>Ga0098044_1000570_pt1 | contig 19496 bp, 30 predicted proteins | sample 10_taG_FD_75053 | JGI IMG/M metagenome (GOLD analysis project Ga0098044, IMG submission 75053) | Marine viral communities from the Subarctic Pacific Ocean - 10_ETSP_OMZ_AT15264 metaG | ecosystem: Environmental > Aquatic > Marine > Oceanic | place: Pacific Ocean | collected 2015-01-16 | reverse complement strand
TTACAGGGATACCCAACATTACTACTACTAAAATAACTTGAGCCGCCATATCCACTATACACACTACCGTATGAGCCATAGCTAGTCCAATTAGCATTTGTTTTTACTTCTGTAAATGTCGCATTATGTGTATTCCAGAAATTAGAAGTGTCAAACTCATAGACCTTGTCTACAGGTAAGCTACTAATAGTTCCTTCTATACTAAGTCCAGCATCACTTAATGAAGTGCTTAGTATTTCTGCAGTTGATGCCCAGAAAAGACATCTTGCTTTTTTCCAATAAGCTATATGAAGAGGTCTACCCTCTTCGTGCATTAGCTTTAAGACCTTATAGTCATCATCAATCCAGCTTAAGGCATAGTCGCCTTCAATTAAATCAAATACCTCTTGGTACTTGTCCTTCTTGTTAAGCAGACCAAAGATAACCTCTGAATCAACTTGAACATTTTTACCCATCTTACTAGCAATCTCTTTATGATTGTATAACATACCATTATGTGCTCCGATAACACTTCCCTTAACGAAAGGGTGAGCATTTTCTTTTACTTTAGCACCAGTGGTCGCTAGTCTGACGTGTCCAAGAAAAATAGTGGTGTCAATATTAACCTTTTCGAGAATGTTATGCCATTCATTACTGCAAACAAGCTCGTCAGAAGGTTTAAGAGTTTTGTAAACTAACTTATCAGTCTCTGATGCGATAGCAAATCCAGTGGATTCGTTACCCCTAATTACAGATTCAAAAGTCAAGTTACTTATGACATCCTCTATTCTATCCATTTGTGATTCAGACTGCCAGCCTTCACGTTTGGCAAATCCGAATATTCCACACATATATTTCTCCTTATTTATTTGTTATTAAAAATTCTTTTATTACATACTCTGTGCCGACCTCCAGGTTGGAGACTCGTCAATTGTTTCATCAGGTGGTGAGGTACTTCTGCTTATCATTTCCTCTATGTAGGGGATAAGATTAGATACCCCCATAGTCTCTAACAAAACAGTATAATTATAATCTTTCAAGACTCTTATATCATTTACATCTACATCTGCAAAGAGGTTAATTGTCTTATTACTTTTGGAAAACAATGTAGCTCCGAAGTCTGATATAGCAAGACAGAGCATTATCCAATTATTAATATAATAATGGCTGATAGTTCCGTGATGATATCTGTATTCTATTGTTCCATGTAAAAATCTTGAGTGTAAATTAAATCCTCTATATCTTGAATCATTATACTTCTCGCAAGATGCGTGTGTACCATTCATTACTTCATACCACAGCTGACATAGCTCTGATATAGTTTTTATATCAACTATAATTTTAGAGTCTATCTTATCCATAGGTTTAGAATACCTTGACTCTGATCGAGACCTAGGTAGCATATTATATATAAGTGGCTCTAATGCCCTCGCAGTAAGCAATATACCTTTCAGTTCATTTACCCCTAAATAAAAGGCATCTGTGTGTACGTGTATACCACAGCTACTATCAGTGTACCAACCTTCCGAGTCGAGCCAATTACAAAATGTTTTTACCCTGTTAAGAGCAGCATCACCAACTTCTGGTTGCATAATAAATTCCCTACTCATATCTGAGCTGATAGAGCCATCATAAGTATCATTCCAACCTCTTGGCATTTGATACACAGCATCATCTATATCTTCATACTCTTCATTAATAGCTTCTATCTCGATAGCAACTGCTGTCTTGCTTTTATTACGATTATAAAGTTTATCTGGTGGTAGCAAAAGTTTACTGATGTTAGTCCTCGATAACATTCTTGGAGGTTGAGACATAAATATATAAGCTCTTTTTTCATAGCATAATTTACAATATCTACTCTCATCATAAATAAGAGGAGTCATTTCTTCAAATAAAACACTACAACCAGAGCATTTAAATACTTTACTATCATAACAAGAGCCACAATAATCATTGTTCTGATGATAATGATGATTTATAAGTCTAATCCTAAAAGTCTTGTTACATCCACAACATTCTATCTCAAAAGAGTGATAACAGTCATCACACATAATTCCGTGTCCTGCAATTCTGAAATCAGAACCTTCCCACACCCAATCATTACAGACTGAGCATAATGTATAACCTCCAGATTCAAAAGTATTAAGGCTCTTACCTATCATCTTTAAGTCATACCTGACACGGTCAGTATGATAATCATCTAAATCTTTAAGTAAGAGTGGCTGAATTTCTTCTGCTGCTATTAATCCATCTAAGCCAAGAGAATTTTGCCCTGCAGCAGTTCTAATCCAGACCACTCCTTCTTTTTTCTTCGTTATAACTCCAATATCAGTCTCACTGATCTCACCTGTAAATGAGCTGTGCGTAACTTTAACCATCTGACGTTGGCGATAATAATCTTCTTTAAACTTATAATCCTCACTGTATACTGTAGAGTCTATAAAGCCAAGCTGATGCTCGTTAAAATTAAATACACTGGGAGCATCAGTTCTAGTAATCAGACCATCTTCTTCCTCAGTAATTTTATTAACTAAAAATCGAGTAGTATAACAATATGGAGTGTCCAGGTTGTCTTCTAGAGCTACAACTCTACCAATGGCAAGAGTATCTATCTCTATGTAGTCACTCATATCATTCTTAAAAAAGAATACTCTATCTTTCTCTTCAAATCTGTAAGTAGGCATATCTTATCCCTTCACGAGAGATTCTGATCGAATTATCAAGTGTTACACTCACTGTACTTTTTCTTAATAGACTCTAATCTTTTTATATACAAGTCAGCCTCTTCTTGGTCTTTGGCATAAAAAGAATGTCCCTCATACGTAAATGGCTTGAGTTTATGTTTAATGTGAAAGGGTATTTTTTTAGACCTATACTTTACTCCCATATCCTTGCTAACCTCCTAAGAAATCCAAGGCTAGCTCCAAATCCAAATGCTACACCAGCAATCTCTAGATTGCCAGAGTATAGAGCAAATGAACATACTATATAGGTGCTAAATCTGAACACACCATATATAGAGAAGTTATTTTTTGATTCTTTTAATTGTAGTTTGCTCAACTGTATCTCCTTTTATTATTGACTTTAAGTAAGCTATCATTCCAGATACAAATGCACCTCCGAATAATAAATAATATGCTAAGCCGTGAGGCTCGCCACAAAGTCCTAGTAAATGTTTTATACTCTCAATCATCTTCTAGCTCCATTTTTTCAGGTGTTAATGACTCGTAACCAACATCCCAATAATACTCCATATCATCTGACTCGCCCCAATCATATTGAGAATAAAATTCAAAATCTTTACGCAGTAAATTACTTCTGTGTGAAGCGTGAAGCCTGCTATTGCCTAACCAATGAGGCATAGCTACATCATCAGATACACCTATCATTTCCATAGTATTGTTATAGCCTCTGAGTATCCATTCCTCTATCATTTTGTTCTTGTATAGTAATAGAGCCTCCTCGTAGCCTTTCCACATAACAACAGCAGGGTGATTGAGCCAACCTGTGTATGCTTTGCCAGACTTAGTAGGTACATCTGTAAGTGCATTGAATATCTGCATAGCTTCTACTCTTTGTTTACCTAGTCGCTTCCAGTCAAGTGCTTGAGCTGATTTTGTAAAGCTCTTGTATGGCAGAAATGTCTGCATTAGAGAATCCTTAAATTGTTATAAAATAGTTTTTTTTCACCATAGAGTATATGGATTTTTTGGGAAAGTTCCAACAAGTATATTTCTCTAAGTAATATTTTTTGCTGCTTTAATACTCTCTGTAGCTTAAAAACTACACTGCAATACCCTCTGATCAGCATTCTTCTATTGTACGAAGAGCTTATATTATATGGTCTGGAAATAGGGATTTCCGAGGTTTATTTTTTCTGTGTATGTGGAGTACATATTACTTTCTGTTTATTTTTACGTTCATAGTTATCTTTCGATCAGCTTGGTCTTTGAACTCTATCTTATTTTTCTTAGAGTTTATTGTTACTCTTTTTAATTCTTTTATATTATTATCTGCGAGAATAGTATAAAGAGCAGCATATAAATTCTGTGTATCTGGTGGCATTTATCTCACCTCCTTTCTAGTTCTTACTCTGTGCCAAATGGCAATCAGTTGTTTTTTATGTTTGGAGTTTGCTTCTGAATGAGAAGTCTTGAAATATTTTATGTACCAATCAACGAGTTGTTGCTTGGATTTATGAGGACATTTGTTATAAGAGTATGTTATCATATTGCTGGCTTAGTTTGTTTTACGAGGTTTAAACTTTATGCTCTATACTTTTTCAAAAAAGAATGTCAATAATCTGTAGAATACCCAGATACCAGTGATTACAGCTATAACTGCAATCCATATCTCGAAGTATTTATCTACAGCATTAAATATTTTATTTAACATTGTATCTCTCCTTGTTAATAGTTTCTGTCATATAATCGCATATCTACCTTGCGAGTCTTGGTGATGCGAGCCGACTTCATAGTAGCTCGTAACTTTCTATTTACTTCTGTCAGACGCTGACGCTCTTGACAAGCAGTAATATACTCAGTAAATTTTCTGTGGTCTGTGTATATTGTACCTGTGTTGACATCTATGAGAATAAAGTCTACATCTCTGAATTGTGCTTTTTTGTGAAATGCCCAGATGATTTTCTCACAGGCTCTAAGTGTAGGTAGCTCTATATCATCTCCGTCAGGAAATGTAACGAGCCACGTGTGAATGGTACGCTCTACTTTGAGTATACACTGCTCTCGCATAGGTGCGTTAGCAGATATATAACTGTCGACAGGCGTATTTTGTTCTGCCATATAAACTCCGAGGTTTGAGTTACAGTTCTAATATTTACTAAAAATACGAATAAATTTCTATATGATGCAACAACATAATTTCTCTAATCAAATTATTTTCCTGCAATAATTTCTGTTCTATAAAATACTATCAGATAATAGCGTATAATACCCTCCCTAAAATATACTCTGTTTATATATAGGTGTATAGAGAAGAACCCTGATTTCTCAGGGCTCCTCTCCTACTTCCCAGCTCTACTTCTTTTTCTCTAGAGCTTTTATGTTATTGGCTACCTCTCGCTCAGTCTGTCCTGATACTTTGTGATAATACATTCCTGCTTTCATGACATGACCATAGTTTTTAGAGTTTTTATCCTTACATATCTCCTCAGGTATTGCATCGACTTTAGACTTGAGCTCCTTGAACGGCTTTTTAATCTCGGGTGAGGCTGATTCTATATTATTATTTCCTCTTTCACCTTTGACTCTAAAACCTAGTTCCTTAGGTTCTAAGCCTTTACTCTCCATTGTATCCCATTGAGTTTGAGTGATTGGCGTTAATTTACTTTTCATAAGTAAACTCCTTTTCTTTTGTTATTTGCTTTTTATTTAAGCTGTTTTTGTATTTGGTATTTATTACCCTTATTAATTGATATAAATTACCCTGCCTAAATTTAAGATGCAAGTAAATAATAAAATAAATTGCTCTTTAATTGGGAGAGATTTCACGTGAAACATTTTAAACCAAACGCAGAAATTTCAACGAGATTTAAATTTTCCAATCTCGACAAAGGGGTATGGGCTATTTTGCGAGAAAGACTAGCACACAATATTGGCTAATTTTTGTAGTTCAATACTCTCTGATTGGTTTGCCTATTATATATAGGTATAAGTCAAATATAGGAATAGCGGTTTAACGCTGAATTTGGTATCATAAATCGATTATTATGATTTCTTGGTAGGAATGTAAGCTACTGTATTATTTTTTAGTTTTTTCAACGGATTTCTTTTTTCTAAGATCTGGCACTGGAGTTTTATCTTCAATCCAATTCTTAAAAATTTTTGTATAATTTTTTGTATATCGTGTTATATCTGTTACACGACTTCTATCTCCTTTTACGCTCATCACACATTCCTTTCTTTCTTTCACTATTACGTTAGTAATAGTTTTCTTTATTTTATATATATATATATTATATATATATTAATATTAACCTTAGGACGTATTAACAATATAAGTCTTAAAGTAGGTTTTGTCAAGTATTATTTTAAAAAAAGATTTAACTTGTTTTGTATTTATTACTGTTTTATATTCAGGTAATGAAAAAAGCAAATAAAAAAGATGCTATGCTACATTGTGCTAATTGGAATGCTGGTAAATGTTTAGGAGCAATGATGTATAGGAAAGATGATAAGTTGCGGATGGAGTTAGATAAGAAGAAAGCTGATAAGGATTGCATCGTAGATGAAGGATGTGATTATTTTGATAACATCGTAATACCTGGAATGGAGAACAATGGGAATTAATACTAAGATTAAACCGAAGGACATAAAGTATTTGGAGAGGGCTATAGATAAGGTTAGGCGTAAAAAGAGACCTGTGCGAGCTGAGGTAATGCCTACCACAGTTCCAGCTTGGGGCTCAATGAGAAAAGAAGAAAGGGAAGAAGTATGCGAAGATTAGATATAGGCGGTCACGAATATAAAGTAAAGATGATGGATGGTGAAAAGAATGCAAACGATGGTAAACTATTGTTTGGATTAAATAATCCTAGGACTTGTGAGATCTTTTTAGATGAGAAACTTGTTACGTCAAGAAGGAACGAAACTTTCTTGCACGAAGTAATTCACGTTATTCTTGTGAATACTGGTTGTGACCACGATGAAGGACTTATTGAAAGTCTTGCAAATGGTTTTCATCAATTAGGAGTAGGAGAATATCTATGGCGAAAAACAACGAAGTAGTAAACGCAATTGAAAATATGCATCCTGTTATGATGAATAGGTTTAAAAAGATTACCGACGAGCAATATGAGTTATTCTGTAGAAAGCAGTATGATTATGGTTGTGGCAATATAACGCTTGGTGGTGATTTAGATAATGATGAAGATAGGATGTTTGCTTTAACTGCTCTTGTTATTAGAATGAATGATAAAGTAAATAGACTTAAGAATATAATTGTTAAGCACAAGGGAGACAATGCGGTAAAGGATGAAACATATATGGATGCCTTTAAGGATTTATCTGTATATGGTGTGATAGCACAACTTGTATCGGAGCGAGTATGGGGCAAGTAAAATTCTTTCTTTACTACATAGAGTCACTGTTCTTAAAGTTTGTTCTTAAGGTGAGTTTATTTTTAATTAACCGTGGAGGAAAGCGTAATGAAGTGGACTAAAGCTGAAATGAATATAATAAGTCAGTACACTAGAACTATGAAAAGTGTTAAGGATATATGTTATGAGCTAGATGATGCTGGTTTTATGCGTACATATAAATCTGTAACACGTAAAATAGAATCTATGGGTTGGACGAGACCGACCAATCTAACAGATCTTAGTGTACTCCCAAAGATATTATTGTTTGATATAGAGACAACACCTATGCCTGTATGGGTTTGGGACTTTGGAAAGCAATATGTTCCATATACTAATCTTGTTAGAGATGACGCTGGTGAGCAAAGATTTTGGTATGTGCTATCTTGGGCTGCTAAATGGCTTTATGATGATAATACTATATCTGATGTCCTTACTCCAGAAGAAGCGGTTGGTAGGGATGATAAAAGAATATTAGAATCTATATGGAAATTACTTGATGAAGCTGATATTGTTGTTGCTCATAATGGTGATCGATTTGATATAAGGAAACTAAATGCAAGATTTATACTTAATGGTATGAGTCCTCCATCTCCTTACAAATCAATAGATACTTTAAAGATAGCAAGGAAAGAATTTGCTTTTAGTTCTAACAAGCAAGACTTCCTTACTAAAACATTTGGTGTATCTGAAAAGCTAAAGACTGAGTTTCAACTATGGATAGACTGTATGGATGGTAATAAAGAAAGATTAGCTGAAATGCTAAAGTACAATGAACGTGATGTTATAGGTTTAGAGCAAGTATATCTTAAACTTAGACCATACATTAAGAATCATCCTAATCTTGGAGTTCTTATGGATGATAACGTTTGTCCATCTTGTGGAAGTAAGAATCTAAAACCATCTGATGCTACATACTTTACAAGCTCTAATGAGTTTCCTGTATTTAGATGTGGTGGATGTCATTCTCCTTTCATAAGAAGCAAGACAAGCCTTAGTACTAATGCTACAGAATTAAGAGGCATTGCAAGCTAAAGCTTGACAAAAGTGTATTTAAGGGTTATATTATAATATATGCTTGTTCGCAAAATAAAAAGTGTTGAGCACAGGATATATAATGATGAGAAGGAGTTTAACCAATACTGTCCCGATGAGAACTTAACTCGCAATTGGAGGGATGGCACTGAAGGTAGCTGGGTAATGGCTGACGACGGACAAGTCTGTCAAGTTCTAAAGCGGGGTGAGCTTAGAGATAGTCAGTCTAAGGGCGTGTGTAATTACTACATTAGGACAGTTATTGGTTCTTTCATATGTAGGGACAATGTTATGATGGAGGGAGATATGCGAAAGAATATGTATTCCTTTGCTTCCGAGGATCTCTCTCCTTATCAACATAAGATAAATAGAAAAAAGCCTACTAGAAGAGAATTTCTTTTTGCAAAGTATGTCGCTCAAGGTGATGGCATCGCTGAAGCGTTTATGAAGGCATATCCTACCAATAACGAAAAATACGCAGACTACCAAGGAAAAATATTATTAAGTACTGAAAGGGTTAAAGGTTTGATTAGAGAAGAAGTAGATAAGGTTTTAAATGAAGCCGAGATTACTCCATTGTATTTACTTGAAAAGATGAAGTCGGTTGTTGATGATGATGGTTCTCAAGATAAAGATAAGATACAAGCTATTAAAACTCTTATGCAGATAAGTGGTATGATGGAAACAGAAAAAAGAACAGAGTCGTTAACATTATTTCAAGGATTTACAAAGGATCAATTAAATGCTATCCAAGGCGGAGATTCGAAAAAACTCATTGAGGCTTCGAGAGAAGTCGAAAAATAAAGAATGTTTGATATGTGGTTTTCCTATGGAGGACTTCACATCAATTTGGTATAATATATCAGAGGATTTTTTCTCGGTAGAGTGTTGCGAATGTTTCTCATCTTATGATGAAAACTTTGAAATAAGAATGCCAGGATTAATCTTTAACTATGGAGAATCATAATGAAAAAAGTAGAGTTCAATTTAACCTTTGAAGTTCACAATGGATTAGACGAAGAAGATTTTGAAATATTATTAAAAGATTATTTAATTAATGATGAATCAATTAAAAGTTTCTCTAGTCACGTAATTGGGGACGTAAGCGATATAGATAATTTTTCTATAAACTCAGTAAGTTTAGTAAGAAAGAAAAAAAATAAAAAGAAAAAAATAAGTAACGGAGTTCCTGATAAAAACTGGGACGTGGTATAAGTGAAGTTAGCTGTATATGGAACGCTTAGGAATGGAGATAAGAATACAGGTAAGGTAAAAAACACATCACTTGTATATCCTGGTCATCAAAGATTTCCTGCTATGATACAAGATTACAAAGGTAAGGGAACTGTGGTTGAGGTACACGATGTAACGAGTGAAGAGATAGCTCAGTATGATATGTACGAAGGTGTCAATATTGGATTGTATGACAGGGTTAAGGTTGATGTTGAAATGGATAGTGGAGATAAAGTTAAGGCTTGGGTGTATGTTGCTGGATCTCAACTATTAGAATTAGTAGACGTGTTTAAAGAAATTCCAAATGGAGATTGGTACGATAGAAAAGTTTAATATAATACCTAATGACTTAAGTGAGAAAGAACGTGTTCTTAATATGGTATCTAAAGATTTAGTTGCCTTTGGACAACTGTTCTTACCAGAAGACTTTATGAAATCAAAGCCAGCTCCGTTTCATCACGAAGTTGGTGATTTGTTTTTAAATGACACTATAAGAAGACTTTGTCTTGTTTTGCCTCGTGGTCACACTAAGTCGACTATGGCTAAAGCTGCTTTGTTACATAGGCTTTGTTTTAATCCGAAAGGAAAAAAAGAATTTGCTGCTTGGGTATCGGAAGAACAAGGTCAGGCTGTAGACCATTTAAAATATATTAAAAGTCATATAGAGTTTAACCCAGCTTTAAATTATTACTTTGGTGATATGGCTGGTAACAAATGGACTGAGAAAGAAATTACTACGGCTAAAGGCGATAGAATTATAGCAAAGGGTACTAGCCAAAGACTTCGTGGTAGATCAGAACTTGGACTAAGATATACTAAAATTATTCTTGATGACTTTGAATCTGAGTTAAATACTAAGACTCCAGAAAGACGTAAGGAAATTAAAGAATGGCTTATGTCTACAGTCTATCCAGCACTTGAAGAATCAAAAGGTAATGAAGGTTCTATATGGCTTATAGGAACTATTGTGCATTACGATTCTGCTTTGCAAGGAATATATGATGGTTACTTACAAGCACAAGAAAATAATGAAAAGTATACTTGGGAAATGGTGTTTCATAGAGTAATAGAGAATGATAAACCACTCTGGCCGTCTTATTTCTCAAAAGAAAAAATAGCTGGAATAAGAAAAGATTATGAGTATGTTGGGCAACTTCATAAGTTTGCTCAAGAGTATATGAATGATGCTCGTGATTTAGATAGTGCAAAATTTAAAATAGATAAGATTAATTATTTCGATGGAGAATTTAAAGCTAGAAACAATCAAGCGTATATTGTTACAAAAGAAGATGCTATACCAGTTAATGTTTATATGGGTGTTGATTTGGCTTATGAATCTTCAGCCCAGCACGACTACCAGGTTATTGTCGTTGCTGGTATTGATAGTGATAAAAATATTTATGTAATAGATATATTCAGAGATCATATTCCATTGTATGATATGCCACGTAAAATATTTCAGTATGCAAAAGAGTATCAACCTATGCGAAGAGCAAACGTAGAACACGTTGGAGCACAAGGTATAATAAAAGATGCTGTAAATGAATTATCTGGTAAGGATAGAAAGATGGCTCCAGGTATTGCAAGAGGTGTAAGACCTCCATCTGGAATTAAGAAAGAAGATAGATTAGAGTCTTTACTGTGTCCTATTGTTAATAGAGGAAAGTTATTCTTAAAAAAGAATCATAGTGATTTAGTTGATGAAATGTTTCATTTTCCAAAAGCAAAGAATGATGACTTGCTTGACGGTCTTTGGTACTCTATTATAAATGCAAGAGCACCAATAAGTAGCAAGTTTGATGCTGATAATTTCGAAGAAGAAGTAAGTGAGAAGAGAGAATTCTTGGGAAAGAAAATACTAAGAAGTTGGGTGACAGGACAAAGATATTAAAATAAATAAAAAAAAACTTGACAAACGTATGTTTTAGACTTATATTATATAGTATAGGTTAATTTATATATTCGGGGGATTTAATATTACAAACGAACAAGATTTTGCGCAAATAGATGAAGCGCAAAAGAATAAAGACTTATGGAGAAGATGGCGCGATGCTCGCTCTGATTGGGATGATGAAGCTAGGGATGCTGTTGATTTTGTCCTAGGGAATCATTATACTGCAGAAGAGTCTGATGCGTTAAACGCTGTTGGGCAGGGTGACTTTATTATAGATAGGGTCTATGCTGCTGTTGACAAGCTTAAGTCTTTACTCACCTCAAGAAATCCAAAGTTCTCTGCTGTTGGTAGAGAAGATTCTGATAACAAGATTGCGCAAGTATGGAAAACTATACTTGAGTACTGTTGGGATATATCAGATGGAGATATGGAATTTAAGCAAGTTGTCCACGACTATGCAATAACTGGTCTTGGATATTTTTATGTATATACAGATCCAGAGGCAGACTTTGGAAGAGGTGACGTAAAGTATACCCACCTAAATCCTTTTAGAGTATATGTAGACCCAGCTGCTAGAAATAGATATTTCAGTGATGCGTCTGCTATAATACTATCTACTATATTAACTAAAGAGCAAGTTATATCTCTTTACCCACAGATAGAAGAATTTATTAAAGATATAGAAACTATGACTGACGAGGAAGATTATCCATCTTCTTCAAGAAAAAATTCATCAGAGTCTTTTACACCAGATGTTGTTAAAGATAAAGATAGTGGGTCTTACGAAAGATATAGAATACTAGAAAGATTTGAAAAAATAAAAGTTCCTTATTACAGACTTTTCAATAAACAGAGTGGTGAAGAAAAAGTTGTTGACTTGGAAACTTTTCAAATAGTTTCTACGGAGAATGCTCATCTAATAGAATCGGGACTGGTTGAAGCTGTTGAGATTATGCAAACACGAGTCAAAGTGGTTGCTTCAATGGGACAGCATTTGCTATACGAACAAATCCTCAATACTGATATATACCCAATCATACCAGTCCCAAATATTTGGACTAACACTCCATATCCAAAATCAGATGTATCTAAAGTTAAAGACTCTCAAAGACTTATTAATAAGCTTTTTTCTTTAACGCTTAGTCACGCTCAAGCTTCTGCTGGTCTTAAGTTACTTGTACCAGAAGGAAGTGTAGATAATGTTGGTGACCTAGAAAGAGATTGGGCAAATCCTAATGCTGTATTAGAGTACAATCCTGAATTTGGTGAACCACATTTTCCTGCTCCTCAACCACTTGCTGGTGAGTTCTATCATTTAATAGATAGAGTAGAGCATTATATAGATTTAAATTTTGGAATCCCAGAACTTATGCAGGGATTTAAAGAAAAAGCTCCAGATAGCGTACGTGGTACAGCTATGCTTTCAGAAATGGGAGAAAGCCGTGGACGTTCTAAGTTAAAAGACATAGAAGGAAGTCTTAATCAACTTGGAAAGTGTATTTACAATTATGCTAAAGGACATTACAAGTATCAAAAAACATTTAGAATCGTACAACCAAACAATGATCTTACTGAATTTTCAGTAAACAATAGGTTGTATGATGACAAAACCAACGAACTGCAGACAATTGATAATGATATATCATTAGGTCAGCACGATGTTAGAATAATATCAGGTTCAACTTTACCTTCAAATAAGATGGCGGAATATAATATGTATCTTGAAGCGTATAAGTTGGGATTGGTAGACGATGTCGAGGTCTTAAAGAAAACAGAGATCTATGACAAAGAAGGTGTATTGCAACGCAAAGGTATGATGTCTAAAATGCAGTCATACATACAACAACTAGAGGGTCAAATAAAAGAACTCAGTGGTGATTTACAAACAGCTGACAGAGAAGCTGTCCACGCTAAGAAGCAAGTTATCACAGAGAAATTCAAAACCGACCTAAAAGAGATTAGCTCTGAGGCGAAATATAAAGAAAGAGTTAAGCTTGGAGAACTAGAAAAGGTGATTGATAAAGCAGATGTTCGTGCCGAAGCTGCGTTAGCTATACAAAAGGCGAATAAAGGGAGTTCCTCTAAAAAGGGGAGCGCACAGAATAAACAATAATCAAAGGTCAAGCTTCTTCGAAGTATCTAAGGGTGTTTCGAATTAAAGAAGAGATCTAAAGGAGGTTATATGGAAGATCAAGTGCAAGGCGATGTAGTTGAACAGAATGTTGGTAAAACAACAAGGGAAGGCTTGCAAGTCTCAATGCCAGATGTAGAATTGGCTTCAGAGATTCCAAGTGTTCAAGATGGCGTAATTGACGAAGGAAATAAAAGAGCACCTAATTTAATAACTAAAGAAGGTGACGAGTCTGAAATTAACTATGCTACTGATTGGGAAAATGAAACTAAGAAGTTTCAATCTATGTATGATAAACAGAATTCTGATTATCAGAAACTTCAAAGTGACTATGAAAAACTTCAGCCAATGTCTGAATTACAACAGGTTCTTGAATCAAGACCAGATGTAGTTGAGGCTATAAAAGAAAGGCTTGAAGGAAAAAGTTCTCAAGAAACTATACGCGAAACAGATGATAGCGACACAGTCGACGAATCATCTTTTGACCCGTGGGAAGCCTATTACAAACCAGAGTCAGCTTCATTTAAAATGAGGACGGCTCAAGAAAAGGCTTTGGTAGATGAGGCAGTTGGAAAACATATGTCTGATCTTCAAGGTCAAGTAGCGTTGCAAAATTTACGCAACGAGTTGGCAACTAGTTATGATATGAAAGATGAAAAGGATATTAATGACTTTATAGATTTTGCTACTACGCCAAGAGATCAATTACCAATTGATTTGTTAATTGATGTTTATCGTAAGCATTATAATAAAGGAGCTGATAACGTTTCTCCAAATATGGAAGCAGTTAAAGCAACTCAAAGTATTCCAAGAACAGCTGGGATTCTTCAAGGTGGCGAACCACCACAAAAGAATGAACAGGATTCAGCTTGGGATAGAATTTTGCAAGCAGGGCAAGCAGGGAGAATTCCCTAATTAATATAATCAAATAGGAGGTAACAAATGGCTGTTACACAAGGAATAAAATCCAGTTATGATATTACAGCTGCTGCCACTAGTGCTGGTATAGGAACCGCTCCTGACCGTAGACGATTATACGATTTCTCGGATAGGGTTGCCGAATTGGCACCTGAGGAATCACCGTTTTTTGTATATCTTTCAAAGGTTGCAAAAGTTCCAACGGATGATCCTGTATTCCGATTTTTAGAAAATCGTTCAAAAATCGATTGGTCAACGAGAGACTTTTTACTAGCATCAGCTCCTGGCACAGTAACCGCTGGAAGTTCTTACTCATTTACAGTTGACGCAGATAGCGCAACTGGTGGTAGTGCTTCAGGTGGAACCGCACCTAGCTTTTTAATTAAAGGTATGGTATTTTCAGTAGCTTCGCTTGGAAAAAATTCAAGTGCAGGTTATTCACAGGTTTTAGTTAGAATTGAAAGTGCTCCAGTAGTTGGTAGTTCTTCTACTACATTTACAGGAAAAGTTATTGACTTTTCTTCTTTAACTAACTCAGGTGGTGCTATTAGTGGTGAAGACGCATTAGCAGATAACGATCTATGTCAAGTAATTGGTACTTCATTTCAAGAAGGCTCAGCATCTCCAGATGCCTGGTCTAGTGAAATTGAAGATAACTATGGCTATACACAGATCTTTAAAACGGCTTGTGAGATGTCAAACACAGCGATTGCAACACGCTATCGCGGATATGCAAACGAATGGGAACGCATTTGGGCGATGAAACTTCGTGAGCATAAAGTTGACATTGAAAGAGCTTTATTATTCGGTCAAAAAGCAAGAGTAAGTTCAATTCAATACACAGAGGGTGTGGTTGGACATATACTAAAAAATGGTGTTGCACAGATTGGTGATGCTGATCTTTCTTATACATCTGGACAACCTTATTTTAGAAGTGTTGCTGATTCCGAATTAACTTACGATAGATTGCTTTCTGATATGGAAGTAATTTTTGATCCAGCACGTGGTGGTGCAAGCGAGAAACTAGTACTTGCAGGTCTTCCTGTAATTAGTTACTTTAACAAACTTGGAAAAGATTCATTCTTAAGTACAAGTTTATCACACAATGCTAATGCTGCATTAAGTGGTGCTGCTACTACTACTAACCAATCTCCTCACCGTATGAATATGGAAGAGAGAGCTGGTGCATTTGGTCATAAGGTATTTACAATTGAAACTGTTCACGGTACAATGCACTTAGTCAAAGAGCCATTGTTTAGAGGTATGACTTCTAACTTTATGGCTATGATTGATATGAGTCAAATTGCATACCGTCCACTAGTTGGAAATGGTATTAATCGTGATACAGCAATAATGTCTAACATTCAAAACGCTGATGAGGACTTGAGAAAAGATATGATTCTAACCGAAGCAGGCTTAGAAATTACATTACCTGAATCTCACACACTCTACAACGTAGAATTTTAGGAGGTTATAATATGTATACTGATAAGATAAATAAAAATAGTGGTGCTTTTGAAACTGGCGAAAAAGCTTTTCAGAAGATTGATAATTCTGCAGCTTTAGCAAGAACGCTTAAAGCTTCAGAGTCTGGAACTCTTTTCGCAGTTGATATGTCTGCTGTAGACAACAATGTTACTTTAACATTACCAACAGCTTCAGATGCAGTCGCTGGTGTTAATTACGATTTCTGTTTTACAGTAAATTGTGATGATGACGCTGACTTCATTGTGACTACAGGTGCTAATGGAACTGATATCTACGGATATATTGTTGCAGGTGCAGCTAATAGTACAGTTGATGATGTTGATGGTTTATCTAAAATAACTATTGACGGTTCTGTTTCTCAGGCTATTGAAGGTCTAAGAATGACTTTTATCTGTGACGGTGTTAATTGGCATTTATCTGGATATGTTCCAGTTGCCATTGGTACAACTGTTATAGTAGAAAGTGCTTCTGCTTAATAATCCGAATAAATAAGGATTAACAGATTTGGATTCTGTGGGGCTATTCAAAAAAAGTTTAGCCCCGAATATCCTAAAAATTTAAATTAAGGAAATAGAAAATGGCAGATTACAACGCATCAAATACAGATGTTAAAGTATTTATTCACAATCCTAAACCAGGAACTAAAACACAAAGTGCTGGTGAGATTGCAAAAGATGTTTATGACCATATAGCAGGATTAGACTCTACTAATAATAAAGTTATATCTATATCACATTGTGCATTAAAAGGTGATAAGATTTTAACTATGGTAGTATCTGGTGCGTAAGCTTAAGTGTCAACATTGCGATAATCCAAATCCAGAAAATTGGTTTTTCTGTAGAGATTGTGGTAAAAGAGCATCAGCTCCAAAGTTTACTACTAATTCATTTGTTATAAGTGAAGCTGGTAAAAGAACTGATGTAGAATTTAATACTATTTCCTATGATGAAAGTATTAACAAAATGAATAAAGCCGATAAAAGATGGAAGGGATTTTAATATGCCTACAGTAAAGACTAAGTCTGGCAAGAAAAAAAAGTATCCATATACTAAAAAAGGTAAAGCTGCAGCTAAGAAAGCTAGTAAAAAAGCTAGGAGATATTAATAAGTGGCAAATTTTGACGCACAAGTAATAGAATTAGTTGGTACTGCTTATAGCACCGACCAAGCTGCCTTAGATCAGTTTATAACTGAAGGAGCTAATGAAGTTATTAATGCTATGCCTCGTTCTATAATGGAAAGAGTAGCTGAAGAAACTACTTTTACAAACACTGTATCTTCAGAAGGTCATAAAGTATTAGCTGTTTTAAAAAACGACGGTACGATAGATCAACCTTGTAGAAAAGTCCCAGCTTTTAAAAGAGGTAGGATTCAAGATTCTTCTGATATGGAATTTGCTAGTAGTTCAGATCCAGCTTATTATATACAAGATTCGCTGATAACATTATTTCCAACTGGGTCTGGTGGGAAGCTTGTATCTATGCCTACGTATAGCCAATCTTCTCCATTAGATGCTAGCGCTATTTCTACTATAACAAATTTTCCAAATGAGTATGAATATTTAGTTGTATTATATGCAGCAATTAAATCTCTTCAACAAGTTTTAAGTAGTATTGTATTAGCTGATGCTAGTATATCTTATTCAAATGCTTCTGTTGGTGATTCTGTAACCGCTGCTGTCGATGTTCCAACTTCAAGCGTAGCACCAAGTGATGCCGCTTATACATCTCCTACTGTGCAATCAGACGGTGGTAGTGTTGAATTAACAACAATAGTTCAATTGGATGCTGAAAATACAATAGATGATTTTGATGGTAATGCTATAGAGTTTGACCAGTGGTGGTCAACCTTAGCTCATCTTATAGAAGACGAAGAAGATTCTGAGTTAGCACAACTTCAAATATCTAAAATAAGTGCATACGTAAATGCTTTCCAAGCAGAAGTTCAAGACGCTCAAGCAGCTATGCAGTCTTCAATTGCAAATGCGCAAAACGATGTTAATGTAGCTATTCAAAAAATGCAGTTATCAACACAAGCATCAATACAGAAGATGCAACTGTCTACTAATGTAAATATTACAAATGCTGCTAAAACAATGGAAGCATTAATACAAGATTATTCTGCTTTAGTTACAGAAAAAACAAATGAATATACTTGGGCTATGGGTCAACAAGGAAAATTACAAGCTGATTACGATAAAGGTATTCAGATAATGAGGGGCGCATAATGGCATTTGCTAAAGTAACTCTTAACACATCTCCAGCTTCTACGCTAGTAACTCTTAATACTTCTCCATCTTGGACTGGTGTTGCTTTGCCAGCCACTACAAATTGGATTGCACCTGGAGCTGACACAAGAGCTTGGGATGTTATAGCAGTTAATTGGGAAGATGAAACAAGACAATATAATCAATTTGGATATCTTGGAAAGGATTCTCACTAATGGCTGTACATAGTTTAACAGTTAAAAAAATTATATCAATAGTAAGACAAGTATTTCCAGATGCTCCACAAGCTTATATTATAGAATTAATAAATGAAGCATTAGTTGAGGCTGGTAAATATAATAGTAAAATTGAATACGCAAAAACAACTACAGTTGCAGATCAGCAATGGTATACTTTAAAAGAGCAAGTTGCTGGCGCATCTAATTCTAACATAGAAGTGAATAAAGTTCATAGAGTAGATTTTATGGATTCTGCTGGAGACTATGTAAAGATACCTAGGTTGTTAAATAATGAAATACAAACAATGGACATAGATTAATGGCTAGTACTTATAATAACCCAGAAGATTATATTGCTTGGTTTATAACTGGAGACCATCTTGCCATTGTTACCACAAAGGGTAACGATGCTAATACAGTCCACCAAAGAGAAGGTGACTACAAACCTATCGATGAAGCAGTAACAAATGGTGTTTTAATACACTACTCAGCTGAGCCAAATGCTGTTTCAGCATTAACAGATGTCCCAGATATTGACAATACAATGCATTCTTTTATAACTGACTTTGTTAAATGTAAGTTATATATGGATAGAGCTGGTCAGCTTTCTATTTCAAATGCTAATGGTGCAGCAATTTCGATGAATCTTTCTACTCAGCACGAGAGGAAATGGAAAGAATGTTTAATTAAGTATGGAAGTAAGAAACGTGATAAAATTGGTGGCTCTAGAAGAATTATGCCACCAGACATAAGATAATTAATAGTCTGTAAAGACGGTGGTGGAGGGAAATAAAGGATTAAAAAATGGCAGTGCCAAGTAAATATCAAGCAAAAGAAGTATTAAACAAAGTTTTAAACTCAGGTGAGGACGCGTTAAACGTAGATATAGATAACGTAACACTGACCACTGAAGGTGGCGACGTAGCAATAGACGTTGCTTTAGATAAAGCTAACGATAGTGTTACTATATATGCTAACACAGCAGCAGATGGTAGTGGTGATAGTACCGTTCCATTAGTTGACGCAGCTGGTAACTTACAAATAGATATTGTATCATCTGCTTTACCTTCTGGTGGAGCAACGGCAGCAAATCAATCTACAATAATCGGTCACGTAGATGGAATCGAAACTTTAATAACATCTACTAATTCAAAGATAGATACATTTGATGCTGTATTAGATAATATACTTACAAAGAATACTGAGATAGATGCAGTATTAGATACAATTAAAACTGATACACAAGAAATAGAAGAAGCAGTAGAAACTATAGAG
>Ga0098044_1000567_pt1 | contig 19540 bp, 20 predicted proteins | sample 10_taG_FD_75053 | JGI IMG/M metagenome (GOLD analysis project Ga0098044, IMG submission 75053) | Marine viral communities from the Subarctic Pacific Ocean - 10_ETSP_OMZ_AT15264 metaG | ecosystem: Environmental > Aquatic > Marine > Oceanic | place: Pacific Ocean | collected 2015-01-16 | reverse complement strand
CGTGAGTCGTCATGCTCGCAATTCTCGCTTGCCTTTCTGTCATTCGCCAGTTTATAACACTGTTATAAATGTGAAGCCAGTGGTCGGGAGGACCTCATGTCGAAGCCTTTTCCAAACAATCCTCTGCTGCAGGAAAACTTTGCGCCCGTCATGGGCGAATGCGATGCGCCTGACCTCGTGGTTGTGGAAGGCGAGGTGCCGCGTGAGTTTGCCGGCACGCTCTATCGCAATGGGCCGAACCCGATGTTCCCGCCGCTCGGGCATCAGCATCACTGGTTTCTCGGCGAAGGCATGGTGCATGCGATCAACGTGGAAGACGGTCGCGTCTCCTATCGCAATCGTTGGGTGGCGACCGAACAATACAATGCACAGCGCAAGGCAGGTCGTCGGTTGATCGACACAGGTTTTGGCGGCGGTGCGCTGCCGGAGGCTGAAGGCGTCAAGCGCAATGTCGCCAATACGAATATCGTCTGGCACGGGGGCAAGCTTCTGGCGCTCGATGAAGGCAATCAGCCTGTGGCGATGGATGGCGAGACGCTGGAGACGGCAGGCTCATGGGATTTCGAGGGCAAGTATCAGGGACCGATGACGGCGCATCCGAAGTTCGACCCCAAGACCGGCGAGATGCTCTTCTTCGGCTATATGGCGGCGGGGCCCGGCACGCCGGACATTTCCTATACGGTGGTGGATGCGAGCGGGAAGGTGACGCGCGCTGATATGTTCAAGGCGCCTTATGCGGCGATGGTGCATGACTTCATCACCACGGATGAGCATGTGATCTTTCCGATCTTCCCGGCGACGATCGACGTCGAACGCATCATGAAGGGCGGGCCGACGATTGCCTGGGATCCGAATACGGCGACGAAGATCGGCATCATGGCGCGTGACGCAGGCGTCGAGACGATCCGATGGTTCACCGGCGATCCTTGCTATGTCTATCATCCGATGAATGCCTATACGAGCCATGAAGGCGGGCGTACACGGATCATTGCCGACATGATGAAATATGCGCGTGTGCCGCTCTTCCCCAATGCCGATGGCAGCAAGGCGACGAGTGACGTACTGGAAAATAACGCCGACCTCGTGCGCTGGACTTTCGATCTCGACAGCAATAGTGACAGCTATACGGAAGAACCCTTGAGCGATCTCGGTGGTGAGTTCCCGCGTCTCGATGAACGCTTTACCGGGCTTGCCTATCGACACGGGTTTTATGCATCGCTGACGGGTGAGCCTGCCAAGGGACGTCCCTTCGATACGCTGGTGCATGCCGATCTCGTCAAGGGATCGCGCAAGACCTATCGTCCGGGGCCGGGCAAGTTCGTGCTGGAACCGGTTTTCGTGCCGCGCAAGGAAACGGCGGCGGAAGGTGACGGCTGGCTCGTGTCGCTGATTTACGATCAGGCGCGCAACCTGAGCGACTTTGTGGTGCTCGATACCGATGATATCTCAAAGGGGCCGATTGCGCGCGTCGAATTGCCGACACGCGTGCCCTATGGTTTTCATGGTAACTGGCGCGGGGTGGCGTAGGGTGCGAGAATTTTAATTGTCATCTTTGGGCCAATGGCTCGAAAAGTGATCGCCCGTGTTTGAGAATATTCGGGTGGGGTATTTGCTGACAGGTGGGATCAGAGACTTGATGTGATCAAATATCTCTTGTGTGTCCGAGTTTGATTTTGTTCTCAGGCATAGATCAATTTCGCCTTCGCGGCCCCAAGGTACTGCTGTTTTTTCGAGGATTTTTGGCTCGTTTGCGATGAAGGTATTTATTGCCTTCTCTGTTTTTCCGTCTCGACCGCAGCAGGCGCTTCCAAGGCGTACGGTAATCGCACATTCAGGGTCAATCGGCGGAGGGCCGGTGCCTATCCAGCTTTGGGCAGAAAGCATGAACAGGCAAAGGATCCCGAAAGCAATGCGTTTCAAAACAGCGGTTCCTCATAAACGGGTTTTCCGTCGATGCGGATGCCTTTGATGGCGGCTTCGCCATTGGAGGCGATGGCGACATCGACGGAGAGGGCGCGTTCGTTGCGTTGGTTCTCAAGCGTGCGGCCTTCGCCTTCGGGCACGAAATATCTTTCGATGCCGTAGTCGAGGTGCGCGATGTTGCGGGTTGTATCGAGATAGGTGATGCGTCCGCGAATGATCTTGTTGCCAAGGGCGGGAACGGCATGTTCGTGGAAGGCGGCGATGGCGCGCCAGTTGTTTTTCGTTGGTGTCAGTTCAATATAGGCGATATCGCCTTTCTTCCATGACATGTCGCCATTGATATTGGTCAGTGGCAGCGAGCTGATGCCGTAATTCAAAGTGACGTAGTCGCCGCGGAAAAGGTCGCGCGGATCGACGGGTTCGCTTTGTAGCGTGACCACGTCGGATGATCGCAATATCTGGACCCGGCTCATGACCATCCAGCTGAGGATCAATGTCTGGATGGTGACAAGGGCGAGGACAGCCAGCCCGTATCTCGAAAGCTTGCTCATTTGCCGGACCCCTCTTCATTCGCGGAGGCGACGAGACGGCGGCGGATGCGTGGCAGGATGATGCTGCCTGCAATGAGGATGACGCCGCCGAGGGCGAAGAAGGCGGCGGTGTCGAGCAGGGTGCCGAGCGTCTGGAAATAGAGGTAGAGGCATTCGCCGGTGAAGGCGACGAGACCGGCGTTGAGCGCTATGCGGTGATTGCGACCGGTGCCATAGGCGACGAGCCAGATGGTGAGCGCCATGAAGATCGCGGCATAGGCGAGAAGTGTGAATTCGTGATGGTTGGCGAGGATCGGGTAGGCGGTCGCTCCCAATGCGGCGGCAACGAGGCCTGCATAGTCGCGCATGGAAAGTCGTCTGGAGGCGAGTTGTCCGTAAGCCAATGCGGCAACGGCGGCGAGGCCGACGAGGGCGAGGACTGCCCAGATGAAACTGGCGGCGCTATCGTTCTTCTGAAGTTGCAGCGTCCAGAGAAGACCGAAGGCGATGATCATGCCGTAGGTTTCGAGGATTTCGCCAAAGCGCAGCGAGGTTGCCGAGACTCTGACACCGATGATCCAGACGATGAGAGCGGCGAGCGCGAAGAGCGCTGTGAGATCGCCTTCGCCGCAACCAATGAGCGCCATGATGCCGTCGGCGTTCACCGGGATCCAGACGAGGAATGTGAGCAGGGCGAGGTGCAGACCTGAACGCCAGCTCAAGCGCAAGGTGAGCCATGTCGCGAGCGCCCATGGCAGAAGGAAGGGCCAGTGGATGACGCTTTCGTCCATCTGCACGGCCCAGATCGACCAGGTGATGGTGAGGATGAGTGAGATCGCAAGCGCGGTGCGCGACGGCAGACTCCAGGCTGCGGCCAGCGCTACAAGGCTCCAGAGCAGCACCCATGTCGGGGTGGCCGAGGCGACATGATAGATCTGGGCGATCAACATGATGTTGGCACCGAAGAGCGCGAGGCCACCAATGACGGCGGCTTCGGCATAGGCGGGGTGGCCACGCCGCTCGGCGAAGACGGCAGCGCCCCAGGCGGTCCAGAGCGCGGCGAAGAGAAGTGTGAGCTTTACGATCTTCGGGATGGCTGCCCAATTGGCGGCAACGAAACTCATGGCAGCAAAGCCGACGAGTACAGCGCCCATGACGGCCAGTATCTGGGGGATGTAGTGCGTCGTAGCGGCATCAGCGCCCGTATCGTTCAGGACCGCCTGTGCATTTGCCGGTGTAATCCAGCCGTGCTCGATCCAGCGATCCAGATCGCGCTTCAGGCGCGCAAGGTAAATGCGTTGCCACATAAGACTGCCGAATCCCTTTGAGTTGGCCGTTCTGTGGATACTAGCTGAACTCAGGGCTGGCAGGGCGCTTGTTAGTTGATAGTAAATTGCATGTATCTTGCCTTGCGCCCTGCGTCGGAATGTCGCAACATGGGTATCAATGTGGAGATCGGACGAAGCGGCGGCGGGTTTCCCGATTGCGCACCCATCGGTGACTCCACGCATAAGGGAGAGATGCCATGAATGTAGCCACGATCCTGAAGGCCAAGGGAACGGACGTTGAGACGGTCAGCCCGAGTGTGACGCTGGGTGAAGCAGCACGTTTGCTGGCTGCAAAACGGATCGGCGCGGTGCTGGTGATGGAAGGCCAGCGGCTGGCCGGTATTCTGTCCGAACGTGACATCGTGAAAGCGATTGGTCATTCGGGTGTTGAAGCGCTCGACAGAACGGCGCGCGAGGTCATGACCTCGCGGATCGTGACCTGCGAACTCAACGACAGCGTCGACGAACTTATGGACCGGATGACCGAAGGTCGCTTCCGTCATTTGCCGGTGATCGAGGGCGGTGAACTCGTCGGCATCATCTCGATCGGCGATGTGGTCAAGCATCGTATTGCCGAGACGGTTATGGAGACCGAGGCACTCAAGCTTTACATCGCGAACAGCTGAGTCACTTCACGACAGCATTTCGATGGTCTCGAGGATGGCGGGGAGAGCTTCCTCGGCTGCTTCCTCGCCTAGCCGTATCAACTCGTCTGCGCGATCGAATTCCATCAAAGTGAGATGACCAACCTTCGGTGCAATGACGATGTCCGGCGGATCGCTGGCAAGGCGTGCGCGGGCGAGCCGGTCCTGAATGATATTGAGAGAGGCGAGAAGCACGCTGGCAAAGCCGGGGCCGCGTTGCGCGCTGCCCAGTGCCCGTTTGACGATCTCGCGTTCGGATGTCGATTTCGAGCCGCGCATCTTGTTGAAGGTGCTCTTGATGCCGTCCATGAGGGCTGAGGATTCGTCGTGTGCGGCGTCGACATCGGTGGGGGCGCCGATCGTTCCTTCTTCGATCAGGGCGGCGATTTCCTTTTCGACATCGGGTGCAACACGGCTTGGTTGCGGCGTCGGGACATAGAGCGAAGGGTGATGGGCGCGTGCCTGTCGTCGTGCGACAGGGTCGAAGGGATCGGTGTTGAGATTGACGGCTATGACGACGCGAGCGCCGAGTGCGCGCACGACGGAAACCGGTACGGGATTGACCAGGGCGCCGTCGATCAGCCAGCGGTTGTCGATGGGGACCGGGGCGAGGACGCCGGGAAGCGCATAGGAGGCTCGGATAGCCTGCACGAGGCTTCCTTCATGCATCCAGACTTCATGGCCGGTCGAAAGCTCGGTTGCGACGGCGATGAAGGTGCGCTCCATGTCCTCAAGTTGTTGTGCGCCGAGATATTTATAGAGGATGGCTTCGAGCTTTGAATCGCCGATGAGCCCGGAGGCACGAAAGCGAAAGTCGATGACGCTGATGAGGCGGCGGCGCGTGAGGCTGCGCGCAAACTCTTCCAGTGGTTCGAGCTGATTGGCGACATGGCAGCCACCGACGACGGCGCCGATGGAGGTGCCCGAGACGATGTCGGGCACGATGCCCGCATTGCCCAGTACGCGCAGAACGCCGATGTGCGCCCAGCCGCGCGCGACGCCACTGCCGAGGGCAATGCCGATTTTGGGGCGGGGAGGGATTGTGTCGTTCATCGCTGCGGGGCCTGGTGGGTTCAGCCGTGGCCGTGATCTGAAAGTTTCTCGGCCTTGATCTCCAAGGTCAGAGGAGATTTGGCGCTCTTCGCATCCGCGGTCAAGGGTACTGTGCGGAAGAAGCAGGAGCGATAGCCGACGTGGCAGGCGCCGCCGTCGCCGCCAACCTTGACCTTGATGAGCAGCACGTCCTGATCGCAGTCGATGCGCATTTCGGTGACCGTCTGGGTCTGGCCGCTGGTTTCGCCCTTGCGCCAGAAACTTTTGCGCGAGCGCGACCAATACCAGGCTTCGCCGGTTTCGATGGTACGTGCGACAGCTTCCTCGTTCATCCAGGCGAACATGAGGATTTCGTTACTTGCCGCGTCTTGCGCGATGACGGGGATTAGACCATCGGCATCGAATTTCGGCATGAAGGTCGTGCCGTTTTCGATTTCATCGTGGCTGCCGCGCGGGGCGAAGATCGGGTTCATGGTCGTTCTCTGTTTGTCGGTTCTCGGTCATGCATAGCAGAAAAACAAATGGCCCGCTTCAAGCGGGCCATCCATCTTACGTTCAGTTCGAGGCTTTTTAGCCGCGGATCATTTGCATGAAGCGGGCTTCCATCCGCGGGTCGTCGCGGAAGACACCGGTGAACTGGGTGGTGATGGTGGCCACGTCGGGCTTCTTGATGCCGCGTGTGGTCATGCACTGATGCTTGGCCTCGATGAGGATGGCGACGCCGGCAGGGGCAAGGGCCTGATTGATCGTGTCGGCGATCTGGGCTGTCATGGTTTCCTGCGTCTGGAGGCGCTTGGCGTAAATCTCGATGACGCGGGCGAGCTTCGAAATGCCGACGACCTTGTTGGTCGGGACATAGGCGACATGCGCCTTGCCGAGGATCGCGACCATGTGGTGCTCGCAATGGGACTCGAGCGAGATGTCGCGCAACATCACCATGTCTTGATAGCCCTCGACTTCCTCGAAGGTGCGAGAGAGTTCTTGCAGCGGATCGGCGTTGTAGCCTTCAAAGAATTCTTCATAGGCGCGAGTGACGCGACCGGGTGTGTCGATGAGGCCTTCGCGCGCAGGATTGTCGCCCGCCCAGGCGATGAGCGTGCGGACAGCGGCTTCAGCCTCTTCGCGGCTGGGCTTTTTGACTTCAGGCAGATCCTGGGTTTTCACGCGGGCACCGAAGCCATCAACAGCAACATTCATATCCATATGACCAATCTCGTTCGGGGTTTCCCAATGCCTTCTGATCGAGGCCGGGTCAAGTCGGGGCCAGATAAATCGGCCCATTACCCATCAAGTTCAGCCTCTATATGCCATGCGAGTTCCTCTATGGCATCGCCTCAAGGACGCATATGGCTTTGCAGAAAGGCGCTATCAAGGAGGGCAGGACACCTAAATGCCGCAAAAGAGCCCTCAATTTCCGGCGGTTTTCCTTAATCTTAAGTCTTGCCGGGGAGGATTAGGGCGATTAACAAATGTCAGCGGCCTGTTTTACGGCGCTGATATGAGGATTGAGCATGTTGTGTTGTCGATTCTGCGGATTTGCCACAACCACCGTTTGAGGTCCCTCGATTGGGGCACGAACGCATCCCCTGTCTATTTGAGAGACCGCATCGACCATGACTGCCAAGAATTCCAAGCTTTATCTCTACAACACGCTGACGCGCTCGAAGGACCTTTTCGAACCGCAGGACCCCGATCGCGTGACGATGTATGTCTGCGGGCCGACCGTCTACAACTACGCGCATATCGGTAATGCGCGGCCAGCGGTCGTCTTCGACGTGCTGGCGCGGCTGCTGCGCCACCTATTTCCCAAGGTGGTTTATGCGCGGAATATCACTGACATCGAGGACAAGATCATCGCGGCGGCGAAAGACCTTGGTGTGCCGATCAGCGAGGTGACGGATAAATATGCCGACATTTATCGCAAGGACATGGGCACGCTGGGTGTGAGGTTGCCTGATATCGAGCCCAAGGCAACGGACGCGATCCCCGATATGATCTCCATGATGGAGCGGTTGATCGAAAGTGGTCATGCCTATGCGGCGGAAGGCCATGTGCTCTTCGACGTTCCTTCCTACAAGAAATATGGTGAGCTCTCGCGACGCGATCTTGACGAGATGATCGCGGGCGCGCGCGTGGAAGTTGCGCCCTACAAGAAGAACCCGATGGACTTCGTGCTGTGGAAGCCTTCGACGGACGAGCAGCCTGGGTGGGATAGCCCCTGGGGACGTGGTCGTCCGGGCTGGCATATCGAATGCTCGGCCATGATCGAGAAGCATCTCGGCGAGACCATCGACATTCATGCGGGCGGTATCGATCTTCAGTTTCCGCATCATGAAAATGAGATTGCGCAGTCGACCTGCGCGCATGGCGGCAAGCTCTTCTCGCGATTCTGGATGCACAATGGCTTCGTAAACATCGAAAAAGAGAAGATGTCGAAGTCCATCGGCAATGTGTTGCTGGTGCATGACCTGATCGAACAGGCACCGGGCGAAGCGATTCGTCTGGCGCTCCTTAATGGGCATTATCGCCAGCCGCTCGACTGGACAGCAGAAGGCCTGCAGCAGGCCAAGCGTATGCTCGACAGGCTCTACGGGGCCTTGCGGACTCTGGCTGATGTAAAGGTTGAAGCGAACGACGCGGTGCCTGAGGAGTTCATGGCGGCGATGCTCGATGATCTCAATACGCCCAAGGCCTTGGCGGTTCTGTTTGATTTGGCGAAACAGGCCAATACGGCGACGGATGCGACAGAGAAGGCGCGGATCAAGTCGGCTTTGCTGGCCTCCGGCGCCTTGATCGGCCTGCTGGAACAGGACCCGGAAGTTTGGTTTGCAGGCGGCGGTGTGGCTCCCCATATAGATGCAGGTGAGATTGAAGGTCTGATCGCGGCGCGCGCAGAAGCCCGCAAAAACAAGGACTTCAAGGAAAGTGATCGGATCCGCGATGAACTTGCCGGTCGCGGTATCCTGATTGAAGATGGACCCAAGGGGACGACCTGGCGGGTTGCCTGAACCGAGTAGCGAATGCTGAACGAGATCTACAACAAGCGCATTTTGCAGCTGGCCGCGAATATCCCGCTGACGGATCGACTGGATGTGCCCGATGCTTCAGCGACGGCTGTCTCGAAGCTTTGCGGGTCGAAGGTGACCGTCGATGTGAAGATGGATGGTGACAAGGTCGTGGGATATGGCGCCGACATCAAGGCCTGCGCGCTTGGTCAGGCATCATCCTCGATCATGGCGCATCATGTGATCGGATCGACGGCTGAAGAACTTCATGAGATCGGTCGCGCGATGCGAGCCATGCTCAAGGAGGGAGCCGAGCCGCCGCGCGAGGCCTATGACGGCAAGTGGCGCGATCTCGAAGTGCTGGAGCCGGTAAGAGATTTCAAGGCGCGGCATGCGTCCACATTGCTGGTCTTCGACGCGGTGGAAGAGGCTGTGGACAAGGCCATGGCGGGCCGCGAGAAGGTCTGACGGCGCGGCCTTCTGACGACTTCTATATCCCCGGAATCCCTTTAAGCTCCTTTGCCAGCAAGTGAAGGAGACAATCATGTCGTGGCTTCTGGTGATTCATGTGGTGTGTGCGGGACTCTGGCTCGGATGTGTGCTGGTGGAAGTGACGTTCGAGCGTGTGCTGGCGGGCCTGCAGACGCGGGAGTTTTTGGCGAAGCTTCACTATTGGGTCGATCTTCTGATCGAGCTCCCGGCATTTCTGATTGTCTTGGCGACCGGGCAGCAGATGCTTAATTCCGCGACGCCAACGGTTCCGCTTCATGTTATGACCGGAGCGGGGTCCATCGCTATTCTTGCGAATATCTATTGTGTCTGGCTTGTCGTTCGGCGGCGCAGCTATGTGGTGGCGGGCGACATGGAGGGCTATGAGCGCGCCGATCGTATGCAGCACAGGGTAGGTGGTGTGGTGCTTCTCGGCATTCTTATAGCGATGGCCGCGGGCATCTGGAATGTGGCTTGAGCGGCAACTGAATTTTTGAGGGGTAAGGGATGAGCCGTATTTTCGGGGCCGTGACGCAGAATGGCTATGTGGTGCGGGATATTCACGCGGCCATGGACCATTGGGTCAATGTGATGGGTGTCGGCCCGTGGTTCTATGTTGATCGCGTCCAGACCGATTACTTTCGCCATCGTGGCGAGGCATCGCCGCTCGAGATGAGCGTGGCGCTGGCCAATTCCGGCGATCTGCAGATTGAGCTTATCCAGCAGCGCAATGACGCGCCTTCCATGTACAAGGAATTTCTCGATGCGGGCCGTGAAGGTCTGCAGCATATGGCCTATTGGACGCGGGATTATCAGGGGCTCTACGACAAGGCGTTTTCGCTTGGATACAAGGTTGGCCAGGAAGGGCAGATCGGCGGCGAGCAGGGGCGGTTCTGTTACTTTGATGCTGAAGGCCATCCGGGCACGGTGATCGAGATTTCCGATATCAGTGGTAACAAGGGCCGGTTCTTCGAACATATCCGCAAGGCGGCAATTGACTGGGACGGTAGCGATCCCATTCGCATCATGAAATAAGAGACCAGCGAAATTGGCGAAAGGGACGAGGAATAGATGAGCGATCTTGCAGAACGGCGTCTGAAGACGGTGCAGGACCATATGGCGCTGGAATGCGTGTCCGACTGGGATGCGGTGATCGCGACTTTCGAGCATCCGCGCTATGAGATGTATGGCTCCGGGGCGGTCTTTGACGGCGAGGAAGCTGTGCGTGGCTATTTCGAGGCCTCGCGGACCCCCTTTCCCGACCAGTCGAATGAGATCATTGCTCTTGCCCATAGCGAAAATACGGTACTGGTCGAATTCTGGCTGATGGGCACGCATCTGGGGCCGTTGAAGCTGCCGGGCCGGGTGGTCGAGCCCACGGGTAAGAGCTTTCGGGTGCGGATGGCTGCGACCTTCGAATTTGGTGAGGGGAGCGACAAGATTATCTGCGAGCGGCCCTATTTCGATCAGGGCGCGGTTTTGCGTGAGCTTGGCCTGGCCTAGACCGGTTGCCGGGCGGGGCCTGCGCTCATATATTATTAAGCATGATGTTGTGAATTAGGGCATCACCCTGAGGTGATAGTCCGCATAATTCTGCGATAGAGGCGAATGACGTGTCTGGCATAGAGCTGCCAAACCAGATTTTGAGGAGTGGGACGAGGCCTTCGCCCGACACCCTCACTAGCACCGGCTCGGTCTGAGAGACCGGGCCGCGCCAGATGCTGCGTTCTGCGCATCGCCTGAAAATTCCCTATACTATGTGTGAAATGCCCTGAGCATGCCGCTCGGGCGCGTACAGGCTTTGAAATGCGATACGATCCCTTGTCGCTGATTATGCGCGGGCTGATCCAGCTTTACCGCTGGTTTCTCTCGCCTTTGATCGGGCCGGCCTGCCGGCACGGACCCAGCTGCTCGGAATATGCTATCGAAGCTATCGACCGGCATGGGCCGTGGCGCGGGGGGTGGCTTGCCCTTTCGCGTCTGTCACGGTGTCACCCCTGGGGCAGTCATGGATTTGACCCCGTTCCGGTGGCGCTGGAGCCCGAGCCGTGGTACGCGCCTTGGCGATATGGCCGTTGGAAGATTGATTCCGACGCGGGTCAGGAAAACTTGAGAGAGACGAAATGATAAAGCTGACACTGCCAGATGGATCGGTTCGAGAAGCCGAGGCGCCGCTTGATGGGCTGGCCTTTGCCGAAAGCATCGCCAAGTCGCTGGCCAAGAAGGCCGTTGCCATCAAGATCGACGGTGAGGTGAAGGATCTTTCGACGGTGATCGACCGTGACGCCGCTGTGGAAGTGGTGACGGTGGCGACGCCCGACGGCCTCGAACTGCTGAGGCATGACGCGGCGCATGTGATGGCGGAAGCCGTGCAGGAGCTTTTTCCGGGCACGCAGGTGACGATCGGTCCGGCCATCGAGAACGGCTTCTATTATGACTTTGCCCGGCCCGAGCCCTTCAAGCTTGAAGACCTCGAGCTTATCGAAAAGCGGATGCGGGAGATCGTCGACCGCAACGAAACGATCACGCGCGAAGTCTGGAGCCGGGACGACGCGGTCGCCTTCTTCAAGAGCATCGGCGAGCACTATAAGGCCGAGATCATCGAGAGCATTCCGGCGGGCGAGGACGTCTCGGTCTACAAACAGGGCAACTGGCTCGACCTCTGCCGCGGACCGCATCTGCCGTCCACGGGCAAGCTCGGCAAGGCCTTCAAGCTGACGAAGCTGGCGGGCGCCTATTGGCGTGGCGATAGCCGCAATGAGATGTTGCAGCGTATCTACGGCACGGTCTGGGCGAGCGACAAGGAGCTTCAGGAATATCTGACGATGATCGAGGAAGCTGAAAAGCGCGATCATCGCAAGATCGGTCGCGAGATGGATCTCTTCCACCTGCAGGAAGAAGCGCAGGGCTCAGTCTTCTGGCATCCCAAGGGCTTCGTCATCTACAACCAGCTCGAAGCCTATATTCGTCGCCGTCTCAATGCCTCGGGCTATCAGGAAGTGAAGACGCCGCAGCTTATGGCGTCGAAGTTCTGGGAGCAGTCGGGCCACTGGGGCAAGTATCGCGAAAACATGTTCGTGGTGCCTGACGAAATCCCGAATACGGAGGACGATGGCCCCGTGATTTCGGGCAAGGCCGAGCTCATGGCGATCAAGCCGATGAACTGTCCGGCGCATGTGCAGATTTTCAATCAGGGCATCAAGTCCTATCGCGATCTGCCGATCCGTATGGCTGAGTTCGGTTGCTGCCACCGCAATGAAGCGCATGGCGCGCTTCACGGGCTGATGCGTGTGCGCCAGATGACGCAGGACGATGCGCATATCTTCTGCACGGAAGAGCAAATCCAGTCGGAGACGGAACATTTCGTCAATCTGCTCTATGCCGTCTACAAGGACATGGGCTTTGCCGATGTTGTCATCAAGCTTGCGACGCGGCCGGAGAAATTCGGCGGCACGATCGAGCGCTGGAATGCGGCGGAAAAGGCGCTGGGCGATGCGTTGCGTGCCACGGGCCATGATTTTGTGATTGCGGAAGGCGAGGGCGCCTTCTATGCGCCGAAGCTCGAATTCCATCTCAAAGACGCCATTGGCCGTTCCTGGCAGGTGGGCACGTTGCAGCTCGACTATGTGCTGCCCGAACGTCTCAACGCGACCTATGTTGCCGAAGACGGATCGCGCAAATATGCGGTCATGCTTCATCGCGCCATTCTCGGCACGCTGGAACGCTTTATCGGCATCATGATTGAAAGTTGTGCGGGCAAGATGCCCATGTGGCTGGCGCCGGTGCAGGTCGTCGTCGCTACGATCACGTCGGATGCCGATGCCTATGCGGAAGAAGCCGTAGCGGCGCTGCGCGCGGCGGGTGTCCGCGCAGAACTTGATATCCGTAATGAGAAGATCAACTACAAGGTGCGTGAGCACTCTGTCGGCAAGGTGCCGGTGATCCTCGTGGCGGGTAAGCGAGAGGCGGAAGAACGCACGATGTCGATGCGACGGCTCGGCAGTCAGGCACAGTCTGTGGTGGCGCTTGATGAGATCGTCAAGACGTTGGTGGCGGAAGGGACGCCACCCGATCTTGCACCTGCCGCTCTTAAGGCGGCGGCGGAATAAAGATAAAGGGGAAGCTTGGGCTTCCCCTTTTTATTTGTCTGTGATCCGACTATGGTTAATCGGGGTGCTTGAGCGGACAGATCGCATGAAACTTTGGCGTATGGGGCTGGTAGCCGTATTTCTTTGCGGTGTCGGGAATGCGTGGGCGGATGAATACGCGCCGGCGGTTATGGCGCCTGTGGTCAGTGCAGGCGAAGTCGTCGATGCCGCGACGGCTGTGACGCCGCGGAGCCTTCAATGGAGGGTGACCAAGCTTTCCTGGACGGCGAGCGATGAGCGAGCTTATGGCGACTTCGTGCATGCGTTGGGGGAGAGCGATTGCGAAGACATCGACAGTTGCCTCAAGAGTCCGGCCAATATCTATCGGGGCAGCGATCCGGCGGGCATGAGTTTCTATGCCGATTGTGCTGACCTGCCTTATCTTCTGCGTGCCTATTTTGCGTGGAAGAATGGATTGCCTTTCTCCTATGCGAGCGGTGTGGCGGCGATCGGGCATTCCAACGATCTGAGATATTCGCGCTATGGCAATTATGTCTATGCACGGACAGACGTGCGGCCGCCGGCCGACGGCGTGTGGCCCAACGCGCGGACGGTTTTCTATAATCTCAACAATGTTATTTCGAGTGCCATGTATCGCTTTGCGCCGGGGCAGAAGCGCGGCGAGTTGTTTGATTTCTACCCGGTGAAGATCGCGCCAGACTCCATTCGACCGGGCACCAATATCTACGACCCCAACGGACATGTGGCGGTCGTCTATGATGTGGATGATGAAGGTCGCATTCGTTTTATCGACAGCCATCCCGACAACAAGGTGACGCGCGGCAACTATGGCCGCCGTTTCGTGCGGGCATCTGCACCGATGGGCGCGGGTTTCAAGAACTGGCGACCACAGACACTCGTTGGTGCGACGCAGGCGCCGGATGGCTCGTGGGTCGGTGGTGTGGTGAAGCTTGCGACAAATGCGGAACTGCCGGACTGGTCGGTCGAGCAGTTCTTTGGCACCGAAAATGCGACGCGATGGTCAGCGGCGCGGTTTGTCTATCAGGGCGAGACAATCGACTATTACGACTATGTCCGCCGGGCGGTGGCCGGGCATGACATCATCTATGACCCGCTGAATGAAACGCGAAGCATGGTGAAGGGGCTTTGTGAAGACTTGCACTACCGCGTCGAGGCGGTGGATGTGGCGGTGAAGGCGGGTATCAACAATCAGGTACCTCCCGAGCGATTGCCGGAGAATATTTACGGGACCAGCGGCGATTGGGAGATTTACTCGACGCCTTCCCGCGACGCGCGGCTCAAGGTGTCGTTCAAGGAGTTGCATGATCAGGTTGTGCGTTTCGTGAAACTGGCACGCGCACACGACAAGCATATTGCCTACGAAGGGAATAATATCGTCGGCGATCTGGCGGCTGCTTATAAGGCGGAGGCCGGTCAATGCAAGACGACCTATCAGGCGAGTGACGGAAGCACACGTGAGTTGAGTTTCGACGAGGCGCGCCAGCGTTTGTTTGATTTTTCGTTCGATCCTTATCAATGTCCCGAACGACGCTGGGGTGCGACCAGTACGGCGGAGCTTGCGACCTGTCCCGATGGAGCCTTGAAGCAAGCCTGGTATAAGGCCGAGCGACGGCTGCGAAATCAGCTGGATCGTACCTACGATGTGGAGATGGGGTTCAGTCTTCGCGATCTGCAGAATGGTGTACCGAACAGCGGGCAGGACAATCCCCCGAATGTCGATGTGCTTGGGACCTTGGTGTCAATGGAAGCGACGGGGTCACTGGCGGTCGGAGATATTCGTCCGGCTTTGGTGCCGTCAGAAGTCGTACCAGAGAGCGAAGCGAACTGATCTTTCCTTGATGGTATTGCGTCCGGAGAGGCTTGCCATGCCGCCGACTTCGAACGATACGGTCTTGTCCATCCGCCGGACGAGTGACAATCCAAGTTTGTTTGATTGAATCTGACTTGCGGCGCTTCCCTTGGAGAAAGCGGCATAGCTTTCACTTTTCAACATCAATTTGGTGCGCGGGTTGAAATCAACGCCGAGTGTCAGGTTAGCCCGCAGAGCGCTTGGCCTGTTGGCAGGCCGGATGTCCAGCCCCAAGAGATTGTCGGTGAAGCCGTCGAGCCCAAGCCATTTGAAATGGCGACCCAGGGTCACGGCCAATTCGCCGTCGATGTCGCCGCGACGTGAGGCGAAAGGATCGCTCTGGTTGGGCGAACCGTGCCTGATGATCTGGGGTTGCAGGGAGAAATAGGTTTCCTGCCACTCGCCCAGCGCGAAGCGGGCGCCAATTTTTATCTCCGAAAGACTTCGGCTGACGACCGGCTTTCCAAGCCAGCTCGTATGATCGCTTATGAAGGTCAATTGCCCGACCAGGGTTGTGTGTCCGGTGAGGCCATATTCGAAATAGGGTGCCCATTCATTCTTGATGTAGCGGTTCCGTCTGGCTGTCTTGCCATGCGCGTCATATTCTTCTGTGGCGCGGGTCAGCGTGTAGGGGACAATGATCTGGAGGTGATCAATGGGTTGCGGCCATGCCCCGGCATGGGCCATGTTCGCTCCTGAACTGCCGATGACAATCGCCATAGACAGCCCCATATATTTCCATGATCCGGAATGCACGGTGCCCCCACTGTTTCTGTGGTTATGGTGAGAGGTGGTGCATTGCCTGTAAAGGTGAAATCATGTTTTTCCACAGTTTTTGGCGTGCCCGGAATTTTTATCTGTATGAGGATTATATCGTTGCCTGATAACCCGATGATCGACCTTTTGCTGACGCGGCGTTCCGTCAAACCTTTGACCATGACGGGACCTGGCCCCAGCGATTCCGAACTACAACTTATTTTGCGGGCCGGCGCGCGCGTGCCCGATCATGGCAAGCTTGCGCCCTGGCGTTTCCTTATTTTCAAGGATGCGGCGCGGGGAGAATTCGGCAAGGTGTTGCGCGATCGTCTGATGGAGATCGACCCTACGGCGAATGAAGATCGGCTGGCGATGGAGCTCGGACGTTTCGAGCGGGCGCCCGTTGTTATTACCGTTGTTTCGCGCGTGGTGGAGAGCCGCAAAGCGCCGGATTGGGAACAGCATCTATCCGCGGGCGCAAGCTGTCAGAATATTCTTGTGGCAGCGACGGCGCTCGGGCTGGCCTCGTGCTGGCTCACGGAGTGGTGTGCTTTTGATGAGGGGATTTCGAAAGCACTCGGGCTGGCTGAGAATGAGCGCGTTGCCGGGTTCATTTATCTGGGACGGAAGACTGTACCGACGGACGAGCGACCGCGTCCTGATCTCAACGACATTTGTTCGGAGTGGTCGCCGCGCTGAACGGACAATTCATTGTTTGGCGAGCTTGAGGTCACCGTCCTCGACCATGGCCGTCATGCGCGTATGTTTGACCGCGGCGGCCTTGATCTTGTCGGCGTCGGTCGATCCCGTTTGCTTCGATTTGCGGGCCGTCTTGCCTCTATTGTCATAGAGAAATGAGAGGATGACGATCGTGAAAAGAATTCCCATTGCGAATCCGGCACCGGGAGCCTTGAGGTAGCAGGCGAGGGTTGTCAGAACGCTGCCGGCCAGAAAGCCCAGACCCAGCAGAAATTTTATATCACTCATAGCGCGCCTCTAAGCTCAATGCTTTCCACCAATGCGTTGCGGATAAGTATAGTCTTTGTGTGCGACAATTCGAAAATGAACTTATGGGCAACATGACCCCAAAACGCAGCATAAAAGGGGTGCTTTTCGACAAGGATGGCACGCTCTTCGATTATTACGATACCTGGATACCCATTCTGGAAGGGGGAGCGCTGCTGGCAGCGCGAGGTGACGAGACGGCTAGGATGCGGCTCCTGGCGGCCTGCGGCTTTGATACGGACACGAGGACAGTGCCAGCGGGCGGTATTTTTGCAGCAGGCAATACGATCGAACTGGCGGAGCTCTGGTCGGATGCGGGTGGCGGAGTGGCCTGGGAGGTCGATGATCTTGTTATCGCGCTTGATGCGCATTTCGCTGCCGAGGCACCCTTGCGGTCAGCGCCTGTGACCGATCTTGTAGCGTTTTTCAGTGGATTGCGGAAAAGCGGGCTGCACACGGGCATTGCCACTAATGACAATGTGACCTCGGCGCGGGCGACGGTAGCGCAGTTTGAACTTGCCGAGCATGTCGAATTTATCTGCGGCTATGACAGCGGCTTCGGGGCCAAGCCATCGCCGGGGATGATTCATGCTTTCTGCGATGCGGTTAAGCTGACGCCCGTGGAAGTTGCGATGGTGGGTGATAATTTCCACGATCTCGAGATGGGGCGCCTTGGCGGCGTGGGACTGAAGGTCGGCGTGTTGACAGGCACAAGCACACGCGAAGACCTTGAGCCTCATGCGGATATTGTGCTTCAGAGCATTGCCGATTTACCGGCGTGGCTTGAGCAGAACGTCTAGCGGTCTGCAAGGTCCCAGACAGATTTAAAGTCGCGTGTTTCGTCGAGCAGGCGCTGGGCGGGCGTTTTCTTGTCGATATGGCCGATAAGATTTCGGTAGGTGCCGAAGCCGCAAAGTTCCTGCAAGCGCGGCTCGAAGGTTTTGGCGAGATCAATGGGAAGACCCAGCTGCTGGTTTTCCTGCTGGCGGATGTAGCCTGCACAATAATTCATGGCGATGCCGACGCGGCGGGCAGATGATCGATTCGCGCCACCGCCATGCCAGAGGCTGCCGTTCCAGACGAGGACGGAGCCTTTTTTCATTTCTGCTGGGATGCTGTCGTAGTGCTTGCCGTATTCAGGGGAATGATCGGCGAGGTGCGTGCCGGGGATGATGCGCGTTGCGCCGTTTTCTTCCGTGAAGTCGGTGAGGGCCCACATGGAGTTGCAGACGAAGGGGGCGTGAGGCTTGGCGACGGGCATGATCTGGTCGTCGGCGTGGATAGGCTGAGCCTTTTCGCCGGGATCGATGGAGATGGAGGAGAGCGACGAGATCAGGCATTCCTTGTCGAGGACGCCTTCGATGACGGGTAGTACGCCCGGATGCACCGGAATTTTTTCAAAGACCTTGCCATGCGTGAGAAGATTGTAGATGCGCACCGTATGATGGCCCTCGAAGCCATTCATTGCCGGAGTGATGTTGAGGTCGTGCTCCAGTTGCAGGAGCTTGTCGTTGAGAGTGTCGATGAGGTCTGGCTCGATGGCGTTCTCGATAAGGGTGTAGCCCTGCTCTTCGACTTCGGCGATGTGGTGGGCAGTGTTCTTGTTGTTCATTGATCCTCTCCCCGTGTTGCTGCGTATGATAGCTTGGCGCCGCCCTTCGTCCAGTCTTCTTCGAATTTGCAGGGAACCATGTTTTACGAAGCTCAGAAAAATCAACATGGGTTAAGGCATGACCCTTTCAAGGCTCTGGTCGTGCCGCGCCCGATTGGCTGGATTTCGACATTGTCGCAAGACGGTGTGCGTAATCTGGCGCCCTACAGTTTCTTCAATGCCGTTTCGGCTGACCCGCATATCGTGATGTTTGCCAGCGCCGGACGGAAGGACAGCCAGCGCAATGCAGAAGAGACCGGTGAGTTCGTCTGTAACTTCGCGAGCTATGATCAGCGTGACGCGATGAATGCGAGCTCCGCGACCGTGGATCCGGCGGTCGATGAGTTCACGCTAGCGGGGCTTGACGAATTGCCGTCGCGATTGATCAAGGCGCCACGTGTGGCGGGTGCGCCGGCGCATTTTGAATGTGTCTATTTGCAAACCGTGGCAATGAATGCACGCGACGGGCGGCATGTCTACGACATGGTGCTGGGCGAAGTCGTCGGCGTCCATATCGATGATCGCTTCATCGCGGATGGCCTCGTCGATACGGCAGCCATGCGCGCGATGGCGCGGCTCGGCTATCACGACTATGCCGTGGTCGATGAGGTCATCACGTTGAAAAGACCGCAGTAACCCTTACCGCCAGCTGGTCGGCTTGATGTCGAAGGCGAGGCTGATGCGTTGTTCGTCGCCGCTGAAAGGCAGTGTGCGATGGAAGGCGTAGGAGGGGAAGAAGAAAGCGTCCCCTTCGCGTGGCTCATAGGCGATGCCTTGCGGTTCGAATTTTGCGTCGAAATCCGGCGGCGGGTGACCGAATTCGATCCAGCCGTCTTTCGTTTCTTCGCCATCGCCCATGCTCTTGGGGAGCGAAACGTAGTAGACGCCGCTCATCCAGCCACCGACATGGATGTGAGGATGCTGGTGTCCACCTTCCGAGAGCAGCGTGCCCCACATATCGATTTGATAGGTAGCCGGAATCTGACCGAAATAGGGGTGGGTCTTTTCCAGCTTGATGCTGTCGAAATGGGCGTCGATGGTTTTGCGCAGCGCCGTCTCGAAGGCGAGAAAAGGTTCGCGCGGATTGTCGAGGAGGAGGCCCGTCTGACCGCCGAGGCGTGTGGCCTTGCCGGTGGGCTCCCAGACGACGGTCGGGTCGGCGCGCAAGGCTTCGGCG
>Ga0098044_1000560_pt1 | contig 19719 bp, 30 predicted proteins | sample 10_taG_FD_75053 | JGI IMG/M metagenome (GOLD analysis project Ga0098044, IMG submission 75053) | Marine viral communities from the Subarctic Pacific Ocean - 10_ETSP_OMZ_AT15264 metaG | ecosystem: Environmental > Aquatic > Marine > Oceanic | place: Pacific Ocean | collected 2015-01-16 | reverse complement strand
GAATAATCGAATATTCGATGACAATGGAATTGAGAAGGATGACGTACCACTCCCTATCTATTTTGTAGGAGTGCCACCCGCACGATTTAGTCGACGTGCAACACAGGAGAGTAAGCCATGAGATACTACGATTCACACAATATGGTTCACGTTAAGATTGTCTATGCGTTTATGGCAATCAACCTCGTCCAGACTGTACTGTTGGGCTTAATCTTGTTAAACTAGGAGAGTAACCATGTATAAGGAGATCAAGACAATTATCGAGTTAGTTAAACAAGAGGAGCGTTTATCTAACGAGATAACACGGACTAAAGACGAGCATCCTAACCGTGTTGAAGGTTTGGAACACGCCAAGCATATGCTTCAGCAGAGGATGCTACACCAATGCCGATTCATACATGGCATTGACTGGCGATCCAAGCGGGATGACCACTACTAATGGAGCAAGTAACCTATGATAAGCTGATCAGGGCAGCTAGTGCGTCTCCCTGTAATGGGTGTGGGTACGAGGGCCATTGTAAAGCCGGGTTCTCGTGCCCACAATATCGTAAGTGGCAAGCATATGGAACAAGTCAGAGGAGAAGCAGGAAATCCTTTGGAGAATATCCTCGCATCCCAGACTTGGAGGCAATACCATGATAAACTTTGGTGTAAGGGTTGGTCTGTTGCGCCAGTTAGGAACAATGACACAAGCAGAACTAGCCCGGAAGTCAGGTGTAAGCAAGCAGACCATCAGCTACTGGGAAAAGGGCATCACCACAGATTGTAGTGCGAAAGCCCTTAACCGTTGTTCAAAGGTGTTAGGAACCACCGTTGACTATTTGCTGAATGGGTCAATCTAAAACCCTGTTACCGTGGTAACAAGGTCAACCAACTCGTGAGGTGATACACATGAGAATTAGCGCGACACTGATGCAGAAGTTCAAACAAGATGTGATGCTAGGGTACTACACTCCCCACTGGCATATCCCAGACTCTGGGTGGCCGACCAGTATGATGGAGATCGTTGAGCCTATGGATGACGGGGACTGGAATGACGATATCGAGTACCACATCAATTCGTGGGCATCTTTTGTAGAGGAGCGGAACGGTAGTATTGAGTTCGTTAAGGTTATCCAGAAGTGGTTTAACACTGAGGATATAATCTACTACAAGTTTGCTCTCGATGATGACGGCACCAATCTCCTGTCCTATCAGAACTATGCCAGAGGATGCCGGGTGAAGATCAAACCGGGCAAATTCTTGGGTAAGGAGTTCAACAGGTCAACGAGTATTTCCCGGCAGTTTGCTGAGGAGTGGGCAGATATGATTCTTGAATTGAAGGATGTATATAAGAATTATTCTGTTGCCACTATCTCGGATACTGATGAGATCATCGCGGAGTACCGGAGTATGCACGGCACTGACCTTTCATCCTGTTGCACTCACTCAGCGCGAGACTATGCAACGGGTGGTGTGCATCCGTGCGTTGTGTACGGAGGCGATTCGGGTGTCAATTTGGTCGTGCTCAGGGACGAGAACGACATAATGTTCTCCAGAACCCTGATCTACAATGGTAAGTACATCCGTATTTACCCGGCGGGTCATAACTTCAAGGAGAGCGTAACCCGTGGTGTACTCACGCTGAATGGCATAGCGGGGGTTCAAGGCACGTTGAATGGGGCCAAACTGAACTATGTCGAAAATCCTGAGCACGAGGGCATGGTCGTCTGCCCCTATCTGGATGGCAATGCTCATAAGGTGGCAATCGGTGAGCGTGGCAACGGTGATCCATGTCTTGATGTATTCACCGGTTCAGGCAGTGGGTGTGACACTCAGAACGATTGTATGCACGAGTATGCTTGTTTCAACGGTGACACTTACCGGGCGTTTCACTCTCGTTATGCCTATAGTTGTTGTAATTGTGATTCCGGGTTTCACGAGGACAGCGACTATGCAGTCTACACAGATGAAGGCAATCACTATTGTTGTGAAGATTGTACTGTACAGGCGGGTAACGTACTAGCAATCGTGGGGTCAAGAGGCACTCTGCTATGGATGCAAGAACGTTATAATACTCTATTCTATTACAACAGCAGTTATTACACTTCAGACGGTCTGGAGGGTAATAATCTGGTACTCTGTCACGATGACGAGGTGCGACCAGAAGAAGATTGCGTACTCACCTCTCACGGGTATTACCCGAGCGTAGATTGTTTGTTTGTCAACACCCCACAGGAGTATCAAGATGCACCGACCGATATGTCTCCCGTCTGGATGCTTAACGATGGATCGGGCGAAGTGGGGATCGGAAGTTTGGAAACCTTTTTAACAGAGACAGGGCAACATCGTTCCCTTCTCGAACAAAGCACAGGAGAATCCTGATGGCATATGCGTTAAAGATGCAACAAGAGTTGCTCGATATGCTCTCGGTGACCCGACCTCATCAGTCAAAAGCTGAGGAAGGGTACATCAGGGAATTTATCGAACCGTGGACAGATTACACCGACTCGTTTGGCAATCTCCACAAGACAGTGATGGATGGTGACAAGAAACCAATAATTCTTTTCTCATCCCATACTGATACCGTTCACCGCGCAGGTGGAAGTCAAACCCTAAACATACACAAGCACAAGGTGGTCACGAGTGACTCAACCTGTTTAGGCGCTGATGATACTGTCGGCAATTACCTGATGATCAGCATGATCGAGAAAGGTATACCCGGCAAGTATATATTCCATCGTGGCGAGGAGCATGGCGGTCTGGGTTCGTCCCACATCGCCACACAAACCCCGGAAGTGTTGGACGATATCGACTTTGCCATTGCTTTAGATCGTAAAGGCAATAACGACGTCATTCAGTACCAGAATGGTGGGCGATGCTGTAGTAAGGAATTCGCATCCGATCTGGCTACGCTTCTGGGGATGACTGGTGGTGACCCGCATGGTACATTCACGGACACTGCCAACTATGTAAGCGTTATTCCTGAGTGTACCAACATCAGCGTGGCATATTGGGATCAACACTCGAAGCAAGAGCGTTGTGATCTGATAGAGATTGCCAATATAGAGAGCAGTATTCTATGCGCTGACTGGTCTACATTGAAAGCCTATCCGTTCGAGCCGGAATTCGAGTACGATTATTCCGCGTACTATTCCCGATATGGGAATATCAATGTTCCCTTGCGTTCTAGCACAAGGGTGGGCACTTCCCGAAACGATAAGACGTTGTGGGATTTGCACGACCTGTGTGTTTCGGAACCATATGAAGTAGCTTGGTTCCTCAAGGAATGTGGTGTAAGTAAGGATGATGTGCTATATACAAAGCGACCTAGTATCGACACCTACAACACGATAACCGCTAATGGGTATCAGACAGAGTTATGTTTAGAGTGTGGATACATGGATCATCCGGGTCTAACCTGTTTAGAGTATTACAATGAACAGGGGCAGTAGTTGTAGCGAGAGTGTTTGCTCTCGTCCTTTTCACTACCTTACGAGGTAATATATATTATGCGTATTTACACAGTCCCGGTAGCCGGGAAAAAGGCTACACGGTGGAGGGCAACCAACCACCAAAGACGTCTGCCTGAGATACAGGTAGGTGAAACATTCATCGCGTTCCCAAGCAAGCGGGATAGTGTCCCCGAGGATATTGGGTTCGTCCAACGCTGTACATCACAGATGGTCTACAGAAAGCGTAGACGGGGTGATGAGGACTACATAGTTCACACCGAGGAGAAGGACATCCCGTCTGGTCAGGATGTCATCAAACTAGGTGAGAAATGCGTAGTCGTTCATCGCGTTAAGTAACATCGTGGGAGGGTGGTTAGACGGCATGCGGTAGTGTCGTCACGGGGTGGGTAACCTTCCATGATAATCACCTCCTATTGCCCATCCCGGTCTACCGCTCTATTTACCGTCGGGGATTCTCCTGCGGTGAGTGGTGGCATCGCAACCAAACAACTGAAGCATCCCGACACTTTCATTGTGTGCTTTTGTTGAACCACCACACCATGTCCCCATCGTCTAACTGGTAGGACGTTACCCTCTCAAGGTAGAAATTTGGGTTCGACTCCCTCTGGGGACTCCACTACCCTGTTAACTGATTAACAGGTTACCATAGGAAACCATTATGGACAAAGTAACAGCTGAAGATTTCCGGGAATTAAAAGAAGCCCGGATCAAAGGTAGCTTAACGGCTAGGATCAACGCTCTCGAAAAAACTGTGGGCGAGTTAGAAGAACTCGTGGATTCTGTATGTGATTTACTCGAAGCGGGTAATGTGGTAAAATTTACCAGTGAAAAAATTGTTTCTATACCGGATAACTACGGAGGTTCAAAGTGAACCACATTATCAAACCACTCACGACGGAACCTAGACTGGAACATCCAGATTACTTTCCACCCCCAAAGCGTAAAACGAATTGGGATGATATGGAGATTCCTCCAGAACTTCAATCTCTTCATGAAGATGAAATGAGAAAGTTTTTCAGCAGAGAAAAGCATCTCGAAGATTCCATTAAAGAGCAAGAAGATAACCACAAACCATGAGGGCTATTTATGCACTTACTTGATAACACAAACGGAACCATCCGAATGGCATACGCTGTCGGAGAGAAACCGTGGCACGGTCTAGGGGTTGAGGTTGACCCTAATGATCACCCAGAAATATGGAGACGTAAGGCTAATATGATGTGGGAAAATATAAAGATTCCCGCATTGTATAGATGGGATGACGATTGGAGAACCTCTGGGCAATTCTTTATCGCCCGGAATGACAATGGGAATATCCTATCGCCTCGCACTGTTAGTTCTGATTACTGGGTACACAGTATCGGGGATATCATCGCGTTCATGTCCGATCTCTGCAAGGAAGCGGGGTATCAGATGGAAACGCTCATCTCGATTCAAGGTGGTAGAAAGATCACAGCGTTAGCCAAAGCATCGGCAGATACTGTGGTCGGTGGTGTTAGTCTCGGGTATATCCGAAACGACAATGACGTAATCCAGAATTACGTTCTCATCACCACATCCTTTGATGGAACCCTAAAGACAACCATCACCATAACCAGAGTCAGAGTAGTGTGTTGGAATACACTGCAACAGGCACTGGGTCAGGGTCTGGAGGTCTTGCGTGTATCTCACCGGAATAAATTCCAAGCTGATAATGTACACAATGCGCTAGGGTTTATTGAGGACTCACATAAACCATTCATCGAACTGGCTAGTGAAATGTCAGGGATTAGGTTAGACGATGGGCAGAGACAGTCTTTCTTTCTGCGTGTCGTTTCCAATAACCGTCTAGCTGACATCCGGGAGTTGGATCGAGAAGACCCAGATCGGAAAGCTATAGCCACAAAGGTGAATCGTTTGATTCATTACCACAACGTCGAGGGTTCTGGAAGTGATAACATCCGAAACCTTTCAACTGCTAACGGTACTCTATGGGGTGCGCTCAATGATGTAACCGGCGTATCCGACCATTGGGGCACCAAGCGTGGGAAGGAAGGTAGGTTTGCATCTTCTACATTCGGAACTAGACGTAAGCAGAAAGACCTTGCGTGGGAAATTGCCACTGAAGTTGTCGCTAGAAAAGCCGCATAATGAGGGGCATTGTGTTTCGTTGCAAGGGCTTTGTGAAATCTCTTGATAAGGAATATTTTTACGTGATCTCTAATGGTATTACTAGACTGGAGTGGAGTAATATACATACTCCCGCGAATGTTAAAGTAATAAACTTGGTGAAGAAAAAAGGCGCAGACTCGGTTACTTTCAAGTATGCGCTTGACGCTATACCTAGCCAGAGGAATCGTAGAACCTTAATAAGAGCCTGCTATAGAGTTATGACCTATGGTGGGGACATTGAGTTTCTTTGTGAGCAAGGCGATAATTCGGGCATCGGGAAAATGAAAGGGTTCCAGTGGAATAACAACAAGCCTATGGTACATTATATGCCTGAGATAGAAGAATACTTCACCGTGGTTAAGGTTAGTAATAACGCAATCACGGCAATCAAAGATTAACCCTGCCTCCACGGGTATTTGCCTCCCATCTCTGGGGGGCATTTTTTTGTCCCAAACCTACCCATCCAAAAATCTAAAAGTTAGTTAACGGATTAACCAACTTCTAACGTTCGTACAGTTTCTCCTCCCAATCCTCATCCTCTTGGTCTGCCGGTAATTGCGAACCTAACATATGCTCCTCTTCTGGCTCGTAATCGGCCAAATCCAACTCTCTCATTTTGTGTCTGATAGACAATCCGAGATCGTCCTTGTAAAAGCTTTTTTTTCTCCCCATAGTTCTTCCATCCTATAACCCATTATACCATATTGGGGGGGGTAAAAGCGGATGCTACCCCCGCCCCTGTGCCGTGGGTTTTGCATTTATTTTTCATTTTCTTGAAAAAAAAATGTTGATAGTTTTTGGGAAGGAAAGCGGAATAAATTAAAGTCTTTTGCGCAAAGCTTCTTCAATTTCAAACTCTAGAACGTCAAAGATGCCGAGTACGTGTTGCCTGAACCTCATCCTCCATAATTTAGACCAGTTAACTGGGTGAACCCTCACGTATTTAGCTCTGAACTTATCGGTTTTCTTTAGCACACCACTCCCCTCACAACTGAAGCAGTTAATCTGCTTGTACCCTGTAGGTATCCAGCCCTTCCCGTTACATCGTCTACATAGGTCACTCATTGTGGATTCCCGAATAGCAAGTTCCGTTAGACGAGCAAAGAAGTAAGGGTTACCGGGTGGTGTTTTCCAACCAAACTTATGAATCTCATTATAAACATAATTGAGTAGAAATGTCTCGTGGCGCATTTCCCCTGCATATTTAAGCCTAGCATATTTGGATGCGGGTATACCTGCACCGGCTAAAGCATAAGCTACATCTTCCCAGTTCCGCCGGGGGTTACTCCAAGCACCAGATGACTGGGCTGTTAGGGACTTAAAATTCTCCTTTGAGTTCTTCCTCAAAATATATCTCCATGAAGGTTTCTTTTGATGGTCGTTGAGGGAGGGCTAGTTCTATCTCGCCCGTCTCGACGTACCACTCGAACTGCTCACACGCAACCTCATGGATAGCACACGTATGATAAAGATCGCAAGCCGTACAGGGGGAGTTCCCCTCAGACATGATTCTGGTCCAGACTACGTTGGAATTCATTTGTTGATAGTTAAAAGGGAAAGGAAGCGGACTAATCCTTTGCCCAACTGCATGGAAGTTTGACGAAAACTGTGTGCATAAATTTTATAGCACTTCTGTCTTCTACCATTTGGGTAGTGAACCTGTAAACCCTCCAGCCAGAAAGGGTGGCAAGGTTATATTTCTCACAATCCTTCGCAAACCCAGTTCCGGTGACATGTCGGCCTTGTGTCCATGTCCCTCCTTCGATCTCAACCGCGATCATGTGTTGAGGCCAAGCGAAGTCAAAGCGAAAGCGTCGGCCCTTAAGGAAGGTGTGTTCCTCCTTCCATTCTCCGAATCCCAACGTGCTGTATTCCTTTGACGAAGTGCCAAAGGTTGCGTCCTGAAGCTGTTGAGCAAACAACAGCTCCCCTTTGCTACGGGAGATAACCACTCTCTAATTCCTCTCGTGTGGGATTAATGAGTTTTGGGGTATCAGCCCGGCGTGAAGCTTTGAAGGAGAAAGGTTTACCGCTGAACCACAAGGCCAGCGTAGGATGCTCTGGGTCATACCTATTCTTTACGCAGTTCAAATAACCATCAGGTTGGCGTAAGTACTCCTCATCTTCTGGGTCTTTTGTTAGTTTCTTCTGTTTTATTATGTTCTTGTGAACAATAAAGGCATAATCAGCAAGGTCAGTGATTTCACCGCTTCCTTTGATATCCATCTTGTCACCCATTCTCTCCTCTGAATCACCCTTGCGCATATGTGCAACCAAATGTATGTGTAAGCCGGTTGTTCGAGCGGCCTCCTTTAGCATCCGAACGAAATTCTTCTGCCCAAGATTAAGATTAGCCTGATCAGTTTGGAGGTCAACCATCATAAGAGAGTCTATCACAAGATGCGTGAACCCATTTGCAGCGGCCCAGCGGGCCAGAGCGATAATCTCGTTTGCTCTTACGTGCTCTTCCTTTCCGTAAATAAAGACTTTGTTGTGCAGATAGTCCATGACGTAACTCGCGGCCTTGAGAGTGGGATGAGCAACACCAAGAGTTTGCTTAATCATCCTCTCGATCTGCACCCGAAACGCCATCTCGGGAGACCAGAACAGAACCTTCTCTGCCTTGTCGGTATATTTCCCGTCAGCCCACCAAAGGCAGAACTGCTGAACGAGTGCCGATTTGCCGTGACCATTTACACCTGCCCATATTAAGAGTGTCCCGGGAATTATCCGCAAGTCAGTATCCTTAAGGCATGGGAGCCTACAACCAGACATGTTATTGCGATTCTCTATCCACTCAAGCGTCTCGTCCCTAAAGTTATTAGGAGCGAACACATGCCCCTCAACATCATGTGGGTCCATATACTCATTTAAATCAGGAGTGATTAAGTCCATTAGTCTTCCTCAAACTGTTTCAAAGGATCATCGGTATCATACAGAGTCCATCTGCGTTCGTCAAGAAATTTCAAGGCACGAGGAACGTACATCCCGTCATCCTTCTTCCAACACTCCTGTGAGGACAGGTCTTTCACAACCGAAGTTATGTGCTTATAATCCTGTTCGAGTTTGTTTATAATCCAATAGTCTTTGAGTTCTCTTCTACTTCCTAGTCTGTGTTTAGGGTAAACAGAACAGAAGTAACCGTAACCCTGTAATACCTCATTACTGGTACCATTTGATGTCCCCTTACTAGCACCGAATGAAAGACCTTTATTTTCTTTTAATTGTTCTTTTAGTTCCACTACCCTTGTGGACTCTGACCCCACACCAGTTGTGGACTCGCCAGCGTAACCAATAAGCCGGTACACATTGGTCTTGTTGTATCTCTGCTCCCTCTCTAGGGTTCCAAACCTAACCATCTCGGAAATCATATTGCTACAATACTTGGGCCTGTGCCCACTCCTTTCCGCGATTTCCAACAAACTGGGAAAATGTGGGGAAGGGCAGCTTAATATTGCTGCCAATACCCTCAGATGACCGGCCTTGTGCCGATGATCCTGTAAAATGTAGACAGGTAACGGTCCCCAAAAATGAGAATTCTGACTCATAACTCTGCCCACTGGATAAAAGTGTAAACGGAAACCGTCCCATTCTTGAACGTGACATCCAAGTTGATTTTTTTCTCCAAAGAGTTTATTATACGCTCAATCGTCCGTCGATGCCTCCGAGCCATTTTGGCAAGGTCGGCAATCGGAGCAACACAACGCCCGCGATCATCAATATATTTGAACACCATGCACAACGCAACAAGCTTCTCAGACGAGTCCAAACTCTGGGCCTGAAACAATTGCGTCATGATAAATTCTTTCTTTTGCTGGAACGTTAGCATCTTTAAACCCCTTAATCCAAAAGGGCATTATATCACGACTTGACATCCCCTGTCAACATGGTATAATGGGCTTATGAAATACCTCGACTGGGTACACGAACAGCCCTGTTGGGGGTGCGGCAAATACGGAGTGGACGCTCACCACGTCAGGCTCGAATCAGGGATGGGGAAAAGGCCAGCCGATCTTCATGTTATCCCTGTTTGCAGGACTTGCCATCAGAAGTGTCATGCGCTAGAATACACGAAAGAGGAACAACTGAAATGGCTATACAAGACTCAGAACCGGGCAATTCTCGCACACCTTATAAAATGGTAGCGCTGATCACCTTGTGGGTTGACGACGGAAGGAATCATGAGATCATCCTCGAAACCGCTCGGCAGATTGTTATGAAAGAATTGTATTCAAGCATCGACAGCGCCGGGTACAAAATAGGGGACACTGAAGAAGGCTTCTCAACTTCTGTCGAAGCCGTGGAATTAATCAAAAGGCAGGACATACACTAATGAGAAGGCGCTGGATATTGAGAGACTTTTCCATCAGGAACTCCTGTGCCAAAGAGATCATGCAGTTGAATGTCGAGGACGAGACTCTAGAGGTGACAGTCAAGCCCTATAAAAAGAATAGGTCGCTAGAGCAGAACGATATGTTTCATGCGTGGTGCGGATCAATCGCTGATAAATCCGGGCACACAAAAGAGGAGATCAAGAATATTCTCATTGAAACGGTCTTCGGAACTGAAGAGTATTTAAACTTTAAAGGGGAGCATAGACACAGAATTCGCCAAACGTCTGGAATGACGATTGGAGAAATGGGCGAGTTGATCGAAAGAGCAACTCAAATTGGAATCGAACTTGGGGCAGATGTCCCAGAGGTGACACATGGCTGATATAAATGACTTGATACCTAAAGATGTACTCGGTTTTACCGCCGATGGAATTGCCCATCCAACGCCCGATGCAAGGGGGCTATTTACTATAAGCGAACATTTAGATAAATTAATTTGGATCGTGAAGGAGCAGGGCGAACAGATTGAATTTCTTCGCGGCAAATTAAATGAGGTATATACCTAATGGCTAACGGACATTCGGAAGAAGGAATTGAGGCGACAGTAGGGCCTAACAATAATGAGAGGCTTTATTATGAATCGCAACAAAAGAAAGACATGGAAGAAATTGATTCTCAAAAAATGAGGAAAATTAGAATGCAAGTTCTTAACGAGAAAGACGATACTCGGAAGATGACGATTGCGCTCAAGAGGCCTTTCGATCCGAAAGATGTTAAGGTGAGGAAGGGTGGTGGTGGTCGGTTGTTTCATTATATAGACGCACGTCATGTTATGAAGAGACTTGACGATGTGTTTGGTCTGGAAAACTGGCAGACTAAATACCACGAGACGACATCGGGTAGGGTTATCTGTGAACTCAGTGTATGCATCAATGACAAATGGATAACAAAATCTGATGGGGCTGGAGACACGGACTTTGAAGGAGCGAAGGGGGCAATTTCAGATGCTCTAAAGCGCTCGGCAGTATTACTAGGAATCGGGGCGTATCTTTATAATGACTCAGCGTTTAAGAATGGAACACCTGCTCCGTGGGCTACCCCCGAAGGCTATGATAAACTGGTGGCAAAGCAACACGAAAACAAAGATAGCGATGAGAAATGGATTGGTGATTACGATAAAAAACCATGAGCAATTCTGACTTTCCTCTACCTATTAGGGTGTGGCCTCTTCAGGAGGAAGACATCACTGAAGAGGTTTGCCAGTCGTGTGGTATATGCTGCGAGATAGAACTCAAGCCCAACTGGAAAAACTCCAGACAATTTGAGTGGCTTCACGCCATTGCCGAGAACCATGATAACATCCAGAGCACTGACAAAGGAATACGGATTCGTTGTTCCCATCTTAAGGAAAGGGTGATGGGGTGGAGGAAGATGGGATGTGACATTTACGATGATCGTCCTCGGCTCTGCAGAGAGTTCAATTGTGTCAGCTGGGCAAAGTACACTAATGATCTAACCCAATATAACCGAGTGTTGGAAAAGAGAGAGATTCTTGCTTCATCGTCATACTCCACTTTTCCGTCTGAACTACGAGGACCAGACAAATGAGCCATTGGTACGACAAAGAAGGTGACCCTCGTTATGAGGTCACAGGAAAGAAGGGCAAGAGACCCTCAACTCTGAGGGACGCTAGAAAGCACGGATGGGTTCCTTCTGTGTCCACTGTATGGGGTGACGTAGTATCCCGGCACATGCTGAACAAATGGATTCAAACGGAACTAATGAAAGCCTTTCACGAGCAAGTCAAGTTAAGGGCAGACTCAACTGGCATCTTATCTTTTGAGGATGTTGAGAAGCTAGCCCGGAGTGAGTTCAACAAAAAACAGCAGGAAACTATGAGCAGGGGGACTGTCATCCATGATCATCTGGAACTTCACTTCAAAGGAGTTGATGTTGTGGACCAATATAAGGGATTATGCCAGAATGTTCATGCAAAGCTGGACGAAATTTGTGGCCCCCAAGAATGGGAGGTTGAAAAATCCTTTTCGCATCCGCTCGGATACGGGGGGAGGACTGACCTCTCCAATGATGAATGGATAGTGGACTTCAAGACAAAAGAATTCCCAGACAATCCTAATGTTAAGAAAATGGTGTATGACGATCACGGGGTCCAATTGGCTGCGTATGATCAAGGAATGCTTGTTAACGGATTAACAAAGCCTAGACGGCTGCTTAACTTATTCATAGACGTTGGCGAAGGCCATCGTGTTCTTGAATGGGAGCACGAGGATATTCCCCGCTTCAGGGAAATGTTCAACAGTGCTCTATCTTTGTGGAAATGTACCAAGAAGTATAACCCTGAATGGCAAACAACGTGAGGTTTATATGAACGTAAACAAAGCAATTTTAGTTGGAAGAGTTGGGGCTGACCCCATCGTTAGAGAAACAAGCAAGGGGGATACAGTTTGTAACGTCTCTCTTGCTACCAACAGTGGCTATGGCGACAACGAAAAAGTTGACTGGCATAAGATCACCTTTTTTGGTAAACTAGCTGACACTGTGAACGAGTACGTTACCAAAGGTCAGCAGCTTTACGTTGAGGGGCGCATAGCATATAGCAAGTACACTGACAAAGAAGGCAATGAGCGTCACGGGACCAGTATAATTGCTGGTATGATGCAAATGGGCTCTCGACAAAATGGTGGCGCTTCAGCTTCAGCTTCAGAAGAAGAGGATGACTCGCTCCCATTCTAAAGCGGTCTATACTTGGCAGGACGATGACGAGCAGGTGGAACGTGTTTATTGTTTAGCCAAAAAAGTATGGGCTAAAAGGCACAAGCCTACACCAACGAGGGGGATGACGTGGGGGGAATGGTTCCGGGAACATTCCGGGATGTCCCTCCACGAATTCTCCGACTGGGCGAACGATCATAAGCTGAGGGAAAAATGGAACCAAAGCGTAAAAAAATCCGGTTAAGGGAAAAGGAAACAGGGCGGGTAAAGGCGTTAGGGCTAGTTCAGTATGACTCCATACAAGGACACTGGTGCATTGATTCCAATGGAGACTGGAAGTGGTATCCTCATGACAAATGGGAGAAAGTAAAATGATCACCGAATATCAAAAGTTCATACACAAAAGCAGATATGGTAAGTATCTGGACGCGGAAGGACGCCGGGAGAATTGGGACGAAACAGTTAATCGTTACACAAACTACATGGAGTGGATATTAGCTGGCTATACCGCTGGCGACTTTCCTAAGGAAGCTAAACAGGCTATCCTTGACATGGAAGTGATGCCCTCTATGAGGGCGTTCATGACCGCTGACCCTGATCCCGGGGCCGGGGCCCTGACCAGAGATAATATGGCTGGATACAACTGCGCTTATTTAGCGGTTGATCATGTTAGAGCGTTCGATGAATCCCTGTATGTTCTCCTTTGTGGCACAGGGATTGGGTTCAGTGTAGAACGTCAGTTTATTAACAAATTACCAGAGGTGTCTGACGAGTTTCACGAAACAGATACAACCATTGTTGTCGCAGACAGCAAGATAGGTTGGGCAAAATCCCTACGAGAACTCGTAAGCCTCCTGTATCAAGGGGCTGTACCCAATGTAGATTACAGTAGAATCAGACCAGCCGGGGCTCGTCTCAAGACCTTTGGAGGAAGAGCATCTGGACCCGATCCTCTGGAGAGGCTGTTCAATAATTACACCCGTACATTCCAGAACGCAAAGGGGAGGCGTTTAAACAGTTTGGAATGCCATGACCTCATGTGCTGGAATGGGGAAAGCGTCGTCGTGGGTGGGGTTAGAAGGGCAGCGGAGATCAGCCTGAGCAACCTGACTGACGAGCGTATGAGACACGCAAAGACAGGTCAGTGGTGGTTAGAGAACCCCCAGAGGGCCCTCGCTAATAACAGTGTGTGTTACACAGAGAAGCCAGAGATGGGAACCTACATGCGTGAGATTCTTGCTCTCCATGATTCCCACAGCGGAGAAAGGGGGATATTCAACAGGGAAGCATCAAAGAGAATGATGCCTGAGAGAAGGGATAAAGACTATGAGTTCGGGTGTAATCCTTGCAGCGAAATAGTGCTTCGCAGTGCCGGTTGCTGTAACCTCTCTGAGTGCGTACTCTCGCCGAGCGATACAATAGACGATGTGACCCGAAAGATAAAACTTGCTACAATTATCGGGACCATACAATCCACCCTGACCGACTTCAGGTATGTCAGGCCGATATGGAAGAAGAATGCAGAGGAAGAGAGGCTGTTAGGTGTCAGCTTCACAGGGGTATTTGACTGCCCAACGGTTCTAAATGCAACACCAGCCCAGCTGGAAGAGTGGAAAACTTCTGCTATAAATGTCAACGAGAAGTGGGCTAAACGGCTAGACATCAACCCGTCTGCAGCCATCACCTGCATCAAGCCATCTGGAACAGTATCTCAGCTGACTGGTGTAGCCGGTTCTGGACTGCACCCCTCGTATTCCAAGTTCTATATCAGGAGGGTCAGACAGGACCGTAAAGACCCCCTTAATCAGGCCCTGATTGACGCTGGTGTGCCTGTTGAGGATGATCCATACAACAAGGAGGCTATAGTGTTTTCCTTCCCTATGAAGGCTCCTGCGAGGTCAAGGACTAGGCATGAGGTAACCGCAATACAACATCTAGAGATATGGAAAAAGTTCGCTCTTCACTGGTGTGAACACAAGCCAAGTGTCACCGTCTATATAGGTGAATCGGAATGGATGGATGTGGGCGCTTGGTGTTATAGGAACTTTGATATACTCAGCGGGGTAAGCTTTCTTCCCCGGGCAGATGACAACCACAGCTATGAGGTAGCCCCTTATGAAGAAATAACCAAAGAAGAGTACTCAGCGATCCCCAGAATGAAACCCATTAATTGGGAATCGGTAATAGAGCACGACGACAACACGGTTGGAAGTCAGGAACTGGCTTGTACCGGGGATAAATGTGAGATACTATGAGAGTATTACCATTCGATCAAGACATGGTGGACCGGGCTAAGGAATGGGCAGAGAGTATAGGGAGCCTAAATCGCTCCATCATCAGCGGGGAGGGAAACTTTGCCGGTAGGATAGGTGAACTAGCGCTAGCCCATTACTTAGGTGTTGAGGTAGAGGACCACAAGGACTATGACTTAATCTACAAGGGGGATAAGATAGAAGTAAAAACTAAACGTAGGAGTTGTGCGCCTCTTCCAGACTACGATGTGTCCGTGGCTAAAACCAGTGGGCACCAAAAGGCGGATAGGTACATTTTTATAAGCCTTCAATTCTCGGAGAAAAAATTCTGGGGGAAACCTTACGCAGGGAAAGGTCGGGTGGGGGGAGCCATTTACAATGGCCTCGAATTTGTTTGGCTATGCGGGGATATGGATGTTAAAGAATACTTTCTCAAGGCGAAGTTATGGCGTAAGGGGGACAAAGATAAATCAAACAATTTTCATACGCAAGCTGACATGTATAACATGAAAATAAAAGACTTAAATGAAACTTATAATTGTCATATAAGAACAGCAGAAACTGAGAGCTAATATGAACCTACTGATACTTCCGGACGCGCACGTTCACCCGGATTATAACAATGAAAGGTTCAGGGCGGTAGGTCGGTTACTCATGGAGGAGCAGCCTGAGTGTGTTATTTGCTTAGGTGATTTGGCTGACCTGCCGTCCCTGTCCTCTTACGACAAAGGAACTAAAGGTTTCGAGGGTAGACGTTACAAAAAAGATGTTGAATCCGTTATCGAGGCGCAAGAACTCCTGTTCATGGACTTGAATAGGTTCAACGCGAGAAAAAGAAAGAACGGCAAGAAACAGTACAGGCCGCGCCTAGTGATGTGCTTAGGTAACCATGAGGATAGAATTACTAGAGCCATCAATTCGCAAGCCGAACTGGACGGAACAATAGGCATCCAAGATTTGCAGTATGAAGGGTTTGGGTGGGATGTTATTCCCTTCAAGAAGTGCGTCACCATAGAAGGTATTGCCTTCTCGCACTATTTCACCACAGGTATTTCTGGAAGGCCAATCTCCAGCACCCACATTGGGCATACGCTTGTCACTAAACTTCACTGCTCTGCCGTTCAAGGACATTCACATTTGTATAACCACGCAGAACACACAAGGCCTGATGGGCAAAAGATATTTGGGTTGTCTGCGGGTTGTTTCTCTCACCCGGAATATTCCGAAAGCTGGTGCATGGATACCGAGCATCAATGGTGGAGGGGAGTTGTGATTCTGGAAGATTTAGACGGGGAGGGTTATTACGATGGAGTTAGGACTGTGACATTAAGGAAGATTATGAAGAAATATACTTAATGCTCTTCACACAACCAGCCGGGAAAGCTGTTATGGAGGACCAATCCCCCTTCTCATCCTTTGTGTTAGCAACCTTCACCACATCCTTGTTTTTCTTGATTAAGTAGCCAGTGGTTAGCAGGACTGGGGGGTTAACCTCCTCGGGCTTTTCCCAACCCGCTGTCCCTAGAATATCTCTCCATTCGACTGTCACCAGTCGAGGATTTTTCACGCCGCTTTCCTAAACGGAAATCTTATATCCCGATCCATTCTTTCCCGGAAGACGCCATTGAATTTCTTCTTCAAGTCTAGAATTCTTACGTCAATCTTACGCATCATTTCTTCTTTTCTAGGCGCGAGGAGCTTACTCCTCCTGTATTTAGCCTTAAGCTTGTAAAGCTTTGTTATTTCCCCATGTATTTTTCTCAAGAGAGGGACGAGTTTAGCTACTGCATAGTGCTTGCTTTTCATGAACGATTTCCATTCCTCACTCTTCGGCCCGAACTCTTTGTAGACTCCCTCAGCAAACATTTTAGCGGCCCCGACTTCTTCTCTAAACGCATTGTACTCCGTGTTGGCATCCCACTTATCTCGTAGCTGAGGAGTGTCCCAGAACCGCCTGATGACAGGAACTTTATTCCATTGCACCTCTCCCGTGACCTCCTCCCTCGGGAGAAACGATCCTCCAGCCTGCATTCGCCACGGATTAAGGAAATTAACTCCCCTTGCTATGAAATTTCCAACGCCACCGGAAGCGGTCTTAAACATGTAATCTAATATTGGAGGGTCTATGCTAATGAACCCTTTTTCATATTTTGTCCCGAGTCTCGCTTTCTCTCCGCCGGGAATCCATGTGTACATCCCAGCTGAAAGTCTATTCAACCAATCAGCAACAAATTTAGCCGGTTTGGTCGTGCTGCTCCATGACCTATAGGCGGGGGGTTCCGTAGCCGTCCCTGCATAAGGCTGTTTGTACACGGGGTTACCAGCCCAGTTTTCATTAAGGGCTATATCGACAAAAGGGTCACCAATAGTGGGGGTCGCTGACTTGAATAATGTGTTGATGACACTATCACTGTGCGCAATATCCATAGGCGAAAATGATTCTCCTATTGAACTAACCATGTGCATCGTGGCTTGCCACGGATTTATCTGCCCCATCAGCATCGCTACAATGGTATCCCCAAAGACATTGGGAATATTGGAACCATAGCCTAATGGTATCTTGGCAAAGTTATCCGCTCCGGGAATCCACAGAAACATCTGCCTAGACCTCTGCCCCATATCTATTTTTGCGTAACGGTTCTTGCCGTCCTCATCATCACCGCTCATCAAATAGTTATAAAGGCTGAGAATTATTTGAGACCCAATAACGTACTTCAAGAACTTCCTAAACCGTCTGGACTTGTTAAAGGCGCGGAGGTAAGTTGCCCCACCGGCTGTTCCCGCATTGAAAAATAGATACCATGAGTTGAAGATTGGCGTTAACTCACCCTTCATGGTGAAATTAACAGTAAGATTCCTAGCAGCCTCAACACCTAACTGAATGGCTTGAATCTCTGTAAGACCATTCCTCATAGCAACCCGTTTGATTTCAATATAAGTGGCTAATCGCATGGCGTTCTCTACAGAACCGTTTACATCGCTCACATAATCAGCCATCGCCTTGATGCCCCTGAGCCATCCCTTTCGGGTTCCATTCTTGACTATATCACCGATTTTGTTTTCAAAATGCTTTGCGTCTTTAAAGGCGTAGAAATCAATACGCCCACCATTCTCAGTAAACTCTCTAGCAGCAGCAGAATGAATAGTATCACTCTTTCCTGTTCTTATATATCGGTACATCCCGGCTATTGATTTCGGGAGATTCTTTGTGGCCCCTAATGCAATTTCTTTTGCTTGGTTCGCTTCAATGCCTTTCTTGATTTCAGACAGTGCTATTATGTTCTGCACAGCAAACTGATAATCTTTAGCAAAGTTAGTTACAATAAAAGGAGGAGACCAAGCTGTATGCATCATACCAAAATATCTGTTTATTACGCCAACCCATCTTGTCACGTTACCGGGGACGCGATAATGAGTTTTGTTTAAGGCTCTCCCTATATTTTTATCCTTGACGAGAATATGCCACTGCTCCCCATCCTGTTTGAAGGAGATAACATGTTGCGGGTCTGACTGCTGTGGCAGCGGAAGGTCCAAGAATAAGTCTGACGTTTCCGGGTCTCTCCCTTTGAAGAACTTTTTGTCCTCGTCCGAGACGATCATCATATAGTCACCAAGAAACTTCTCGTTTTCTATGACCATTCTAGCAAACGCTTGGTCCACCTTATTCTTTTCGGCCCTCTCGATGGTTACTTTAACCTTATGAAATGCCCATGCCCACGGGCTTTCGGCAGCGCTCCTTCTTCCGACCCTCTTCTTTTCTTCAGGCCCCCTTATTCCAAACCCTTTTGCCTTTCGCAGGTCTCCAAATAAATCCCATGTTACCCCCCTATTATCACCCTTGAGGGGAACATACGTGCTAGCGTATTTCTGTCGTTGCGCTTGCTCCCCTACCCAACCTATTGGTTTCCCATTTTTAAGGGTAGGATTATAGTGCCGCTGCCCGAGCCATTGCTTTATCTGCCACTCTGGAACCAGCCCTTCGTCCCGTAAAATATTTAACCGATAGTCTAGAGCGTCATAAACATACTTAGCGGCTTGCTGCAGATGCTTCATCCCTTCTACGCCCAGCTGGTCCTGCAACTGCTGCAGAACTTCTTCCGCAGAAAGTAGTTGAGGCCCAGCCTCTGCCTCTAGGATTAGGTTAGGTCTTGCCAACCTCTCGGCTTTAGTGCTGAAGATGCCAGCTGGGGGTGGAATGTTTGCCTTCTTCTTCCAACCCGAATTCTTTGGTTCATTGTTAACCGAAGGGGCATGCGCTGCGTACAGATAATTTCCAAATTGAGTCATATCAATTTTGTGTTTCTGCGCAAATTCGATCAAGGGCTCGATAAAATCCCTATGAAAATCATGTTGCTTTTTAACAACTATATTGTGATAATCCCCTTCGACTTCGGATGGTTTTCTGGTTATTGTACCATCAGTAGCCTCCAAGAAATTCTCATAGTCCTTTATGGTTCCAAAGTAATGAACAATGGCACGGTAAAGTTGTGTGCCCGGCTCTATGCGGAAGCGTTGTCCGCCACGCTTGCGCCCCAATCCACGGATCGAGAGCTGTGATTCCTTCTTCCACGATTTTGGCCCCCATACCATTTTAAAAAGGCTACCGAGCCCCTTTTTCGGCTCAACAAAGTCTCTAGCCGCTTCTGGCATAACTTGACTAAGACCAATAATTTCTCGCGCTGCTGTCTCATCCGGATCGGTAAGGGGCTCCCCCCACCCTTCTTCGGTCTGGTAAAGAGGCATGTTAAGGAAGTTCGCTATATAAACATTCTTCTTCCCATTCGCTCCGTTGAT
>Ga0098044_1000559_pt1 | contig 19740 bp, 38 predicted proteins | sample 10_taG_FD_75053 | JGI IMG/M metagenome (GOLD analysis project Ga0098044, IMG submission 75053) | Marine viral communities from the Subarctic Pacific Ocean - 10_ETSP_OMZ_AT15264 metaG | ecosystem: Environmental > Aquatic > Marine > Oceanic | place: Pacific Ocean | collected 2015-01-16 | reverse complement strand
CGGATGGATCTGCGGCGATAATAACATCCAATAAACTCTCACCGTCAAGATCTTCACGCTTCTTAGCCAACTCTGGATATTTTCTAGCCGTATCGCTAATCCGACCCTCAACAAGTATTTGCGCCTCTGACAGTAATAAATATCTTCGCCAATTTTCAAATAGTAGTTTCATTAAAATAAGTTCTCCTCTAACCCTCTAAGCCAAAGCCAGGGTCTAATATGACAAATTGTTTTTTACCATCTCTAATAGCATATCCAACATTATGAGGTCTAATATCCCAAGTTGGAAGTTTAAATTGAGCTAAAAAGTCTCTTATATTTGCAAACATAGAATTCATTAACAATTTTTTAACAATATCATCAGCTAATTGTTCTATATTTTTTTGTTCATCCCAAGGAAGTTTATGTAGAAGCCGGCTCAAAATCATTTTTTTAAGGTCATCTTTACGGCGCTCGCGAGTCATGGCATCTATTATATCATAAAAATAAGAGCCAAATGCATACGAATCAAATATGCCACTGCTCACTAGATCTTTCCATACAGGAAAATATTGAGACATGCCTCCCCAATTGTCAATAACGTTAACCTTTTCAGAGACAATCCAGAAATAGTCTCTTGCGCTATCATAAACTTTAGGAACTAAATCTGAAGCTGTTTGAAATGCACCTTCGGCTTCTTCTCTGTTCATTTCCATGCTTTGTTGGCGGTTGTTATGGCTGCGCAATGCGTGTGCAGGGCTCGGAGTTTTAAGAACTAAATCTGGTTTACCTGGGATGGTAAACACTGCTCTAAAGCTGCCTTCACCAATTTTATTATAGCCGGAATTCTCCATGCAGTCAAAAAAATCAGCTACGCGGGCATGGCGCTCTTGATGTTCTTCGGTGCTTCGTGCGGGTTGAATTGGTTTTCTTAAATCTTGAATACATTTTAAATCATCTGGATTTTTACCAAAGTATTTTTCACGAGTTGCGTCACGCGGATCTTCAAAAGGATCGCTATATTCATCTGATGGCGGCGCTGATTGCGCTTTGGCTGGCCTTTCTAAGGGCGTTGCTGCAGCAACATCGATAGGCTCGTAAACAGCTTCGTTTAAATACCTTCGCCAATTTTCAAATAGGAGTTTCATCATATTGTTTACCCATAATTAAAGATTTTATCAAAGCCAAATAACATCTTTTATTTTTATATCTCCAATACCAATAGTTTCTGACTGGTTTTCGCCAGAGCATGCACCCGGTCCCCATCGAGGTTCCGCACCTGAATGCGCAGCAAAATCATATATAGACAATGGCCTTTCATCTATAAAGTAATTCTGTGAATTGCGAGCGTCAGCAATTAATATTATTGAAACTTCACCTTCTTTAGCATCCAAAGCAAAACATTCAGCAGTCTCATAATTTATTGACCAAGAAGAGGCCACTGTTCTTTCATATTCTGGAAATAAAGATAACTGCAATTCCTTTTTTTGTTTCGGCTGCCTCGGCTTATATGTTGGACCAGCAAGTTGTTCAGCCACTTCTCTTGGTACATGCATTCCTCTATATACATCCCCTTTTTGATATCTTTGAAACGTGTTTGGATATAAGTTTTGTTCAATAAAATGAGCTATAGTAGCTGCTTGTTCTTTTTTTAAAGGTACATTATCTTTGAAATGCTGACGTAGTATTCTTGCTAAATATTCTTCTAATTTAGTGTCTGGCTCTTTAAGAGCATCCACGAATCCTAAAGGCCCTCTCTGAGCGTCGGCATCTACCACGTTGTGTGGAAAAGCATATTTCCCTAATGGAAGTTCTTGAAGCTCCTTTAAGTACCTTCGCCAATTTTCAAATAGTAGTTTCATTTGTATGTTTTCCTAAATATCTCCGCACCTACAGCGCCATAATCACCAGGGCCATATTCTACTAAATAGTCCCCAGCTTCGCCTTGCAATAAATCTTCTGACCATGACACTTTAACTTGAAAAGGCTCTGGCATTTCTTTAGCAAAGACAGGAATATTTTTCTTTGCTGCAACGCCTGGTTCTAAAACGTCATAGGTTTGTTCGAACTTTTCGGCAGGAATTGGCCATTGTTCACCTTCCGTGCCGGTCATAATCGCGTCCCCGCGATACGCCCCAACAGACCCTTCTTTTGTTGCAATTGTTTCATCAGTTTCTGCAGTTCTAAAATTTAATGGAATAGGCTTTTTTGCTGTTTCAAAAGCGTCCGGATCTTGAGATAGATCTGGTTGTTCGTCCAATCCAATTGTTTCATTTAAATATCTTCGCCAACTTTCAAATAGTAGTTTCATGTTAATGGTTCATCCTTTAAATTTTCGTTTTCTTTTTTGCCATATGGCATATTGTTGCTTATAACGGCTGGTAAACCAACCTCTTCTAATTCTTTTTCTGGTTCTTGTTCTCGTCGTTGTAGTTCATCAGATTCAAGTTCCCCATAATCCTTATACGGATCTGATATGACAGCTTCAATATTGTTTGCTCTCGCATCTAAAATATCACCAGGATCATCGTCATGGTGCACAGTAGAGCCTAATTGTAATAAAGTCTCTATTTTTGATTGTCCGTTTGTAAAGTAAACACCATCTACACTTATTCCATGTTCATCTAAAAATTCTTGCACTGCTCTTTGGTTAGGATTTTCTAAAGCTTTTGGTTCATATTTTTCACTTCTAGAGGTGACCACATATACAGTATTGCCTTGATTCTTATATTGTTGTAGTTTACTTATAAAGGGTTTATGAGGGCCATCATGTACCCACTCGTCTTCTTCCTCACCCCAGTGAGATAAAGATAAAGTATCATCAAAATCAAAAGTAACAACTGTTGGTTCTTCTTGTTCATTTAAGAATCTTCGCCAATTTTCAAATAGGAGTTTCATCAATATCCCTTTTTATATTCAACGGTGTATGCCCTGCTTCAATATCTCCTCCACCGAGGCTAGCTGCTTCTATTTCTCCAACGTTAAAGGCTTCAATGTCTGGTGTTACTACGGGTTCTGGAGTCGGTGGTGGTGGCGATGCTGGACCACCTGGTGCGGGTTTTAAAGATGGTGTTTTGGGGAGTTTGGGCATATTTTCCAAACTAGTTAAATGTTTGGCATATTCAGGTTTTCTATAATGTACACCGTCTTTCGCCGCACGGCCAAGGTTTGCACCACGAACACTGTTGTGCGTCATGCCTAATTTAGTAGCTATTTCACTTTGTATTGCATCAACCTTTGCTCTTCGTAAATCAAAATTTTTCCTTGTAGGTGCTGCTGGAGATCCATTTAACGTTACTGGGACGTCAAAAGATTTTAATTTACTATAAAAAGTGGTATATAATTTCTCTGTTCGCTTCCTATTTATATTTGAACCTCTACCAACAGCATCATTTCCCCCCAAAGAACTCACCACAATGTGAGCCGGCTTATGATTTTTCAAAAGGGTATACAATTGTTTTTGGCGATTCCGTATCCGCGCAGTTCTCTTTGCGTTTCTTTCCCACTTTCCTGTAGTCTTATTTTTAGTTCTTACAACAGCTGTAAATCGACCAGCAAGAGCATTGTTAAAAAATCTAGCGCCTTTACCAGAGTGGCCAAATCTTTTTACATTGTATCCTAAATTGGTATAATGTTTTTCCAAACCTGCGCCCATAGGCCCAGCAGTTTGTGAATCTCCAATAAGAACAAGCAGGGGTTTTTGTTGTACTTGTTCTTTTTGTTCATTTAAGAATCTTCGCCAATTTTCAAATAATAGTTTCATCTTTTAATCTCCAAATCCTGTAAGTTCCCACCACTCATCATCAAAGTCATAATTATCATATTGACCAGGGTAGAATGGGAAATTATTAAAAAGCTTTTCTTCTACTTCTTTTTGATGTTCGAGTGAAATACTTTCTTTCATTTCTCCATAATTGCGAACAGCTTCTCCTAGTTTTAATTTGCCTTGTTCGAATTCTACACATATAATACACATAATATTATTCCTTTATTCTAATGATTAACCTCGCCACTCTGACCATGACCACTTGCGTATCTTTCAGGTTGTCTTCCCCTTCCTCGGCCGGCCCGTTCATGTGGATAAACACCTCGTAATCTTACATGAAAATGATTTTTATGGGCAGTATCTTTCCGCCGCAACACCCTTCTAATATTTCTTGCTTCAGCGGATGACATGTCGCCGCTTTGTACCAATTCACGCACTCTTGTTCTTATTCCTGGAAAAAATATTGAATCTAAAAATACAAATTCCGCCCGTGGCGCAGTGTGTCTTAAGAATTCTACTGTTTTATCATAATCCATTTCATTGGCGCGAATATTTCTAAAAGACCATTCCTCCGGTATCTGATGCCGGCCCGCTTTTCCACGTGATCTTTTCCATGGTCTTGTAGACATTCCAGCACCGGTGATTGTTGGTATAGAAAGATCAACATCAGTACCGGTTTGGTGAGAATCATGACCACTTGGAGATCTGCGAGTATAACGGAGTTTTCCACCACCTTCTTGTGAAATATCACCAACATACCAACCACCGCCACTCACATTGCCTAGGGATTGAATATAATCTTGCATATGTGGAGTGCCATATTGTCGAAGGCGATTTTGTTTTACAAAAACTCCTCCTGTTTCCGGCAGATCTTCATGACGTTCTCCAGCTAGCGGAAATAAATCAAGAAATTGGTCTAGTGATTCCGGTGATACAGAAGGATCATACCCTCGCACTCGCGCGCGCTCAGCTTCTCTTTCATTCCATTTCTGTGCGCCCATTCTGGTCTCTAATTCTGGAAATTGCTGCGATGGAATACTGTGCGATGGTACATATTCCTCTATATCTCTTGGGCGATAATGGCCCAAATTAGAATGTGGAATATAATCCGGATCATATCCCAAATCTAAACCAGTAGGATCTACGCCGGCTTGTCTTAGATTGAGCACTTCTTCTGGGCGCGCCAACGTTCTCCTACCGGGAGTTGATAGTTCATCATCCATACCAAGAGAAGACAAATAATTAAGATCTGATTCGGTTGGTACATTTTCTTCTGGTTCATCGTCTCCAAACCAGAACGACTCTTGTTCTAAAAGCACTCTTTTAAGTTCTTCTTTAATAATGTGTTTAAGTTTTGATTTAGTAATTTTCATTAATGTACTCCATTTATCGACATGGTTCTGTCATAAGACATAATTCTAAGACTTGCTAGCTTCTGTAAATAGTTATTTCTTCTTAAAACTTTAAAAGCTAGGTTTTCCACAGAAAATACACCGCCTTCTTCTAAACCAGATTGTCTAAATTTTCTTATTCTATCACGAATTCTTTCTGCCTCGCTTAACGCTAGTTCATATTCTTTGTTTAAAAACAATTCTGACACTTCATCAACGTCGTCCATTAAATTAGCTGCTTTTTTCTGAACATTGTTGAAGTCTATTTGAGGGTCTTCTCTAGATGGCACTTCAATCCATCGATCATCTTTTACAGAATAAACACCACCAGAATAATGAGGCTCATTTACATCTTGAATATAAATTTCAACTTCAAAATCTTTAATTAATATGTTGTGATTTTTGTTCCACAGGCCGCTAGATTTTCTTAAATAATCTTGAACTAGGTCCTGATTTTCATCTACCTGTTTATAATCAATAAGAATGTGGAGATCGATATCTGAGAAGCGAGACCATGTAAAGTTTGCTAAAGACCCAGTTAAAATAACATCAACGATATCAACCCAATCTAAATCTAGGTTTTTAAAGAATTCTTTAGCGATTTCATAAAGTCTATCACCAATTTCTTCATTTAATAATTCTGGAGAGTCCCACAGTTCTGGATTTAAAGTTTCTTTAACTTCAAAGCTGGATACATCTATTTGTTCTGGATCTGTTAGTTCTTCTAGATGTTTCTTCCATTCTTCCGTCAAATTCATAATAAACCCTCAATAACTAAATAGTTATCTAGGTTCGGAAACCAATTCTAATAAATCGATTTTTATTTTTTCACAATAAGAATTGTGGTGATATATCATAGGGTGCCAAAATACATCAACTAATGTAGGGAGGGGGTATTCAATAACTTCAATTACAATTCCATATCTATATATTCTTTCGCCTCTATTTCTATAAACGAAATGTCGTATATATGATCCAATCTGCATTCCATAATAATTATGGAAGAGATTCTCCTAAGAACTGTTCATTTACATGATTACATGAAGCACACTGAAAAGTTTGAATAGGTGCTAGCATTTCTTCACCGGTGGGGGAAACTAGAGGAGATATCTTTTTAATACGCACCACGGGCGTGAAATATAGACTTTCACATCCATCGCATTTTATATCTTCTGCTTCTCTTAAATTAACATTTAATTGTTGTGGACTTGGCTGTTGCATTATTGCTCCTTAGCGTATATAGATAATCATAACACACTTATAACAAAATTTATATAAAAAAATTTATTGCTGAATTATTTCTACAACTTCAGCTTGGTGTTTGTATACAAGATTCCGCGTATTGGATTCTTCAGGTCGCAAATCAAGTCTAAATGTAACCTGGGGTACCGTGTTGCTTGGATTAACTTCATATTCTGCAATTACCCTAGTCCCAACTTCAGTCCATCGATAAATTGCTTTTTCTGCTGGAAATCCTGCATATCTCCCCTGCAGGACATCTGTTATAGTTGTGATCATATTTCTAATCAATTTAGACTCTTCACTGTGAATATTTTCAAGACTGTAAGTTCTAGAACTATTGTAGCAGTTTGTTAACCATACAATGGCTTTACTATATTCCGGTACCAGTCTTTGTGTTTTCGCTCTGTTCGTTTCGCTTGTTGCTTCTTCAGAATGTGTCATATCATACAATAAACCTTTTATCGTATTTAAGTGAGTTTCATTCAGAGCTGTATTTTTATATGTTACTTTAGCTTGCGCCGTATACGCAAAACAAAGCACAGTTGCAATCAATATTAATTTTTTCATTAATTTATCTCCATGAGGCGCACCATGTTTGTTTATAAGTAGTCTTAATATTTAGTAATTTCTCTTTTAGATAAAAGTTTTAAAGTGAAATCCAAGCACCAAAATTCTTCGCCATCATTCCATTTTACTTTAAGATCATAGATTTCTTCGGAGGGCTCAAAAGCTGCAGCGATTTTCTTATCAGTTATAATACCAACTGCATAGGATACATCAAACTGTACAAGATCACCTATATCAAAAATTCATCTATACCTCAACATCCGGGTTCACCAGAAATCTCAAATCGGATTTTAACGTTACGTTGGGGTGTACACCTGGTTTTATTGCAGATAAGAAAATCAATTGTTCCTTCAATGATTTGATCATTAAATATCCTTAGTTTAAAAGGAATATCAACAAAGCCATTTCTGCCTTCTTGAGAAAAATCTCCAGCTCGACCAGTAAAACGTCTTTTGGGAAGTGTAACATTGCTGTTGTTGTGTAATGTAAGAACGGCGTTATATTCACCGCCCCACTTAAATCCGTTTTGAGGTTCAACTATAAGTCGAATGGTTCCTTCGCCCATTCCATTTTGTTCATAATTTAGTTTATATAAATCTTGAGGAACTGTTTGAAGGCTAAGTAAAGTAGCTAAGATAGTGGTTAACATAGTGTCTCCTTAATGCTTACAATAATTATAACACATAAAGACGAGAATGCAAGAAAAAAATGTATTATTTTAACATGTCTTGAAGTACTTCTCGTACAAGGTCTTGAATGTTTAGATTTTCGCGTTGCGGCGGTGGCGCCGCGATCTGGCCCGCCAGGACGTCGCCTTGGGCCCGACGTGCGCGCATATGCGCTCCCGGATCCGGCGCGCCCGTGCGAATGTTAACACCCCTGTTGTCAACAGGCATATTAACCGGATCAGTAGCTAATACTCCAGGGACAAAACCTGCTGCGCCCTTTTCAGGAGGAAAGCTTTCTGGAGTCTCTGCACGTGGCCAACCACCGGTTGCCCCTGCTTCGCCTTCATATCCAGAAGGAGGCCATGCTGATGGATCGGGTCGCGCCATCGTTTGTTCTTGTCCCATACCAGAGCCCATATGTTCGCTTGGCAATGACTGTTGCGCAACTTCTTCTGCCGGTGTTCCTGGCGCTATTTCCTGTAGGCTGTCTTCCTCATCCAACATAACCATTCCAGGCGCCGCACTTTCATTTAAAAAGTTACGCCAGTTATCAAAAATTTTTTTATCTTTATCAAAGCTACTGTAATCTGACATTGTGTCATTCTCCCGTTATAGTATAATAAGTAGTCTTAAGTAACGTTAAATTACTTGTTCTTCTTGTCCTTTAGACATTGTTGCAACGCGACGTCCATCACCATCTAATACATAAACTTCATGAGCCCGGGCATTGTTCGAATAGAGTTCCATTGTTCTCTTTGCTGATTCTAAATCACCACTGTCGTATTCGCCCTGCGGGATTAAGAACGGCTCATCGCCGGCTACATGTACTACGTATACAGAATACGGAGGATCTCCATATACCTCTTTTAAAAGCAGCTGTAATTCTTCGTTGATTATATGTTTAAAATATTGCGATTCTTCCAAGCCCCTTCTCATTCGACGGTCGATTGCTGCTGAAGTCGGGTTTTCTGGTGTGTGTATTCCGCCGCCGGCTTTTTCATGTCTTTTTATTGCTGCGCCTTGTATTTTAGATATATCAGATTGTACGCATTTTCCGTGCCTTCTCACTTGACCAGCTGGGCATGGCGGTGGTGGCCTTTGATCAGGTCTTATTACGCCTTCAGGTTCGCGTCCGTGAAGGGCGCCGGGAAAAGAAGAAGTGTCCTGTGACGATGTGCCAGGAACGAACGTTCCTGGCGTATACGCTTCTTCAGGCCAGCCTAGGTCCCATGGCATATTATCGGCTTCAGCGACTTCAGCATCTGGATCGTGCCCGGGCCATCGACCGGGCGCATATGGATCGTGTGATTCATGTCCTCGGTCGGGCCTATATTCAGGCTGATACTCCGTATCCAGCGGAGGGGCCCAGCCCATATCAGCTATCATCGCTTCGAAGGCGGCGTCCTGCGCGGGAGTCGCCATCTTTCTTTCGTTTAATAGCGTACGTAATTCTTCGTTGATTATATTTTTTAGTTTTGATTTGGTTAGGTTCATAGTTTTACTCCGATGCGCGCGTCTTCCAGTGTTGGCTGCGTGGCGAGGTCGATCTGCGCTCATCGTACCAGCCCGTATATGCTCCTGGCGCCTCTTGTTCAGTACGCGCAGAACCTTCAGTTTGTCCTAGCCGGCGCAAAAGTTCATCTTTAGCTGTGTTGCCAGCTGGCGCGCCCTTGGATGCCCATTCTAAAAAGAAACTTAATAGTTCTTCATTTTCCATTTGCGCAACTTGACCTTGTACAACTTCTGGTCGACCCCAAGCTTCTTTTAACATGGCTAGTTCTTCTTGGATTATTTTTTTTAGTTTTGATTTTGTTAGGTTCATGGTGTCAGCCTTCGTGCAGCGCTTAGTGCTTCTTCAATTAATTTAACCACCTCTGCTGCGCTTTGTTTTTTTTCACTGTTTGTGCCTAGGTCTGTATATGCATATTGATAATAGCCATCACGAACATCACTTAAAGATTCGAATAACAAGCTTAAGCTTTCTTCTTCATCTGCCGCATCTCTCCAGCTTCCTAATGTTTTAGCTTGCCGGCGCGATTTTGCCCAGTTATCAAAAGGGCCTTCTTTTAGTACCGTACGTAATTCTTCTTTTATTATTTTTTTTAATTTTAATTTGGTTAAGTTCATGCATGCAACTCCCGCTTAGTTATAAATAGTGCTAAAGATTGGTTAATCTTATATTTTCATTTTTTTTATAACGAGACAGCCAATGTACTTAGTCCCGCTTGTTACCCCTTATATAGCACATATATTCCGGCATAGTGGGGGGGGAGGGGGGTATGTATTGTTTTGTTATCATTGAGAAAAAAAATAAATATAGGCTACTCTACATTATATTAGTCTGTACATATAGTAGGTATAGTATTAATACTATTAGTACTGTGTCTATAGTGTGTTGTTTGTATTGTTTATATTTGTACCCTCGCATATATTCTATCTCCACTAAGGCAGAGTTAAACTAACTCATTGTTATCATTAATAAAAAAAAAATAGGGTTTAGTTGCTGGGAGGCTCAACGAATTCCTTGTGAGGGTGCATAGCTGCATCAATACCACGTAGTATCATTGCAATCATTACACTATATTCGCATGGCATATCAGTAGCCTCGTCTGTGTCATCCTTAAGCAAGTACCCGGTATCAAAGGGTAATATGCTTAGGAGCATTTCATTGGTATACATTGTGTCGAATAGTTTAAACTTCATACTGTATCATATCACTGTTTAGGGTTAATGTCAATAGTCTTTTTATCTTTAGTACTCTCGCGCTTAATTCGCTTAGGTACTTTAGGCACATACATCCACGTAGTGTCGATGTCCATGCCTGTTATTATTGCTTCTTCAATCTCGTTCATAGTATACTCCTATCATAATAATGTTGGCTTGTCAAGTGTATAAACGCTACACTGCGTGGCATTAATCAGCTTGATGTTTACAGTATAGTGTGCTTTATACTATCTAATCCTACCCTACTTTTGCTTCCCAACTAAATCTAGCACACCTACTACATAGTATACTGATATATTATTACCTCCTATAGCCAACGCTATTCTACACACTCTAATCGCCATGAGCCTACATCTTCATAGTCAAACATGCCTCTACCAAAGTTCACTCTACAGTATTGTCTGGCACTTGTCGTATATTCAAATACTACTGTTCCAGTGTTGTCTGTGTAACGTTCTTGTAGTTGTTCCCTCTGAGATAATTTAAAGCGTACCTTGTCTCCTAGTTTAAACATTAGTGTCCTCGCATAAACCTTCTTCAATAAGGCGCATTGCAGTTCGACCGTAATGTCCTTGCAGGCTCCATGCCATGCCTGTGTTAATCAGTTCTTGAAAGAACTCGATAATCTCGGTCTCGCTGTCCATTGTGCCATTCTCATAACGAATAATCTTGTCTACCATTAGTGTTCTCGCATGTTTGTTTACTTGCACCAAGCATCTCGTGGGTTTTCAGGGTTGTGCGGAATCTCTTTACGAGGTTTTACTATGCACACATAAGAGTCGAGGTAATTACGCAACAAAGAAGAAGCTCTGTATATATAGGCTTGTCCTGCATCCCATCGTGCTTTGCTAGGTGAACTATGATTGAAAGGCGCAGCTGCTAGCCTAGATTGTCTCTTATAAGCATTCGCCCTGCACTCACATGCAAACGTGGCAACTAGTTCTGTTTCCCCCTCAAAAGGAATTCCGTATAGTTCAAACATTTAGTCTCTCTCGCATGTTTGTGGGTGTGACCAATTGGCGTATTGCCAGTCAGAGATAATACCGCTCTTGCACAAAGAATCGGTCCAGTTGTTCCATTCTTCGCTACGTGCTGGAATGTCTGGTATACCATCTTGTTCGTACTGTCGTTGCAGGTTTGGTAGTATCGACTCGTTGAAGTATTCTACTGCCTGTTGCCACTTCATTACTGTATGAAGGTCTCTCATTTACTTCTTCTCTCCCATCTTATAACAAATGTAGCTAAGCGCTACTAGCACCAGAATCTCAAACATTAATTGTTCCTTTCATTGTGTATATTATCGCACATGGTTCGTTGTTTGTCAAGCTCTAAAGTGAAAAATTTCGCGAACTGTTTTACTCGCCATTAATCTGGAATGGACAATGCCCATATGTCTCATCGAAATAGTTCCAGTACTCGCTGAGAAAAGCACTCTTAGAGTTTTTATATGTATCAACCAAGTACTTCTTTGTCCTCCGACGTAATTCTTCTACAGACATATCGTTGACAATAATCTCTGCTAGCTTTTCGCGATGCTCTTTAATGTTACTCGGTACTTTTAGTTCGTTGTCCCTCGTCATTTTGTGTAGCAGTCTCCTTCTTATTCTTCTTAGTCTTCTTAGTCTTCTTAGCAGCCTTCTTTCGCCCTCGACGCGTCCATGCGCTAATTAGAATCTCTGGACCTCGTTCATCTGGTGGGAGTTGTTTAACTCCATTCTTTTCGATGTACTCTTGAAGTATCTGTAGTTCTTCTTCTCTCGTCATAGTTTATCTCCTTGTAATTTGTTTTGCGGCGTGGCTAACCACTGCCACGGCTTCTTTAAAATTTGCACATGTGATGCCGGTCTCGTTATCTCTGATAATAGGATCACCGTCCTCGTCAAAAGCGAGAATCAAACCTAGCCTATTTAAATATTTATATCTTATCAAATCACCTACTTTCACTGATCACCTCTAAAAGAGTTGTGGATGACTTTCTATTATAGTATTGTTCTACCCAGCCATCATTCCATCGTACAAAGATATATTGGCTGATGGGGCGAAGCACTAAACCAATATCCCCATCTGACTTATATCTCACCAAGTCACCGACTCGCACTGATTACCTCCAGCCGGCGTCGGCCAACCCAGAAGCGTCTGCCATTGACAAACAACACTCTATAATCAGACTCACTAGCCTCGATGTTAATTATGACGCCAACCCCGCTAAGTCTATGTTTGACCAAGTCACCGACTTTCACTGATAACCTCCAAGCCTGTTCGGCATGCCCATGTGTAATCTCTGCGGTGTGCGTACATTGAGTAGAGCCAACAGACCTGCACTTCTCGTGCTAGCAAGTCTTGGCCAATCCTTCCATGGTCGACTGCTACTATAATTCCCATCATTCTCTCATATGGATCGCTGGGTTTCACTAGATCACCGACTTTCAAAACGACAGACTCCGAATGATACATATATCCGTTGCGTGGAGTGAGCCTTTTTCTTCAACATCATCGGAGTCTTCTCCGAGTCTAACAAAGCGAAAGTGTTCGTCCGTGTGTTGAATCTCTTCCATATCATCCATTTCACAGTCTTCAACAAACTTTTGGATTGCCCTTACCTCTGAATATGTTTCCTTGTACCATTTAACATCAGACCAAGAAACAAGAAGTGTACCCTCACCATCGTAATTCTCTTTCAAAAAACTGTTATCCTTGAACACTAGTTGGCGCGCCCCTGGCTCTTGTGCCATGACGTTGAGAAAGCGCGGCATTAATTCTGCACCCACTGCCAACACTACTTCTGAGCGATATCCCATTATTGTACCGCACTCGCTAGAATCTTGTCGGAGTGCCACTTGATTGTTCCAGGGCGACACGTAATTGTTTGAATCTTGTTGTCGACAAACACTGTCAACTGGTTTCGACCAACAGCAGTGACAATGGCATGTTTCTTGTTGACTGTGATGAGACTACCAACCGGAGGCAAGCCCTCTTCTGTCAGTATGCCAGGGTTCTGAATCTTCAGAAACGGTCGCTTCTGCTTTGGAGCATAAAGTACTCCATTCTTCTCTTGCAAAACAAGAGTTCGCTTCTTGGGTTTACCGTTCAAAGAAGAGTATTGCTTGCCCTCGACGGTCCATTCGTTGGTGCCCTTCTTGAACTTTGCCGTCTCAACCTTGAAGACGATTGTGCGGTATTTCGGGTACGTGCGATAGGTCTGAAGTTCGCCATTTTGACCCATCACGGCTTCTTCACGAGCCTTGCTGCGACCTGTACCGAAACACCACTTTTTCATTAGAATGTCATTTGCTTGCATTTTCATGCTCCTCAATCGTTTCTATGTATATTATCTCACATCCGTGAGCTTTTGTCAAGTACTTTTTTGTGCTTTTAAGTGCTTTAATTCTCTTCGACTCATATATGATTTGAAGTTCAAGTCGAACCAATGGACTTCCCAATAATATCCGTCGCCGCCGGTTCCAATAACCAAACCTCGTCGGTCGAGCATATACTTATTTGCGAAGCGCTTCTTGCCATAAGCAGAAAGCTCAACTAAATCACTTACTTGCATTGACCACCTGTAGTGAGCTTTTTGGGTATGAACATGAGATTCCTCGTGACCAGTAAACAACTTGTGTCTGATCGGTGCCTGGAATTTGTCGTACGACAACACCTAGCCAATCTCTCCACATATTATCTCTGTGTCGAACCAAATCACCGACTTTCATTGATGACCTCGTAGTGGTGACGGTACACCCACTTTGAGAGCGCGCCATTGATGAAAACTTTAATCCACCCAGACCCGTACTTTCGCTCTGCGTGTTCTGCGAACAAGCACAATTGCCCAGTGCCTTTTTTCCTCAACAAATCACCGACTTGCACTTAGCACCTTAAACATATCTGCTTTGAAATGAGAAATGGCCGGTACTCTTCCACGGTACGTTACCTTATGGCACCAGCGCACCCGCAAGTGGCCTTTTGTCGCTGCCTCGACTATTCCAAGCGCTCCATGGAACCACTGCGCGTACGTACCTTCATCAACAAACATCACAAGATCACCGATTTTCACTGATTACCTCCAAGGAATTTGTCATCCACTTGCGGTGGCCTTTTTTAGTCGCAACTGTTATTTTGCGACGGAAACCCTCTTCGGGGTTTTCGGTGGCGTCAATAATAATTCCTATCATGTTGAGGTCAATGAGACCGTGGACTTTTTTCACAAGATCACCGACTTTCATCTTAGCCCTCCGCTGGATAAAACTCGACGCCGATGGACTCAGCAATGTCGGCCAATGTGCCGTGTTGAGCCTCTACCAGAACATCATTCCGGTCCAACTCCAGACCCTCGCTTGACACGTGATGCCACGAGTAGAGGATGTGACCCTCTGGCAACGCCCAATCGTGGTCGTCGTCGCAGCGGTCAAAGATGGTGGTGATGAACTGAGTAGTTTTCAATGCCATACAAGTATTATCTCATATCTGAGGGCTTTTGTCAAGAAGAAAATGCAGCTTTTTTGAATTAATTGACCTCTTTCAAGGTGAAAAGCGCTTCGCCCGTAGCCACATCGGTGAAAACTTCAAGGGCGCCGCTGTCATAGCCTTCGAGCAGAATTTCTGCCAGTTCGGCCTCTTCAGGCGTTTTGGCGTTGTCGAGGAAGGATTGAATTTTTGCGCGTTTGGGGTCAAGCATCTTTTTTGGCTCCTTTGCCTTTATGTCGTGCCACCATTATACCATGTGACGTGCTGGTTGTCAAGAGATTTTTCATCTTTTTACACGTCAATCGCCAGGATGCGCTCGTTGGTTTTGAAGTACGGACGACTCGCGTAGTACTTCGTAGTCATCCACATTCGCTGGCACTTCGACGCTTTGGGTTTTGGTGCCATGAGGTCCGTCAAGATGATGTGACCGTCGAAGCCTTTCTTGTTGACGTACTCGGTGGGAGCGTTGAAACACGTTCCACCGTACATGACACGCTGAGTCTTGTGGTTCTGTCCCTTCTTCCATTCGTAGCAGAGCGCTTCATCGACTCGCGTGTCGAAGGGAACAACGGTGAACGAAGCCAGTTTGGCAAGCTTGTTCAACTCGCTGAAAAAGGCTATCAGCATTTCGTCACTCACCGAACCGGACTGGTCGATGCTGATTGCAATCTTCGCACGTCGAGTCACTTTGTTGCCGGCGTGGATGTAGGCATAGCGCTTGTTCAGTCGCTTGACAGTGTTTCGCTTGTTGGCGCGCGTACTGGTTTTGACGAAGTAGCGAAGAACCTTTTTCCAGTCAACGCGAGTCGTCATGCGCTCCATGATGTCGCGGCGGCAAGATGCCGGTACGCTTCCCCAACCTGCGCTGCTTTGGTTGGCCTCTCCTGCTGCCTTTTTGATATATTCTTTCAGACGCTCCTTCGCAATCTCCTCGGTGGTAGAATCAGCTGCACCCCAACCCTCATGAGAGTCGAACTGTCCGTCCCCAGGCATACCAGAACCTTCACCGGGCTCACCTGAGCCTTCGCCAGAACCACCTTCGCCTTCGCAATCGTTGTTCTTGTCGTCGTCACCGTCACCCTTGTCGCCGCCCTGCTCGTCCTGCTTTCGCTTCAGAAGCTCAAGGTACGCTTCAGCCGACAGACCGGGCGCAAACTCTGCAAATGGACCCTGGCCGGGCTTCAAGCAACCCGCTGGCAAGTTCTCCAGGTGCGAATTGATTGCAAGGTCCGTCGCGAAGTTCCATATACGAGGGTTGATACCATCGGGCAAGCGACCGGTCACATGTTCGAAGACCAAGTGATAAAACTCGTGCTTCAGAACGTCCTTGCGTTGTGGGTCTGTCAGCTTTTCGAAGAAGCTCGGGTTGTAGAGCATCTCGAACTGCGCCGTGTCAGGGTTGACACGCACGCCGGCAGTCGGAAGCAACGCGCTGGCAGTCTTGTTGATACGTCGCGAAAGAGACGCGAAAAAAGGCTCATCCATGAGCAGTCGCGCAACGTGCATGTTCAAGTCGAAGATGGGTTTTTCGTTCATCATGTATACATTATCTCATATCCAGGGGCTTTTGTCAAGAAGAAAAGTGAAGGTAGGGCAACTTTTTTTGCTGCCCTACCTTTTTTCCCTCTCTTTTAAACGGTCGCATTGCCAGTCAGCATTTCGACCAAGTGACCGGAGACCGCCTTGCCATCGCGAGACGTCGCCTGATGAAGCGCAGTCGTGTTTTCGAGCGCGCCTTTGCCGAGAACAGTCCACAGTTTCATGCAGCACTCGCTGGGCAGTGAAACGAAGTAGTCTGCGAGGTTCTGCACCTGTCCCTCGTTCAGCGCAGCAACGAAGGTGTCGGTCGCCTCCATCTTCTCAATTAGAGCGCTATGTTCGTTGATGTCGAAGGTGCTGGTCTTGTCCAGTTTGCCCTTGTCAAGCACATCCTCGACCGTCACTTGTCGGTCATAGTTCTTCACAAAGTCGTTGAACGACACCGCAGCCTCGAAACCAACATAGGAGGATGCGAGCGTGAAGAGAACCGGCGAAGCCTCCTCCAGCAGATTACCCTTCACAAGGCACTTGTTCAGCCGGTCCCAGCTTCGACGCGACGGATAGACCTTGTTGGGCTCGTAGTCATCGTTGTGTTCGAGATGACTACGGTTCTGGTTGATGAAGTCCCAGATGAGACCATCGACGTTGGCTTTGCCCCAAGTCAACCAATCCTCAACGCTGGGCTCGATGTCGAACACAGTGTAACGGTCCAGTTCCGCTGGGTCCATCTCGTTGACCTGATACTGGTCGCCATGCTCGCCACCGTTGACAGCGGCAATGACGATAGTATCGGGATGGAGAGTCCAACCAGCCAACTTCCGCGAGTCGGTCAACTCGAAGATGCCCTGACGAACCTCGGTCGTTGCACGGTCAACCTCGTCCATGAAAAGACAAGTCGCCTCGGTGCAAGCCTGGAGGAACCAGGAGAAGGGGCGCATACTAGCAGCCATTTCGCCGTTAACCTCAATCATCTCAGGCGAAGGCATACCAAGAAGGTCGCCCTCGGTCATCTGCGAAGCTCGACGCTCCACGACAGGCAAGCCCAGCATTTTGGCAATCTGGTAGACCACCTCGGATTTACCGACACCGTGACGCCCACGAAGCAGGAGAGGGTTGCGGTTTTCAATGACGTAGGGCGCGCATTGGAGAAAGGTTTTGAAATCGATTGCCATGTTCTCGTGTGTCCTTTTTCGACCGTTTCTATATGTATTATCTCATATCTGGGACGTTTTGTCAAGAGGTTTTTTGCTCTTTTTTCACTTTTTTTCCAGCCAGTTGACCTCGTAGCGCTCGCATGGCTTGTCGTTGTGGTCTAAGAACATCTTCTTCACCTCATCACCAGCACCAGTCAACCACTTGGCTGGCACCGCAGCCTTGACAGCGTTCCGAGAGATTGGACCCAACACCTTGACATGTATACCGTAATCTGGGTCGAAATCAGTAACGATTCCGGCAGGATCGGACGGCATGCCCACGTAAGTCTCACGCCCAAAGTTTTCCAAGGTACGTACTTTCAGCGCGCGATGTCGGGCATTGCTCACCTGGAACGTGAGATTTTCCCAATGAAATCCGGTGACTAGCACGTTGTGCACATTCGAGTTGCCCCACCGACTCTTGTTCTCGACCTTGATCAAAGAACCAATGCCCAGGCCAATATTCTCAAAGAAATCAAGGGCTTTCTGTCGCCATTCCTTGTTCATCGCGACCGTGCCAGCCATGTCGGTCTTGAAGTGTTCGCACGTTCGACGTGTGTGACCGGTCTCGCGACAGTAACTACAGGCGCGCTTTGAGCGCTCTGCTTTCCGGCTCTCGTAGTTCTTGACGAACCATGAATCGGGGTCTTCTAGTTTCGCTCGCTCGTAGCGCGCTTTTTCGCGCGGGCACTTCGACTTGTTGTGACCGCTTTCCCAGCAATTGCTGCATCGGACGGTACGAACATAATTCCCATTCTCATCCATTCGGTGTGCCATTGTGTGTCCTTTTCCTAGTTCTCGCCTACCATTATATCAAAAAGAAACGCTGTTGTCAACAACTTTCTTCGCTTTCTTCGCTTTCTTGTGTTTTTTCAAGTGCCGTTCCTCGCACTCAACCACCTTCACCGAACCGTAGGGCAAAACCTTGTATGGTTTCGAGCCCTTGGCAGCGCTCACGATATCGCCACCAGAAGCGATGACGACGCAAGGCATGCCGTTAGCAAGAGTTTTCATGCGCCTGTCCGCAGTGCTGCGAAAATCAACCACTGCGCCGATGGCATATTTGACAGGCGCATCATGCGTCGCGACGACTTTCAGGGCGTACTTGTTCTGGCACATCTTCTTCCAGGCACGCTCGGTGGGTATGTAGTCGGGAGTATTGACAATATTCGTCGCCAAGTCGGTGAAGTACCCCGACTTGAGGTAATACTTCGCGCAAATCATGGCAATGCGCCGCTTTTCGTCGTCGTAGTCCGCAGCCCAGGTTTGGATGGCTTCACGCGCAGCCTTGGAAAGCTTCTGCGTCTCGATGCGCTCCAGAATCTCAACCTGCTTGGGAGAGAGGCGACCTCGCTTGTTGAACTGCTCCAACAGGCTCTCAACGAAGCCGTTCTCCCACTGAGAGAGAAGGTTCGCGTGTTTGGTTGCCGACTGGAGGCGTTGCTTGAGGGAATCAGGGTTCATCGACGTCGTTCCTTTTCGACCGTTTCTACATGTATTATCTCACAATAAGTACGGTTTGTCAAGGGTTTTTTTCACTTTTTTTTGGCTCCGCAGGTAGGATTCGAACCTGCAACCCTCCGGTTAACAGCCGGATACTCTACCGTTGAGCTACTGCAGAATAAACGTTTTATTTCAGTTGTTTAGCAGATGTTACCAGCAACATAATAGGCCCAGCCATCGTCATTAGAATCACGCAAAAGATCGTAATGATCTCGTGCAGTTTCCCAGTCCTCCTCGGTCGAACCCTCCTTGATGGCAAACAACGGTTCGCCGGTCATCTTGTCAATGCTCACATCGAGAAGGCCTTCATCGTGCATGACAAGGAGCGCTTCAGCCATCTCGATGGCCTCGTCGTCGTCGTTGGTCAAAAGCTGAGTCGTAATATATTCGCGAATCGGGTCCATGTGCTTATCCTTTTTGCCTGTCAAGGCTCTCAAGTTTCTAGGAACATTATCTCACATCCAGGCGAGATTGTCAAGAAGTTTTTTCAAGTTTACGTTAAAAAGATCATTGCGTAATGAGCGATAGCAAAGCAGCACAACACCCAAGCAACTGATATTGCTAATTGTTTGGGTGTGCTGCCAGCAAACATTCTAGCGCTGGCCCATTCCAGAAAGCCCACAAGCGTCAAGAAAGCGCTTGTTGTCGAAACGAGGGTTGACCCTCATAAAAGCCTGCGCGAAGTCGAGAGCCATGGCTTTTGCCGT
>Ga0098044_1000558_pt1 | contig 19862 bp, 17 predicted proteins | sample 10_taG_FD_75053 | JGI IMG/M metagenome (GOLD analysis project Ga0098044, IMG submission 75053) | Marine viral communities from the Subarctic Pacific Ocean - 10_ETSP_OMZ_AT15264 metaG | ecosystem: Environmental > Aquatic > Marine > Oceanic | place: Pacific Ocean | collected 2015-01-16 | reverse complement strand
CGTTAGGCGTTTTACTTGTATAAGCTTGGGAGAGTGAGCTGCTAGGGATAATGGAGAAACCCTGTGTATAAGTCACTCATGTTAGAACTCCCCGGTTGGAATGATTATAACATAGCCGGAGGAATGAAGAAGATTGGCTCTGTGCGTATGCACGAAGGAGGAGATCCAACCTTAAGGGAACCCCCGGCTAGATTGAGTTTACAGTTGCGATTTATTAATGTCTAGGTTATTATTTTTAATTATGAGCTCTATTGTTGGAACTAAGAATTTACGTCTACAGGAAAAAAAGGATATATTTTTAAAGATTTACCCTGGGGCGGGTACTATAAGTGCCGCGGCAAGGACTATAAAGGTAAATCCTTCTACTGCAAGGGACTGGATTAGGTTAGATCCTGAGTTTGCTAAGAGGTTTGAAGAAGCAAGGCAGGGGTTTGTGGAGAACCTGGAGGATATAGCTCTTGGATTGGTTAAGGAAATGGCAGATAATAGGGATTATAAAGCTAATCCCACACTTCTTATATTCCTTCTTAACGGTAATGCACCTGAGAAATATAAGGGTACGACAGACAGTTCATCTGAAGCACGTGATGTTTTAGTAGAGCTAAGAAAGATGTCTAAACCCACTGTTATAAATATAGAAAAACCCATTATAGCTACGGCTAGTAACGAAGGTGCAGAAAAAACGGTCAATAAGTGGGAAGAGGAAAAGAAAGCTCTAAAAGAAAAGTTCGGGAGCTTGAAAGATGACAACCCAGACTCAGGTTAACGTACCTGAATATATATATAAACTGGTTGGATTTGAGCCTACTGAGGCACAAAACCCTATTTTAGAAAGTAAAAAAAGGTTTATCCTGGTGGCAGGCGGTGAGCAGGCGGGTAAATCCATGATTGCAAGCAAGTATCTATTGTCCAGATTTTCTGAAACAGAAGAACCCGGACTGTACTGGCTTGTTGCTGCAGACTATGAACGTACCAGAGCAGAGTTTGAATATCTTGTAGATGACTTTGGTAAGCTTGGAGTACTTAAAGAGACTACCAAAAGGGTAGATCCGGGTAGGATTGTACTCGCAGACGGTACCAGGATAGAGACTAAATCAGCTAAAGACCCCAGAACTCTGGCTATGCGTGCCCCGAACGGTATTATCGGGTGCGAGGCGAGTCAGCTTGACCTCGAGACGTTTTTCAGGCTCCGTGGTAGGGTCGCTCCCAAACGTGGATGGCTGTTTTTAGCAGGGACTTTCGAGGGCAGTCTGGGGTGGTATCCACAAATGCATATGTCGTGGACTGTTCCTACTGAAGATGAACAGAGTTTTTCACTGCCAAGCTATACTAACCAGCATCTATACCCCGGTGGAAGGCAAGACCCTGAAATATTAAAGCTGGAAAGAGAAGCATCTGATAGTTTCTTTATGGAAAGAATAGAAGGAATACCTTCACCGCCTAAAGGACTGGTGTTTCCTGAGTTCAGGGCCGATATGCACATAGCAGATATAGAATATACTGAAGATACTCCTGTACACCTATGGATGGATCCCGGTTATGCCGGTGCTTATGCCGTTGAAGCTATACAGATAATAGACGATAAGGTTGTAGTCATAGATGAAGTCTATGAACGTGGCCTTGTTACAGAAGAGATGATAGATATATGTAAATCCCGTGAGTGGTGGAAGGATGTACAGTTCGGAGTCATAGACGTTGCCGGCTATCAGCACCAGGCTATGGCAGCACCTGCAGAGATATGGATGAAAGAGACGGGATTGTACCTTTCTTCAGAAAAAGTTAAAATAAATGACGGAACTGAGCGTTTAAAATCATTTTTAAAGCCGGATCCGCTGTCAAAAGAGCCGAATATTATAATAAACAACAGATGTTTGGGAGTTTTGAGTGAATTTGGTGCAGCTCCGTCACCTTTTGATGGACAAACCAGAACTTATAGGTGGAAAACAGACAGAGAAGGCAATATTGTTGGAGAAACTCCGGAAGATAAACATAATCACGGTATAAAAGCACTGATTTATGGGCTTGTCGAAAGATATGGCTACGGATATATTGAGGGCAGGGACAGAATCAAAGTCAAAAGGTGGAGATAATGGCAAAAAGAAAACCAGTAGAGATAATTAATCTTGTAAACGACCACCATGATTCCACCTACCCCATGCGGGACAGGATGGACGAAGACCATAAGCTATATAGACTGGATCCCTACGATGCAGGTGACGGATACCAGTCCTATACCAGTAACGAACCACAGGTGTTTGCAGATAAGATAATAACCTTCTTAACCGCAGCAGAACTTATTATAAGAATCCCCGCAGGCGGTAATGAACGTGACCAAAGAGATATAAATAACGATAAAGAACGATTTCTAATAGGTGCCTTAAAAGCAGCAGACGATAATCTGTGTATGCGAATGACTCCACGGGTACGTGACCAATTGGCATGGTATACCACCATAAGAGGGTGGTACGCAGGAAGAACCCTTCTTGTAAAAGAAAAAGACGGGTCTACTACGATAGATATAACCCCCTGGGATCCACTTAATACCTATTGGGGAGAATCCTCAACCGGATTAACCTGGGCGTGCTATAAGATTAAAAAGACTTCTACCGAGATAAAAGAACAGTACGGTATTAAGCTAGATACCTCCTCTCATGGAGTCGATTCAGGCGTAGATGTATATGATTTTTATGACAGGGAAGATAACTATGTCGTAATGGATGATAAGATTCTGAAAAAAAGAACCAAACATGGCTATGACGGAGTACCTGTATTTCTTGGAATGGTGGGTGCAAATCCCCTTATACAGTCTGATGTTATAGGCAGTGAAGCTATATCAGATGTAGGAGAAAGTATATTCAGGGCCAATAGAAATAACTATGAAAATAATAATTTTATGCTATCTACTATGCTTGAACTTACAGCAAGAAGTAGAAAGCAGGGACTTAAGGTTAAGTCCAGAGACGGTACAAAGACCCTTGATGAAGATCCCTACAAGGAAGGAACAGAGATATCTTTGGCACAGGGAGAAGATGTAGAGCCTCTGGGCATGATGGATATGGCGAAAGAGTCCGGGGCGTTTATGGGACAGTTAAGTGGAGAGATTCAAAGAGGAGCTCTGCCCTATTCAATATATGGACAGCTTGACTTTCAACTGTCTGGATATGCTATCAATACACTCAGGCAGGGCGTAGAGTCAGTTCTTTCTCCCAGAATAGATGCCCTTGAAAAAGCATACAGAAGTATATTCATGATGCTGTCATCTCAATATGCGTCAGGTAGCTTTGAAGCCGTAGAAGTAAGCGGCATGGGTAAAGACAGAACATATTTTTCACAGGAGATTACTCCTGATATAGTTAAAAAAGGTGGAGATCCTGAAGTAACTATGGTATCTCAACTGCCACAGGATGATATGTCTAAATACAGTCAGGCTCAAATAGCAAGAGAAGGAGAAACTCCTTTGCTGCCCGATATATTCATAAGAGATACAATACTCGGTATGCAGGATGCAGACCAGATAGAAGACACACTAAAAGAACAGGCAGCAGAAAGAGCTCTGCCGGAAGCACAGCTTTGGACTTTACTTCAGAGTCTTGAAAACCGTGGTAGACCTGACCTAGCCAGATTCTATTTTAGTGAACTTCTAAAGATAGTTAATGATAAACAAATGCAGATGCAGCAGCAACAGATGCAGATGATGCAGGCAGCAATGCCTCAACCACCACAGCCACCTATGGGACAGCCACCTATGGGGCCTCCGGGTATGATGCCACAGGGAATGCCGCCGGAAATGATGATGGCTCCACAGGGTGGGCCGGGATTACCTCCAGAGGTGATGCCTAACGCTGCTATGGGTGTTCCACCGCCTATGCCTACACCACCGATGGGGCCTATGGTTCCGCCCGGTACGCCAAGACCGGGAGCATTATCAGAAGGGGAGAGATTAGCACGTATGGGTCTTATCGGCCCGGGAGGATAGCGTGACTACGCCAGATTCCAGAAGACAGAAAGTACAGAACTTAATAGCAGAACTTCAGGTTGAAGCCAAACCGGGCGAACAGGTTGTAAGTGACGAAGACTATATCAAGTGGCTCGATTATATATACAGAAGATATGTAGAGGCATCTGGATATAAGTCAGGAATAAAAGGTGCAGTATCGTCTTTGATAGGACAGGCCGACTATGATAAAGACCTACACAAGCAATTTGCGTTTGCAATGATGGGGTCTATAGGTACCGAACCTGCCGATATGCGTGTCCGTGAATGGGTTGGCAATAGGTTCGGAGAAGAGGTTTTTGAAGGTTACGGCCAACCAGCTCCTGTATCTCAGGCAGGTATGCCACCTCAAGAAGTAGAACTTCAGGATTATGGAGATACATTTACTGCAAAGAATATAAAGATGACAGATCTTCCTGATATGTCTCAAAGAATAGATGCAAAAGCTAGTGATGATTTTTCTACTTATAATGTAGGTAAGAATATGATGGTGGATTACTGGAAAGATAAAAGTTCTTGGTATAAATCACGTGGTGCTTATGCAAAAAAAGCAACTGATAGAGAATTAACAAGACTTAGTAACCAGTACGACATAGAAAAAACTATAGGTTCATATAACAGGCCGTATATAAATTACTTAGAGGATTATTCTAAAGGAAAGGTAAAGCCATGGAATAATGCTATGTGGGGTGCAGCTCTTGATTCTATATCTAAAAACAAAGGGTTTAAAGATATGATTAACGCAGATCCAAACATAGTTAAACAGGTAAGTCAACTAGGAATAGAACAAAATATACCCACACAGGAATTAAAAGACAATTTAAATTTGGCAAATTCGATTATAAGTGATTATAATGATGTTGTCGGATGGATAGTTGGGAAAGAAAGTGGACGATGGGGTGCAGGTCAAGAACGAAATAGAGCTTATGAAAATCAATTAAGAAACAATGTAAATAGTTTCCTAATAGAAAATATGGGGCAGGATATGAATATGATTTCCGGCCCTAACGCAGTACCGGGAACAAGTGCGGTTATAGGAAGAAAACTCTTTAACGAGTGGAAGGATAGAGGATTTAACTGGACAGAAAGAAAGAGCGAAGCACAGAAGTTCCAAGAAGAAAAGATGCTAGAACAGGGATTTAAACTAGAACCCGCAGGGAGGCAACAACAATGGTAGCAGTAGGACGATTAAGACCAGTACCCGATTCAACTTTATGGCAAGATGAAGCGGGAAATTATTATCTAGATGCAGAAGGAACTATTCCTGCACAAGATGAACTTCCATTTAGTAGACCCCCTGCAGAAGCCCAAATGTATAGGGAAATGGAAGACCCCGAAAAATGGGGAAGAGTATGGGATCGAGCCCTTTTATCTGACCCATACTATCAGAGCTTGGGTTACTATGGCCAAGCGGCTGCGGATAGACCGAGAGAAGAAGCAATGAGTAGATGGGGGTTGGGATATATCATGCCAGCTACTGGAGACTTTGGAGGATGGGCAGGAGGTTTTGGTGTTCCGTCTTTGGCAGCAGAAGAACCAACAGGAACTGTTAGACAATTTTTAGAATCAGGAATCTCTTTGTGGAAACGTGATGATTGGATAAATGGAATGAGAGCAATGAGAAATATAGGTCTTATTCCTTCTGCTATAGATCCTAGTCAATTTAACGCTATGGGTGGAGCCGAAATATTAAATCAGTTTGATCAACACGTTGCTTCCCAATCAGACAATGCTAATCTACAAACAGCATATGGACGAATAACTACAGCCCAAGTAGATGCCATTGCTTTCGGTGTTATGGGTATTTCAACCCTGCCTCCTAAAATGAAGGAAGCATATGTACGTCAGTATTATATGGAAAAATCTAGGATAGAAAGAGCCTTTCCTGACCTTGTAACCACTCCACAGAATTGGATTGCCTATCTTGCATTTAGTGGATGGAATCTTAACGGACTTGGTTTGCCTGTAGAAGGTCAACAGTTTAGAGATGCAACTAAACCTATTCCTCCAGCACCTACAAATATTCCATCAGCAGAAGGAGCTAAAGCATTAGTGGTTGCTGATGGTGCAGCCGACCCAAATAAACAAGCCACTTCTATAGGAGAAAGCAATGAAACTCCGGGTAAATCTACTGTACCGGATAATACTGCTGCAAGTACAACCCATATAAAAACACATCAAGGACAATCAGGTAGTATTGCTGATTTTGAACCGACAGTATATGGAGATGAAGACCGTATTACAGAGACAAGAAGAACACGGGGGGAGCTGCCTAGCACAGATTTATTACCGGGGTCTTTTGGTGGAGAAGATATTTCTACCGAGATACCTATGGCTACAAGACAGTATTTAACACAAAAGAATCTTCCCTTTACCCAAACAGGAGAACCAAGATATACGCCTAGCACAGATTTATTACCGGGGGCTTTTGGTGGAGATGATGCTTCAATTGCTGCTAATATAGCAAATATATTTGACAATGCTCCAATTCCTGAAAATCCTAAAGATATTAATTACGTTTCACCATTTACTCCTGTAATACCGGGAATTCAAGATACAAGTGGTTATGACCACCAGCTTCAAGGCTATACTCCCTTTACTGGACTGCCTACAGTAGGTTCTGCTCCTTCTGAAGTATATGATCTTGAGGGTACTCAGGGACTTATTGGTTCAATTGGCGAAACAAATATACCCAAACCTACTATTTGGGATTCATCTTTAGGAACCACTTCAAAGGATAGAATAGCCAAGATACTTAATCAAAGTGATTCTTTGCCTTGGGGTGACCAAGCAACTCGGGAACACCTTCTAGCTACTCCACCTAGACCATTTTCATCCTTGACCCCTGAGCAGATGGGACTATTTCCCGGCCATGTTGGTGAGTGGACTATGTCCGAATATCCAACACCTTATGAAGAATGGACACATCCAATACCTGCCGAAGATAGGCCAGAGTTTGATATAGCATCAGATGTGTATCAAGAACAAAGAAAAATCCTAGGATATCCAGAGGGTTTTCAATTACAATACGATAACCCTTTTGCATATGCTTGGCAAAAAGGAATACAAAATCCTTGGAGTAGGACATTCGGTATGGATTATCCGGGCAGAGGATGGTAATAACAATAGATATATTGGAGATAAATTATGACTATGAATTATGTTGACAGATTTGATGCAGCCCAGGGAGCAAGAACCAATAGGCTTCCTACTGGTATTAGAGAAGAGTGGAGAGAAAGAAGTCCTGAAACTTTCGCTGAATACGCAAGTCAATATGGTGGACGTGAAATGAGAGAAGGTCTTGGCGATTGGGGACGAAACCAACTTAGAAACTTACAACCTACTATTTCAAAGCCTCCGTTAGGAGGAGCACTACCTTACACTCCTAGGGAACAACCTCCTATTTCAAAGCCTCCGTTAGGAGCACTACCTACACCTTCACCTTTAGGGCTATCGGAAGTCAGACAGATGTTTAAAAATAATCTTTCGCCTATACCTTACACATATGACTATACCCGCAGTCCGTCGACTAACATGCAACAGGGCCCTTACACTCCTAGAGGCCCCATGACTGGCCCAACTATTCGTAGAGGAACTGATGTTGGGGTTGATGTAACTCCGTGGATGGCAGGAGGTGCATTTGAACCAAATAGTACTGGTATTCCTTGGGATTATACGCACCCTTATCCTACTCCTAGCAGAATTGGCCCGGCAGTTGTACCACCTAGAGGATTTACTGGTCAAATAGAAAGAGGTTACCGTGGGTATCCACAAATGCAACAGGAAATTAATCCATTACCACCATGGGTACCATTTAGGAGGTTGATGCCTATACGTCCACCAACACGGTATCCAACCTCAGGAATGCCGGTAGAAGGATTTTAAATAATAATGCTTATAGAGGATAGATTATGGCATACACTTCAATAGATTTATGGGATGCACAAAACCCGGCACGACCTTTTGCATCTGGTGTAAATACAGGGCAAAATACGGGAGCTACTATGGGAGTATATATAAATGGTACATATTACCCTAAAGACCCAAGGCTTGATAAGGAACGCTATAAGTTTACCAAAGAAGGTGGGTGGACGGGAGATAATCCTGCTTGGACTATAGACTCTCAAGGCAATATTGTCAGACCTGCAGCACAGACAGGTTTTGGTGGTACTGGTATTGGTTATTCAGACCTAGGTGCTGGAAATACCATTGGACAGAATGCTTTTTCTAATTTTAATACTCCACTTGCACCAGATCTTGTAGAACCACGGATGGCTTACTATGGCAGTGGAGCTGGACAGGCATTCGGTGATATGTCTCCTGCCAAAAGAAGATTTTTCCAAAATAGCTTTGAGCAAATCTACGATGAGTTTCTTGGATACCAAAAAGATCAGATGAGTAAAGGAATACCAGAAGATGCAACGTTCTTTACTGACTATCTAGAAACCGATCCGTTTACAAAAAGATATGGCAAATTAACTCCAAGTGAAAGAGGAGAGTCTACAGCTAGGTATAGTCCTAAAGCTAGACATATATATTTTTAATGGGAAGACCATCACAGGAATACGTAGACAACTCAATAAAAAGACTTGAGGAAGATAGGCAGAAGGGAGTTACCACACAGGTAATGGAACGTGCAATGCCTATTGCCGCAGACGTATGGAACCTAGGTTTTGAGGCAATGCCTGAAGCGGCTTATTCTCTGGCTACAGGCTTGATACCTGAAAGTATTCCTTATATAGGTGGCGGTGGTGAAAGAGCAATAGAGACAAGAAAAATAATAGCTGAACGTAGGAAGATGAATAAGGAGATAGCAGAAAAGTTTGGTGCGTTTAAAGCAGGCCCCGTAGGCATAGGAACTTCTCCTGAATATGCCAAACATTTATACGAAACAGGAAAAATACTAGAGAAGAGATTTGAGGAACGTCCGTGGTGGCAGGAGATAGGAACAAGTGTATTTAATCCTTTGGATTGGGCATTAGGTGCCGGAATAGGCAAGGTGGTTGGAGCGGGAATCAGGGGAGTAAAAGCCCTGCGTGGTACAGGACTAGCTGCAAAGGCTCTGAAGCCTGCAGCAGAAACTAATGTAGAACTTCTTCCTTCTTGGTTTAAAAGATTCAATATTCCTGAAACAGACTTAAGAAAAGCCGCAGATAATATTCCTACTCCACCTATTACGCAACCTACTACTCAGGCACTAGCTATTCCCTTTAATGTTATTCCGCCTATTGCTAAAGCGGCAAGACCTTTACAACAAGGTGTAATGGATATTGCCGACCCTACTTTATATCCAATTCCATTACCTACACAAACTCCAGGTACTCAGTTACAACAAGCTGCAGAAGGACTAGGACGTGAGATGGCAGAAGGTCTTGGCATAAGACCAATTCAACAGCAATTATTACCCGGACAACGTGCGATTAATATAGCAGAACAACAAAGGATGCCTTTCGATGTAACTAAAGGTGAGGGATTGACTCCACTAGCTAGAACCAAAGATGTGCTTGAGGGGCTGGAAATAAAAAAACCAGATATATTACCCGAAAGATTTAAAAAGTTTGACCTTCCAGACATTCCTATTGTAGCTAGACCAAGAGAAAGTTCAATGAAATATCGTCCGGCTGGTGTAGAGGGCGAAAGATGGATTAATCCAAAAGATATACTTGGCCCGTCAGAACAAGCCACAATTGATAATTTTAGATCTCTTTTAAGTAGCCCTCAGAAGTTAAGTGGTGTACACATACTCCCAGATAAACTAGCTGCTTTAATGCTTACTAGAAATACTAAACGATTATTTAGTGAAGCAGAGCAACTGGATATATTTAATTCTTTTGCAAAGAACATGGATGAAGCTGAGTCAAATATGTTTGGTGCATCAGTTGGTAGATTTGAAACAGCTTCTGAAATCCGAAATAAGGCACTTAGAAACATAAGTGAAGCAGAAGAAATAGAAGCTGCACGTTTTAATGTACAAGCATTTGAAACTCCTTTCTTTAAAGCTAAACCTATAAAAGGATATATAAACGGTAAAATAGTTCCGTCTGCAAAAGAGTCTCCTGAACTTCTTCAATCAGGTGAAAATATGGTTATATCAATGCATGGTGGCAGTTCAAAAATGTTTGAGAAATTAACAAGAACTGGTGTTGCAGAAGGGCAAGAAAAAATATCTTGGAAAAATACATTAAAGGCAATAGTTACTGATGTACATGGGCCTAAATGGTTTAGGTTTGTACCGGCACTTACAAAATTTGCTGCACCGGAATACAAGCGTGGCGTAAGCTGGGCTGAGTCAGTAGGTATTGATGGTATATATGATACCCTTATAGAGCCTATGTCTAAAGCTATTACCGCTACCAAACCATCTTATGAAGCTAGAGAACTAGCTAGAGGAGGACAACTAACTGAAGGGGCTAAAGCTCTTATGGGTAACATGAGGAATTTGTTTCCCGGAGATGATATTACTGCAGCTTCATTATATAAGACTAACCTAAGAGTTCTGGTAGGTAGACTAGGCCCCCATCAAATGGATAAGCCTTTAAGGGAAATATTAGATAATCCTGAAGAAGTACACAGGATGATGATGGATGTATTTGAAGCAGCCTTTGAAGAGCTTTATAATAATAAAGCATATACAGGAATGTTTAATCGGCTTGATGATGAAATGCTGCAGGGATTACGTTCTGGAAAATTTAACACACAGAAGGAATGGGATCGTATACAAACAAGACTAGAAGAGTTACAAGCAGAGGCTATAAGTAAGGGGCAAACAGTAAGCAGCAGTGGACTTGCTGGCCCTTATGCTCTGAATGATTCAATAAAGGCTTTTCATTCTATCTTTAATCTAGGTACTATTCCAAACGAATATGCTATACATCAGCTTGCGACTTTATTAGGCCCTAATGTAGGTAAAGCTCTGTTAGCTAAAAGAGTAAGCACCATTGCAAATAGATTATCTAGAATACCGGGAATGAGTGCACTTGCTCCTGTTGGGCGTGTGCTTGGATTAAAAGGAATAGGAAACTCTACTCCACAGGAACTTATATGGAATCTAATATCCTTACCCAAAAGTCTTAGAGCATCATTTGACCTATCGTTTGCTTTTAGGCAGGGAATGGTGTTGCTAGCACATGATCCCAAAGCATGGAAAAGTTCTTTTAATATGATGCTTAAAACTGCATTACCGGGTGGAGAACGGGTTGCACTTGTAGTTGATAATTCAATTAAAAATCATGAGTTATATCCTGTATCTCAAAGGGCAGGATTAGATTTAACAGACGTGACCGGCATGCTTAATATAACAGCTAGAGAAGATGAATTTCAGTCAGCCTTGGTACGTGGTATTCCATATATAAGGGCATCTGAAAGAGCGTATGTGACTATGGGTAATAAGTTACGTTTTGATACGTTCCTGAATCGTGTTAGAGACTATGAGATGGTAATGAGAAACGCAGGTAAAGAGATGTCTTCATTTAGGAAAGACCCAGAGTATTGGGATGCATTAAGTTGGAATGCTAAATTTATAAATGATGCTACTGGAAGAGGCCCATTGCCTAGAGCAATGACAGATGCCTATGGAAGTCATTGGGCAAAGACAACTTATTCTGTGATGAACGCATTTCTATGGTCACCAAGATTTTTAACTTCACGTATAAGACTTCCCTATTCTGCCATGATGGCTTCAAGAAAAATGGGTAATTCTACGGCTAGAGCAGCAATATCAGGTGTGTCAACAGGACTTGTTTCATGGGTAGGTACCGGTGTAAGCCTTATGCTTTTCTTTAAATACTTTATACCCGGAGCAGATGCAGGAATAAATCCTAATGCAAGTGACTTTGGAAAGGTTAAGATAGGAAATACTACATTTGATATATGGGCTGGTTATGCTCCTTTGGCAAAAGCAGTAGCTCAAACAGCATCAGGAGAAAGAGAAACCACTACGGGAAAGACTATGGATGTAGACAGGCTAGATGTTCTAGGAAGATTTGCCGTATCAAAGTTTTCTCCTGCAGGACAGGCAGTTAAAAAATATGCTATAACAGGAGAGGGTTTCTTTGGAGAGGATGCAGATATATGGACAGACATGAAAAAACCTGCATATACACAAAGTAGCTTATGGTATCAGATGGTAGTTCCAATGATGATAGAAACTATACATGATGCTTATGACGAATATGCAACCCCTATGGTTCCTGCAGAAATGGCAGAGAGAATTGGAGTAGATCCTTCAGAACGTAGAGCCGGATGGGATGCTTATCTTAGAATAGCAGGTGCGGGTATCGCAGAAACATTTGGTATAGGTACATCTACATATATAACTAAAGAGGATATAGCCAAAGAACTTACCTCTGCATGGGAATCTCCTTTGGGGTATGAAGAATTACCAGAGATGGGCAAAGAACCCGGTATAGTGACACAACAGACGGTTAAGCAGATAGGAAGAGAAAAAGAGACTGCAAGAGGTATGGAAAGAACTTCCGGATTAACCGGGGAACTTGCAGAACTTAATAGAAACGAACAGGATTCTATAAACAATATAGGTACTATAGGACTGACTATCGGTGGTCAAACTATGTCTGTAAATGAATGGATTCAAAGTTATGAGATGCAGAATATAAAAGGTGTCCCAGATGCAGTAAGAAGCAAAATAGGTGACCTATTCTTTTCTATACGTTCTGACTTCTTTTCCAGAAAAGACCAGTCTATGTATGGAGAGGAATGGAAAGATATTACTGAACAAGAACTACAGCAGATGGACTTTAAAAATAGAAAACTTGCAGAGTGGAGAAAGATAAGGTCTGGAGCACGGGGAGCTGATGAATATAATAAGATGCTGGATTCGTTTGAAAATAGTCTTCAGAAATCTGCTCATCCAGAGGCATCTATGGCTTTAGCATGGGTTAGAATGAACGCATATGATATAAATATACCGGAAAATATTCTTCCTCACTTACCGTATATAACTCAGGTTAAATACGACATGGCTAGAAAACTAAGAAGTTCGGGAAGTCCATTTGTTGAAGGATTTGGTGCAGAAGAAAGGCGTGTTCCCGAATCTGTAAGAGAAAAAAGACAGGCTCTGGAGCAACAAGAAAGGCAGAAAAAACCATTGCTGCAGGAATTGTATAAAGGATAATAGACGTTGACAATATTACTTAGTGTAACTAAAATTTGAAATAATGGAGGGAATATATGGTTACAGAAAATGAACAAATAGTAGAAGTGACACCCGAACCTCAATCAGAGGTACAGGTAGAAACAGCTACGCAGGAGCCGGTAGCAGAAACTACTGAACAGCCTGTAGCGGAGGATACTGCCCAGGTTACTAATCAACCAGAAGCAGCTCAACCGCAACCTGAGACTGTACAACAGGGGGAGCCAGTACAGACTCAAGAGCCCGTAGCTGAACCAAGTAGAATGGCTAATCTACAACAGACTATTGCTCAACAGCAACAGCAGTTACAGTATCTTGCTGACGTTGATGCTCAAAACAAAGCTCAACAACAGGCTATTGCATATCAGAAGCAACTAGAAGAGCAGGGTTGGATGCCCGACCAGGCACAGACCGTAGCTCAAAACTATGTTTCACAGATGCAGCAGTCTCAGCAGCAACAGCAACAGTTGAAGCAACAGCAGGAGTTTAGGGATGGACAGAGAAATGCATCCATGTTTTTTGCAAAGAAATATGGATTAGGTTTTGATGATATGCCTTCTCTTGAGAAACACGGTACTCCACAGGATATGGAGACTGAAGCTAAAAGGATACAGGAACTAAGGCAGACTAAAGCTGAACTTGATGCACTCAAGAAAGCACAAGTCCAGCCACAACAATTTGATACTAATCAACCTGCTGCAAGTGCATCAGGTTCTGAGGACGAACTCTTAGATCAGTATAACTCGGGGGTTAGAAACTCCCAAACCGAAGCAGCAGCCAGACGTGCTGCCGGACTAGGCTAAAATCTATTACCAATAGGAGGTAATCATGCCACAGACTTCGACAACTGGGAATCTAGAAAATGCCCAGAAAATAATTATAAGTGCTGCTCGGTACACCGAGGAACACAACGCACCTGCTATGGCTCTTATAGAGAGTTTTAGCCTTGGAAAAGGCGAGAAGCAAGTGACTGTCCCTAAAGTAGGACAGATGACTATGTCAGACCTGCAAGACGGTGTTGACATAATAGATGAAGAAGATATTGGAATGACAACTGTTGACCTTACTGCGTCTGAAGTAGGGGCTAAAGTTATCATCACCGATAAACTTCTAAGGCAATCGGCAGTCAACGTAATGTCTATCATAGGTAGACAGTTGGGTGACGGTATGGCTAGAAAGAAAGATACAGATGTTCACACATTGTATTCTGGATTCAGTACTAGCCTTGGTGCAGCAAATACTACCATGTCACTTGCTAATACAGCAGGAGCAATAGCTTATGCTAAAGCAAATAAATTTGGTAGTCAGGTATATATAATCCAGCATCCAAATGCTGTGTTTGATATAGCTAATACTGCTGTAACAGCATCATCCACATACCCTGTACCAAAGGGTTGGAGTGAGGACTTACTAGGTGAATTCTTCAGCGGGTTGCGACCTCTTAATGGAGTAGCTATCTTTGAAGATGGTAACTTAACTATTGATGCTAGTGATGATGTAGTTGGTGCAATAGCTGACAAGAGTGCTTTATGTGTACTCAATAGTGTAACAACTAAGACAGAAAGGCAGAGAGATGCATCTCTAAGAGCAACAGAAATCGTAATGACTTCTGACTACGGTGTGTTTGAACTTGATGACAGCCGTGGTGCTTCTCTTACTATGGATGCTTCTGCTCCTTCAACTACTGCGTAGGGAGTTATAAATGACATCACGTAATGAATTAAGGGAAGATTTGGTCGGGGCAGGTTATTCAGTTAAATATCTGGATGACTGGCAGCCCAAGACCACTCTATACAGGCATAAGCCTCAATATAATACAGAAGGACAAATAGTATTTGATGTCGGCAGTACGGTAGAAAAGGTTCCGGGAAATCCGGAATATGTTCTACGTAAGGCTAGGCTTGGTTTATTTAATAAGCCACCTAGTGATACGTGTGAGTGTAGGTGGTGCAAGGAGAGGGCTACATCTACACCCAAACGTGACGGTAACGGAAAGTTTGTTAAAAAACAGACTGATGTGTAAAGATTGTCCGAGCATCAGTCTATGAAATAAAATATCGGGCAATCTCAGGGCTTAGAACCTGTTTAAACGTACGGAGGTACAAAGATTATGGCTTTTCCAACGACAATAAATTTGAAGTATGGAGACGAAAAGGTGGAAAGTTCTGGTCAAAAGCAAAAGCTGGGAACCAGAGGTGTTACACCTGACGGCAGAGTATTTTACTATGCCAAAAATGGTAGTGCTGCTATTACTACTGCAGGATTTATAGTAGATGCAGGTACTGCACTTACAGTAAATGCTCATGACATGGATGTTCCAGCTACGGCTGCTCATTCTGTTGGAGACACTACTATAAGTTTAGAAGTGCCAACTACCGACTTGACTAAAAATCAATACGCAGATGGATACTTAATATTCAATGATGGTCCGGGAGAAGGTGAGGTATACAGAATTAAATCTCATCCTGCTCATGATGCATCAGATGATAATACTGCTATCTTTACTATTGATGAAGAAGATGGAATAAGAACTGCATTGACCACATCTTCACTTGCCGGTTTAATGGTAAACCCATACGCAGCAGTAAAGATTATTGATGGTGACGGTACTATGGAAACTGGTGCACTAGGTGTAACTACTATACCTGTAACAGCAAGTTATTACTGCTGGATACAAACCGCAGGTATAGGTAGCGTAGCCATTGGTGCTGTAGTAGGTATTGTTGGTGATGGTTTACAGATATCCCAAGCTAGTGGTGAATCTGGTAGAGCAGAACTTTATGACCTTTCTGGTGAAGATGACATCCAGTCAATAGGTACTGCGATAGGAATACCATCGGTAGACACAGACAAACAGATGTGTCTTTTGACAATTCGATACTAATGGTAACTGACTTATGGACACCACAGGGGGTAGTTAAATTAAATACTACCCCTAGTGGGTACAACGCAGTAACAGGGGGAAGTGTAGTCGCTCATACCTTTAGACTTGAGGATAAGGATACGGGTAGGAAGACTATCATAAAGGTCTTAGCCGATAAGGATACAGACCCTGCACATATAGAAGATATGGCAGCCCAGTCGGCAGAAGAATGGTTTAATAAAGTAAGAGCAGAGGGTAGTAAGAAGGTTCCTACTGTTAGCCAGAGAAAGGAAATAGGAAAGATTCTTGATGACATCAGGAAAAACTTTAAAAAGAGAAGACAGAGTAGCAATAATAAGATACTCTACAATGGATTAAAATAGGGGAGATTTTATGACAACAGAACCTAAGTCGATTAATATTACAAACGATGATGTACAGTCAGTACTCAATACTGAGGCTGGTAAATACCAGTTGCAGATAGCTGCTCTTAGTAGAACTCTTGGCGAACAACAAAAAGAGATTGAAGAACTAAAAGAGAACTCCTGTAGCTGTAACGAATCGGAGGATAAAGATGCCTAAAGTTGGAAAACGTACCTTCTCTTATGGTAAGAAAGGAAAAAAGGCTGCATCTGATTATGCCAAGAAAACTGGCAAGAAGATGACTAAAAAGAAAAAGTATTAATTGGCTCCTATGGAGTTATTAAATGCCTACAATTCAGGGACGGACACGAAAGCAATTACGTCAGAGTATCGGCTATAACCTTGGAGTTATGCGGATAGGTACTGCTACGGGTAGTGGTAGTACTACTACACTTGTAGACTCATCTCTTACTACCGTTATAGGTGGTAATGATGACCACATAGGTAAGTGGATAGTATTTACTTCCGGTAGTAATGACGGTGATATAGCAAGAGTAACAGACTACGTAGCATCTACTACTACGCTTACATTTGTAGCAGATGCAGGTGTTAGTGTAGGTACATCTACTGCATCAAGTGACACATACGAGTTATGGGATATGGATTATGACCCAACTAGAATACATGATTTTATTAACCAGTCTATAATCTATGCTACAGGACATGTATATGACTCTGTAGAGAATGTTGATTTACATACTGACGGTAATCAGTTACGGTTTGATATACCTTCAGGATTTTCTATGATTCAGGACATCTATTATCGGGATGAGGTAGATTCTACTACCATAACTAACTGTAATGCCGTGTTTGATGAAGCTATTGATAGTGACTTTACCGATACTGCTGACACACAAATCAAAAAGCAGGGAACTGCAAGTAATGAGATAGTAGTAGCAGCAGGAGCAACAGGTGGAGAGCTTGCAACAGACTCTATAACAAGCAAAGATATCAGTAAATATGACTATATAGAGTTCTGGATTAAATCTACCGTAGCTACATCAGCAGGTAATATAAAGATACACCTAGATAATACGGCAAACTGTGCATCTCCACTAGAAAGTGCAGATGTTCCTGCATTAACAGCAGATACATGGAAGTTTGTACGTGTTGCACTATCTAATCCAGAGTCAAATACAGCTATTATTTCAGTAGGATTAGAATATGATGCAGATATCGGAGTATGTACTATATGGTTAGATGACATTAGAGTAGTAGTAAATGACTCTGCTCATTGGAAAAAAGTACCTAGAAATCTATGGAAGATAGATAGAGAAGCTAACGATATAGTGTTTGATTCCTACTTTAATGGGCTTGTATCCTATGATTTATTAAAACTGGTAGGTGGAGATAAGCCAGCAATACTTAGTGCTGACTCTACTGCTACTGAGATAGATGACCAGTACGTTATAGCTACGGCTACTGCCCTAGCTTTTTCGTCTTCATCAGGTGGTCCTTCAACAGACCCGGAAGCACGTAGGCAACAGGCAGCTTTCTGGTTTGGTATATCAGAGCAGAGTAAACGTGCCTTCCCTATGCTTAGAAACGTAAGGAATGTAGGTTAATGGCTAACAAGGTATCTACAAGAAATGAAATATATTTAAACGGTACGTACTATCCAGTAGAACGTCCCGTACAAAGCGTGCTTGCATCTATATATCCAAGCAAGGTAGTCATAGGTGATACAAGTAAAGACTCACAGTTACGCTCGTCTATCATAGCGTGGTCTGATTGGAGAGGTGGTATAGGTATAGACAGGATGGACGGTGGTGAGACAAGCAGGGCATGGTGGAGTGACCTTCAGCTTAGATATAAGAACCACTTAGTACTAGGAAACCTAGCAACACAGACAGATACTCATGCACATGGTCTTGCAACCGCAGGTGGCGGTACAGGAATAGCTGTTATAAACGAGTTCAATGACCAGATATATGCAGTATGGAATGACTCTGCAGGTAATGCTCCCAAGATATTTGTATATAACAATACAGAAGATTACTGGTGGGATGGTGCTGCAGAAGACAACTATATAGGTCAAAGGTCTGGAGATACAGGATTAGAATCATTAGATGCACAGGTAACAGACTCTCTTAACTTCACAGATAGGACTGGAACTAACTACCTAGTACTAGCACACTATGATGGTAGCGGTACAAGTGGATACAGTTATGCAACAGTACCAAGTTACATTGCTGCAACTACTACTGCGGCAGTATGGGCTTTTGACAGTACTCAGGGAGCAAAATATCTAGCAGATTGGGACGATAGATTATGGGGAATATCACACACAGGACAGCTATGGTACTCAGTAACCATAGGTACAGAAGTAGCTGATGCTCAGTTGCCCCTACCTGCAGGATATGTAACCGGATTATTTGTAGCCCGTGACTCACGTGGAGAACCAATACTATATGCAGCTTCTAAAAAGGGATTATGGGCACACGATGCCATGCACGCTAGGTTTGTAAAGACAGAGATGGAGTTTCCTTTCCATCCACATGGTGGTAAAGGAACTGAAAGGTGGCGAGAAAGTATCTATTTCCCTAGTGGACTTGGTTTATATAAGTATGTCAATGGTTCTAATGCGGTGCTATCGGTAGTTGGACCGGATAGAGATGACGGATTACCTGAAGATAAAAGAGGAACCATAATGCTAATGGAGGGTACTCATAACGAGTTGCTTGCAGCCGTAGATGCTACCACAAACCCTAGCATAACCTCGTCTGACAGCGTTCCATACCAATGGAGAGGTGGAGGTCCAAGTGGACACGGTTCTCCTGTCATAGATTCAGGTACAGGATACAGCACCATACTCGGATATAACGAATTAGGGTGGGAAGCCAAGTGGCTTGCACCTACAGCAGGTAGAAGAATAGATTCTATGCACGTTTCCAATGCGTACTCTGATGTGAACGAGAACTATAGGTTATGGTTTGGATTTGATGATGCCGTATATTATATGAAACTACCTGTAGATATTATAAACCCTTCAATGGTAACAGAGTTTGAATATGCAACATCAGGAAACCATGAGACTCCTTGGTTCAATGCAGGACAGAGTGAGATAGAAAAGTTAGCACTACAACTAAAGGTTGAAGTACAGGATTCTTCTTCAACAGAGACAATACAAGTACAGTATGCTACTGACTATGCAGAAAGTTACACATCTATGGGCACTATAACTAGTGATGGTATAACAACATATACATTTGGGTCTAATGTAGGCACAGCATTTAGGTCTATAAAGTTTAAGCTAACCTTATCCCGTGCTAATTCTACTACTGCTGATAAGAAGAAAACTCCTGACTTAGTATCTATGACCCTAGTATGGAGAAAGAAACTAGAGGCTAAGTATGCTCATCAGGTTGGAATCAGTTTAAACAGGCAGTACAAGGGCAATACACCCAAGCAACTTAGAGAAAATCTTATAT
>Ga0098044_1000557_pt1 | contig 19874 bp, 13 predicted proteins | sample 10_taG_FD_75053 | JGI IMG/M metagenome (GOLD analysis project Ga0098044, IMG submission 75053) | Marine viral communities from the Subarctic Pacific Ocean - 10_ETSP_OMZ_AT15264 metaG | ecosystem: Environmental > Aquatic > Marine > Oceanic | place: Pacific Ocean | collected 2015-01-16 | reverse complement strand
CTAACTTAGCTGTAGATTGGTATACTCCGCCCCCAGAACTTGGGGCTGGTCAGCATAGTTTAAAGTGCCCGGATTCAACCATAGTAACTCCTGACAGATGGTACATGTTGAGTATAGTAAAAAGACACTTGGAATACGCAGGACCCGATGTCTCTGGTTTTACTCGCTTTTATAAAAATGGTCTTTTCATTCCTCTTAGCGAAAATTTGACCTTCGGGGCGAACGAGGACACTTCTGTCACAGAAGGAAAAATTGGTCGAGATTCGGAAGGCTTCGGAAATCTTTCCTTAGGGAGAATCTATAACGATAGTGATGAATATGATTACGCCGCTGACGGGGTGGGTTTCTCCATAGTCTGGTGTTGGAAACGTGCCCTGAAACACTCTGAGATTATTTCTGCTTTTAATCATAAAAAATCCTTTTTTGGTGCATAAAATGTTTCATCGAAACTTACATGATTTAGCGTTGATCGAGGCTTTAACTCCGAAAGGAGAAATCATAACCGATGGATTAAATGGGAAGTTTGATCCGGGGGATAATTCGAGCTATGGAGGGTCAGGGACTACTTGGACAAACTTAATAACAGGCGGAGGCGACGGGGGAGATCTTTATTTAGCCAATGGTCTAGAATCCAGTTTCGATAGTGGTTCAAGCGGAAATGTTCCTAGTTTTGGATTTGATGGAACTGATGATAAGGTATCTAATATTGGAGGGGGAGGGTATAGTTCTGCCGTTGAATTTGATTTTGCAGTAGGTGAACCAAGCCGATTTACAATTTCTTTTTGGTATTATCCTTCATCCACCGTCAGTGCTATTCAAGCGTTAGTTGGTGTGGGCGATGTGGACTATGGAGAAGAAGCCTCACAAGGACTTGCGGTCAGATTTGGAACCGATAGAAAAATAGGAGTATCGGTATTTGATCCAGACGCTTTGGAAGTATCTACTTCTTGGACGAATGATGTTTTCCCGACGCAAAAATGGCTTTACATAACCGTCACAAAGGAGACGGAAAACCTTCCGGGGGAGGATGGAGCTGTTAGAATCTATGTTAATGGCAAGTATCGATACAGGAGTCTTGCCGACGAAACATTGCAATGGACTGCACTTAGTGATGGGGCTTGCGAGCAACCAATTCAATTTGGAGATAATTCCCTCGATAGCGTTGCTCCGAGTGGAGCTAAGATAGGTATGATATTACTATACAAATCAAAAGCCTTAATGGAATCAGAAATCATGTCAAATTTTTTGGCAACTAAATCACAGCATGGATATTAGTAAAAAATATATAATTATTGATGTTGAGAAATTATATTTAGTTGATTTCTCAAAGGTCCTTGAGCATGGCCCAGAACATTTAAGGTATACCAAGGATAAATCAAAAGTACTTCTAAAATACAAAGGAGAAATGCCAGAATTCGTTTTCGATATAAGCGGGGACGCAATTGGGCTAGACGAACACACTCATGAAGAAATACTTGAAATACTAAAAGGTCCAGAATGGGTAAAAAAGCCACCCTATTAATAAATGATACCGAGGTAGGTCTTAGAAAAATAAAAGAAGATCTGTTTGAGCCAAATAGCTTAGAGGTATTACAGAAAGTTCTTTTAAAAACTTTTTCTACAGATGGAAAAAGAAAACCCTATTTTAGTAATTCTATTTCGGGGACAGAAGAAGACCGAATAGAAATAGAAAGCTTCTCTTTCGTTGCTTCCCTCAACAGAATACAAGAAACCAAGGTGCTATTATATAGTTTAAGGCTGTTCCATGACCAGCCAGTGCTAATTATGTGCGACAAGGAAACTGAGAAAGAATTAAAGCTATATGATTATGGGGATTTAATTTTTGTTTCACGAATTGACCAAGATTATTTGGATGAAATTAGAGAAAAGATAATTAAGGAAAAATATGACCACTTAGAAAAAGAACATCACTGTAGGTCAGATTATATTTATACAAAAATGGAATGTATGAACGAAGCCTTGTCTCGTTTTACTAATACGCTTTTTTTAGATACTGACATAATTATATTAGATTCTTTGCAGAAGAATTTTTCTAAAAAAGTGGTACTTTCTCCCCACTACTATGATATTGGTCAGGCTCATTTTGGTTATCAATACGGGTTTTACAACGCTGGGTATATATTCTGTGCGGACAGAGGCTTTCCTCAATTCTGGAAACATATTTATTTAAATGATTCAGTTTTTTACGAACAAGAGTGCATGAATAGAATTAGCCGAACGTATTCTATCGAAACGTTTGATGAGGAACATAATTGTGGATTTTGGAGAAAACTTGAAGTCCCTGCTGAATGCAAAAGTCTTCATTTTCATCTTTCTTATGACTTGTATGAAAAACTAGAAGACAATAATGAAACCCAATATGAATTGCATACTAAGTTTAGAGATTTTTCATTAGATTATTTGAACTTAAAGCATAAGAAAATTTATAATTATATAATTAAGATATGCCCCAGATACGCAAAAAAGTTGGCGTTCGTTCATTTCGGAAAATGCGGAGGAGTTTACGTGAACAGGTATCTGCACGAAATAGCTCTCCCTTATTATAGTCAGTATATGTCTTGGCATGAAGGCCTCAACCCAAAAGGTATAAGTGAGAGAGACTTTACGAGGGAAGAGCTTTTTGAAATAGCTGAGACGGCAGACCAGCAAAGCATAGTTCATAATCATCATGTGTCTTGGGACAAGGAAACTTTAAGGAGCTTTAACGACAATGGTTTTTTGACTTTCGGTTTTGTTAGGGACCCAAGAGATGTCATTTGTTCTCTGTATTTTTTTTGTTATAAAGAGTATCTAAGACATGGTGATAATCATTTTTTAGCCAAAGAGCTAATACGTGGGTTTGATGAGATAGACCCAAGCAAGATAAGCTTGAATGATTTCTTTATTCACTTGGTACAGAATAGCCGTAAAGGATGGGCTATGCCGGATTTCATTGACGAAATAGATTTCGTGGCGGAATTCAATAATGATAATTTTGGCTACTTTACTAAGAAATACCTCGATCATGATCATGTCCCTCAAGAGAGGAAGAATGCCACTCAGAATAGGGGGTACAAATACTACTGCGAATCAGGGGAATTATCCTCAGAAGCGCAAGATCTAATAGAAAATGATTCAAATTGCATAAGGTATTTAAAATTAATTAAGTCAGCAAAACAAGTAGATGAGAACGTTTCGATTATTAAAGAAACTTAGCAACTTTAGCGTGTAATAACTAACATGAGTAATAAAGTAGGATCTATAGCAGATGAAATTTATAGGGAACTAAGTGAACCTTCCACGCTTTCTATTGCTGCGGTTTCTTTTTGGCTTAGGACGAATATCGGCTATTTGAATGCTTCTTTGGGTACTAGTTTTTCAGTTGATATGGGTGACGTGTCAGACGGTAGAGACTATGAGATTTCGCCACCTTTAGGTGATATGGAGAAAGTGATTTTTAAATTAACTTATCATATCTATTATTATGATGTTCAAATTAGAGATATTTTGACTACCGCTACAACGGATGCAGTTATTGAGCTTGAGTCAGACGGGTCTAGAATCAGGAAAACCAACAAGATTGACCAAAGTCGCACTTACCTTAAAGCAAGAGAATTTAGGATGACCGAGTTGATTAGGCTTACCAGTGAATACAAACGTACTACTATCTCACCTATTCAGGTGGCGGGCAACGATACTGTTGAAGCTAATTCTTCTATAAACAAACAATTCAATAGAGTCAGGAGTAGTTATTAGGAATGCCCTCTTTATTAAAACAGGGTGACATCAACAGTTTTACTGGGGATTTCAAGGACCTTTTTGACACATTCAAAAGGCGACTCGTAATATGGAAAGAACCTCAAAAAATAGTGAGGCACTCTAATGTGGAAACTACTTTATACGCTGGTTACAAACCCCAACATCAGGTCGAGACAGAATGGGTTCCAAAGAGCGGTCTCTATTCAGCCATGATTACGTATGGAGACAAGCAAGACACAAATAATATAGCAGATGTTAAAATTGATTATTTTGGAGGTGGGTGTCGAATCAAAATAGAACAACCGGGAAGAGACTTTATAGAAAACGGAAAGACTGAGCGCATAGATGTGGATGGTAAATCGTTTAATGTAGTTACCAGTGATGCTGTTAAAGATTTTTTTGGTTACAAGTTGTTTGTTTATCACTTAGAGAATACAAAATAATGGGACTTTTGGGACAACAAGGGAAGGGGCTAACCGTTAGATTCAACGTGAGTAAAGTTGTCTTTAATGGAAGACTGGTTCTTAAGCACGTTTTCGAAGGGATTCAAGGATCTAGGGCTCCGTCCGGAGTGAGGGCGAAAGTGTTGGCTAAGGTAAAAGAAGTTTTCGATGCAAAAAAACGGAAGATGATAGATGAAATCCTTATCCATCCTATTTCCAAGGAGATTACAGCGGGGCCGAAAGCGGTTCATACGGCTAACATGTTAGATTACGCTGGCTCCAGAACAGGAAACTTACATGCTTGGTTTGGTTTTAACAAAGGTGGGGCTCAAGTTATTGGTGAATTGGTGACACTGTTCGTTGCGGGAACAAGACTAATCAAAAAACCTAAAAGAACATTAAAGTCAAAAGTGCTTACTTATTCTTTTGATATAAAAGTGCCAAGTCAAAACGCTATTCTTGCTGCCACCCAAACTCCTTGGGGTATCAGTTGGGCTCACGCTAGTGAAACTGGGATGGATAATTTAGAGTTATTTTTATATTCTGCTACTGGCCAATATCCAATATCAAAATCGGGCGGGGGATACAAGAGAACCGCTAAGAAGGGCGAGGGTAGGTCGATGACTCCGCCAAGTAGAAGTGGTTACGCCATAATGGTTAAACCTGAAAGAGCACCATATTCGAACAGAGACTTTACCCCTAGGCAATATTTGTCTCCTATATTACAAAAATTTAGAGAGGCGATAACCAACCCAAGAGCCCAAGCTAGATAATGAAGCCTCAATTTGATAATAAAGTGATGTCCAGTTTTTACCTCTGGTTTGACCATACTCTAACCAGAAAAGGGGAAGCTTTTGTTAATCATAGTGGCTTTTTTTACCCAGTAGATACTTATCATAATGGCTATTATACTTATGCATCTGCGTTTAGGCCTTTAGTAGCTGATAAATCCATTCCTAATGCAACCATCATGTCAGGAGTATACGTAGATTCCGGAGATGGATTGAAGTTTGCGGCGACGGGCGAAAACGATGGGGTAAATGACTATGGTTTCAGTGGGATTAACTACGATCAAGGAGAATTGTATTTTACAAGAGATATTTCTTCTGGTTCGTATAGTGGGATAAGTGGGGATTTTGCTATAAAAGAATTTAGCATTCACCTTACAGATGAATCAGACGAGGACCTTCTGGTCGAAACAAAATTTCACCGTAAACCAAGAATACAAGAGAGTATAACGGGCTTAGCTAAAGATACGGTTACATATCCCGCTATTTTCATAAGGAACGATGGGAGTCATAATGACCCTCTCTCATTTGGGGGGGTAGACCAAACCACCATTGATATTAGGGCGATTATTTTTGCCGAGTCTCAATTCCAACTTGATGCCACTTGTTCCCTGCTTCGTGACACCAGATACGAAACGGTTCCCCTCATGTCTGAGGCAAACATGCCATTTAATGGATTTGGTGACTTCAGAAATGGTGAGAAATATGATTACAGAAATTTCGCCACGGGACAAAACCACCCCGGATCAGGACAATTTTACGTCGAAGATGTCATAGTAAGACGCTTTCCAAGGCGAATGATGGAAAGATCCGCAATAGTAGATTTAAATCCTGATATTTACTTCGCAGTAGCTGATTTTGAGTTAACGCAGATAAGGAGACCAAGGACATAGCAGTATTATTATTTGACAATTATATGTGTAATTCACACCAAAAAATCATTTATTTAAATTTCTCTTTTGAAAATAAATAATGTAATAAAGGATAGTAGTTTAAAAAATCGCCCAATAGGAATTTATCATGCCGAGAAATAGAGTAATTTATCAAAGTGAAGCCCTTTATGTGGGCCCGACCCCATCGACTGGCTATCAAGCCGAGCACTCCATTAAGCAAATACACAGGGTTCAAACCTGTAATTATTCGTTTAATATCGATAGGACTGATGTTAACCAGTTCGGAGAACTAGCTGCTATCGACAGAATTGCCCTTGATACGCCGACTGTGGCTTTGGACTTTTCTTATTTATTGGCCAACTTCGAAAACGAGACCAATTTGGGACTTGTCACGGACGGATCTGATACCACGATTAAGAACCTTCTCAACAAAAGTGCAGACGATAAAAACTACTATATTCGCACTGTTGGTGAGGGTGTCGACGCCATTGGCGATTTGACGAAGGGGACAAGTGCTGCAACGATTGGCATCGGTAACGGGTTCATGACGTCTTACTCTTCTGAGGCGTCAGTGGGGGCTTTCCCAACCGCTACAGTAAATGTCGAAGGTCTCAATATGATCTTTGTAAATACTATTTCCGGAGATAACCCTGCGGTCGATCCTGTTAATGGTAGCAGAATTACGGAGAATGCCTTTGACTTTACCCTCCCAGATGCTTCTGGTAACGCTAACACAGGCGATCTCTCCTTTAGCACCTTGCGTCCGGGCGATATCACATTCCACTTCAAACAGAGAGACGCAGAGTCGGTTGACCTTGGAACCGGAGTAGACGGTGCGAGGGCAGAAACTGCCTATGCGGCTCCGGGTGCTCAATTGGGAGACGGAACAAACGAAGGTCACGGTAAGATCCAAAGCTACAACTTCTCTGTTGATCTGCCCCGTGAAGCGATCATGAAGTTAGGCTCAAGATTCGCATTCTCTCGTGAAATCACCTTTCCGATTACTGCGACATTGGGTATTGAAGCCCTTGTTTCTGACCTAATTGAAGGGTCCTTATCGGATCTTATAAATTGTGATGACTCTTATGACATCACAGTCAACATATTAAGACCTACTAGCTGCTCTGGCAGTGGCTACGCCGACATCTTCGCTCAATACAAACTGAAGAATGCCAAAGTGAACTCTCAAGCCTTTAGTTCCGATATCGGAAGTAATAAGACTGTAAGCCTTGAGTTCTCAACTCAGCTTGGTGGACCTAACCAAGACAGCCAAGGGTTGTTCTTGAGTGGTATCTCTAACTCGCATCTGTTCCACCAGCAGGATACAACTGCTAGAAGTTAAGGAGTTAATTAAAATATACCCCTCAGCTTCGGCTGGGGGGTTTTTTTATTTAAATCTTTTTTTCGATAAAAGGACGATAGGGGTGTATAATAATGTTAGGTAAAAGGTATTTCCAAGGTTATGGAAGAAGGTAAAGATAACGCTCAGGAGTTTGTTCGCTTCCAAGTTCACAGGAAAATTACCAACCTTTATAAACAATTTTTGTTTATTCTGGAGGACATGAAGTCAGAGGGTGATGGAGTTAATGAAGAAGCATTTCAGAAAGCCAGAAAGCGAATCCTTGACCATGGCAATGATTCAATCAGAGAGGTGGATGAAATGTTAGAAAAGTTTCATTTCCGGTTAAAATAATTTTTCTATGAAAAGACTATATACATTTGATCTAGATGAGGAAGTCGAGTCACGGGTTCAAGAGACTAGCAAAAATGAAAACGGGGAAGACGTCACTACTACTAAAGTGGTGAAAGAAACAAAGATTCGAACCTTTTTCATAAGGAAACCGTATAGAAAGCTATATGATGATGCCGAGTTATTTTATGGCGTTATGATCTCTCAGGGCATCCAAGCTGGCTTGATTACTCGTCCATTATTGGCTAAAAGATACGAAAACGATGGAGGTGTATTAAACGAAAAAGAAAAAGGAGAATATGCGAAGCTGTATATGCAGCTATTTGAATTTCAAAATGAGTTCTCCAGAATTCAATTGGCGAAAGATGAAGCAAAAACCCCGGAAGAAAAAGAGGACCTAGAGGCAGAACAAGAAAAAAATATTGTTGAACTAGTGAGGGTAAGAGAAAGGCTTCAAGACTACGAAACTGCTCAGCAAACAATTTTCGAGCAAACAGCAGAAAATAGGGCAAGAGATAAAACCATTTTATGGTGGACTCTTATGTTATCTTACGTGGAAGACGAAGATGGAAGCGAACGTCCATTTTTTGGATCAGGGGAATTCGACGAGTGTTTGGAAGAATACGACAGGATAGAAACACTGGAAAATGCTTTTTTGACAGAAGTCACTAGGAAGTTTGCTTATTATGTAAGCTTTTGGTACATGGGTAAAGTGACGGATGAAAAGGAATTTAAAGAACTGGATGCCTTTGATACCAGAACAGAAGAAGAAAAAGAAAAGGAAGCGAATCTGATCAAAGGAGTTATAGAAAAAGATTCAAAAATAGCACTAGAAACGAGAGATGGTATAGAAGACTTAGTCTTGAAGACGAGAGAGGAGCAAGAAAGACTGAGAGAAGAAGAGGAGAAAACAGAGGCCGAGATTAAAGAAGAAGAAAAAATAAGTGCTGAAACTCTGGGCGGGCCGGAAGGACCACCAACGGAAGAATCTCCTCCTGAGAGCGATCAGGGAGACACTGAAGCGAACGATTCTGAATCGAAAGAGGCGGAATAATTGGCAAAACTACTAATAAAATGCCCCGCTTCGGTGGGGCTTTTTTTTTAAAGTATGGCGAGAGAAGAGGACAAACAAACAGCGGAAGAACTTAGGAATCTGTTCGGGGAAATAATAAGACAAAGATCCCCGGTGGTAAGTAGTGTCTATAAAGATATATATATTAAGCACTTTAACAATTTCGATACGGCGGATGTAGATCAATCCGGTCAGGCCCATCGCAAGTACGCAAAAGAGAAGGGGCTGCCCACGGAAAAGGATCGATTGGAATATCTTAATGAGACAGGAATATGGACCGAATTGGAAGAAGAGAATTTATCAGTATTGAGGAGTAGATTAACGAATTTACTGGAAACGAAAGAGAAACTCTTCATAGAAGCAGAAATAAAACCAATACAACAAGAAATAGACGATCTTTCCTCAGAGGTGGGAAAAAAATTAAATAAGAGATCGTCTGCCATTGGTTTATGTTGCGAAACATTTACTGAAAAAAAGATGCATGAAGAATTTGTTCTGTATGCTGTTTATAAAGATGAAAATTTAAAAGAAAGGCTTTTTTCTAAAGAGGAATTTGATGAATTAGAGCCTGATGATTTAAGTGAGTTGGTTGATCTTTATAAAAAATATCAAACAAAATTTGATGATACTTCTTTAAGAAGAGTCTCGATGAGCAACTTTTTTCTTAATTTTTATTATTTATGTGAGGATAACCCAAATACTTTTTGGGGGAAGCCAGTAGTCGAATTAACTTATTATCAAGCTACTTTGTTTTCTCATGCCAGATTCTTCAAAAACACCCTCTCTCAATCAAAACACAAGCCTCCTTCGGAAATGTTTAAAGATCCGGATTCTTTAATTGAATGGATGAATTCCGCCAATCAAGCCGAAGAAATGATGGAGAAATTAGACGGAAGAGGTAAAGAAAAAGAGGGGAAAGAGAAGGTCTCTGGGGCTACCTCGCTGGTTGGAGCGACCAAGAAAGATTTGGAATATCTGGGTATAGATACCGAAACCCAAGGGATAAGCCTTAGCGAACAAGCCAAGAAGAAGGGTGGAACTTTAGATATGAGGGACATGCTCAAAATTCATGGGGTTTCTTAATATTTTAGGTGTAATTATCCCTGAAGGTGCAAGGTATTAGGAGCAATTTAAAGCTATGATGGGCGGCGGTTCCATGAGGATGAACGTCGACGTTTACGGAAACGTCAGGCCTCTTGAAAGGAGCATTAGGCAAGCTGCTGCCAACTTCAATCAAATGGGCGGCAAATCGATGCGTCCACTTGGGCAAGGACTTTCAGCCGCCACGGTTAAGGCCGACGAATTCAGAAAATCACTTGACGCCTCTAACGCCCGTGTTTTGGCCTTCGGTGCTTCCGCTGGTGTTATCTATGGGGTGGTAAGAGCAATGAAGGAGCTTGTTACTGCCACTATAAATGTGGAGAAAAACATGGCAGAAATGAACGTCTTATTAAGGCAGAGTAGTTCGAATTTAAAAGACACACAAAATAAATTATTTAATATAGCAAGGGCCACGGGTCAAAGTTTTGCGGAAGTATCTGAAGCGGGCAAGGAGTTTGCGAGACAAGGTCTAGGAACCGTCGAGATGTTGAAACGAGTCAATGCCGCTATGACCCTTACGAGGTTGTCTGGCCAAAGTACCGCAGATTCAATCAAGACGGTAACTGCTGCGCTTAATACTTTCTCGAATGAAGCTTTAAAAGCTACAGAAATAGTAAATAAAATGGCCAATGTTGATGCGGCTTTTGCGGTGAGTATGGAGGACCTTTCCTCTGCTATTAGTCGTGGTGGTGCGGTTGCTGCTGCGGCGGGGGTAAAATTCGATGAATTCATGGGTATGGTTGCTGCTGCACAGCAAACAACTGCTCGTGGCGGTAAAGTAATTGGTAATGCGTTCAAGACTATCTTCATAAGAATGGACCGACCAAAAGTGCTCGATTATATGAAGGAGCTTAACCTTAAAACTCATGCTACAGGTGCAGAAGCTGGATACGCAGCAGGAGAATTGCTGTCTTTAAAAGATCGCTTAACGATTTTGGCTAAGGCCTATCATGGAACAGCAGTAGGAACAGAAGCACTAACCAATGCACAAAAATCCAAAATGACGACTATGTCTGCTGGCTTGCACCAAGTTAACGTCTTTGTGGCGATGTTAAATGATTTGGCCAAGGCAGAGAGTCTTACGGGTAAAGCAATTGAAATTTCGTCCAAGTCACAAAATGAAGCCTTCGAAAGATTAGCGAAACTCCAAAAGACGTTGGCTCATATGGTAGAGGGAACGAAAACCTCCTTGATAGAACTTGCTAATTCGCTTGGGGAACTAGGGGTAAAAGATTTGTTAAAGGATGTATTTACGGTAATACAAAAAATGTCGCAAGGTCTAAAAAAGCTTACGGATGATAGTTCGGGAATGGGCAATTTTATACGGAAAGTCTTCAAGGGAATAGGTGAGTTCATTAGCGGCCCCGGTTTTACCGCAGCAGTTTTGTTGATTGGGAAATTCATGGCGCAGTTTGCAGTTCAGGCATCGCAAGCCTTGGGGTCCATGGCTGGCCTCACTAACGCAACGGCAAGGAGGCTCCATTTAGAAAAACAAGTCGTGGGCATCTTATCTCAAGAGACTGCCCTTATTGCGGCTGTCCAAAAGGGGGAGATGACCCGACAGCAAGCAGCACAAACTGTTTTAGCTACCCTGCGGGCGCAAACGGTGCAGATGCAATTGCAGGGTTCTTTAGTCGGAGCAACGATGGGTGTAGCAGCCCGTGGTGTGTTGGGTAGAGGGGGATATAAACAACCTAAAGTCTCAAATTTTGCTGCCACCGGAGCAGGGGGAGTGCCTAATTTTGCGATGTCTGCATCAATTGGCGATGTGTTATCGGCGGCTAGAGCTGAAAAGTCTGCTGGCTACACACCAATGGTGGGGTACACCTCTAAAACCGGGCTAATGGTTTACGGTCGAGAACAGGGTTCAGCACAAGCTGCGATAGGGGAGCACCTGAGTAGTGGACAGACCCTTGGTCAAGCCAAGTCGGCATCGTTTATGGCTCAAAGGGGAATGGGACGCAAAACGGTTCCTCATTTTGCCTTTGAGATGGGAGATGTCATGAGTAATCCTCTTCTTATGATGGGTGGGGCCATGGCCTTAGGAGCTGGATTCAATAAACTAAACGAAGGAGTCGGTAGCGTGACCGATGAACTGAAGGCCCACCAGCGAGAGCTTATGCGTTCCAATAGGTTGGCGGCAGAAGCGTCGGGTATAACAACGAAATTAAATAAAGGACAATTGGGTCGTCTTGCGGGAATGCAAGGTGGCATGGGGAATTTGCCAGTCGCAGGAGGTCCAACCAAGGCTCTACCAGTCAAAGGAATATATAACAGTAGAACCCATGTGCTCCATAAAAACATTGAAAACAATCAGCAGAAACTCGCCGAACTACAAAAGACCCAAGTACATCATCAAAGTAGAATTACTGCACAAACACAAAACATCGCCGCAGGACAAGCTGCTTTAGCTGGCAGCGGTAGTCAGTTTACCATGACAGATTTACGTAGTAAGACTCATGGAGATAAGACACGATTTGATCTGAGACATGGAGGAGCTACGGGCAGGGGTGGCCTAGAAACTATGATTAGTGGTCAGCAGTCATCGAAAAAGGGTCATGAACAGGCCCTTCGGACTACCGAAAAGAAGATAGAGCAGCTCAAGCAAGAAACAGCGATAGATAAACAAAAAATAAAAGGGCAATCCTTGAAGGGGCAGTTCGAATGGTTGAGTCAGACAGGTCAAGCGGGCCCAACAGGCGGTTACTTTGAGGGAGATTCAAAAGCTCGACAAATGGCAGGAGTAAAGAAGGAGAAGGGGTGGAGAGAATTTAGGCCCATTTCAAAGGCAGAGATTGATCAGGCGAACGAAACCTTACAAGCACAAAAAGAGGGTAAGAAGGTCGACAGACAGGCTGTACAAGCTGCGAATAATACTGTTAAAGAGGTGAGAAGGCAGACTGCCCTGATCTCATCTCAAATGGTGTTGAACGATATAAACGCCAAGGTCGATCAAAAACTCGCTAGAGCACAAGCAGCCTCCTCAAGGCTGCAATACATCGAGACTAAAAAAGCGAATAGCCTTATGCCTTGGAGGGAACCACCGGGTCCATCGGGGAAAAAAGGAGCGTTGAATTGGACTCCGGGGGGAGCTCTGGCGAGCATGGCGGGTCGTTCTGCTGGAACAGCGATGTTTGCTGCGCCAATAATAGGGGGCATAGTAGCAGAGGGAATGGACAAAAAAACGAAAAAGGGCAGAACACAGGCAGCAGCGGCATCAGGAATTGGGAATGCTGTTGGTTATGCAGCAATGGGTTACATGATGGGTGGACCACTGGGAGCTGCCGTTGGAGGTACAGTCGGGGCACTTCAAGCACTAAATTCAACTCTGGACACATTCGGTGATACTACTTATGGGTTAGCAGAAGCCGCTTCCAGTGCTCAGGAGCTAGTCGAGTCTTTATCTGGAGCATTGCAGACGGCAGCTCAAAATCACGAAGCTTACGCAAGAGCATTAACGGGGAAAGGCGTGAAGCCAGAGGAGTTAAGGAGAAGGCGAGAAAGGTATGTCCAGACGATGGGAGGGGCGATGGGTAAAGTAAGAGACCCAAGTGTGAGGAAAGCTTTAAGGGATTCTCAGGGCGATTTCCAAGAGATGTCAGCTATATTGCGAGACTACAGTGAGACCCTGAAAACCGAAGCCGTTGGTAAATCCCGTGGGTTAGAATTTTTACAACTTGGCCAAAAAGAAAACAAAGGCTTCTTTGGAGGCGGGAGAAGAGGCAATACTGTGTCTCAATTGATGTTCGAGAAACCTTGGCAATGGATGAGGGAAAAAGTCCATGGTCGTGATGACCCTACCAATATCCTCGCACCTAATACCGCTGTTGGTAACATGACTACAGCTCAAAGGGCTGAATTTGAACGTTTTAAGCATCCCGGTACAATTCATGCTCCGGGTGCGGCAGGAGCATCAGAAATAACAGATCGGTCGAGGTCAATATTTAACACGATGGACATAGGTAAGTTTAGGTCCAACATGGGTGCTTTCGGTTATCAAGCATTCCTTCAAGGAAACCAATCTCACTGGACGGAAAAGTTTAGTGTTCAACAAGGTAACGCTCCTGATCGGTCGAACGCAACCACCTTCAGAAAAGATGTCATGTCACAAATGGGATTAGATCCTGTGATAATGAAATACCTAAATGAGTTAAGTGATCAGGACTTAAATGCATACGCAATAGCATTTAGGGAAATGCTGCGGGAGCAGGAGCACGGAGTACAGATCGCTGAGATGTATGCCAAACACATGAGTGTTGTAACGCAAGCAACAGACCAAGCGAACGTTGCGATCTTTCGTTTTACAGAGTCCATGAATAAGGCTTACCAGAACATATTGTCACTTCAACAAAGGTCGAGCCGTATTTTTGGTGGTAGACAAGACATTTTGACTGGTAGAGAAACGAACGCAAGAGATCTAAAATTAAGAGAACTCCAGCTCGCTCAACAGACAGCCAGTCCATTTTTGAATGACCGGGGAAGGGCTATTCAGGGGGACGATTTCGCACGAGCTTCTGCCCAAGCTCAATATAGCCAAGGAATGTCCGGTTTGTTGGATAAATACAGAAAAGGAGGAATGTCAGGTATGGGCGGGAAGGCGAAGGATGTGTCTTCGGATCTTAGAAATTATTTTAAGAATATTTCCGTGAACAATGATGCTTTAGCCGAGCAAAATAAAGAGTCATCGAAAAGGACCCAACAGCAGATGATTCAGATGAACAAGCTTCAAACTCAGTTAGCGGCTTATTTTGAAGGAGGGGGTAGTCCACTAGAGATGGGAGGCTTTATTGAGGAACTGATTCTTGGTAATGAGGATATGAAGCAAGCACTGGAGCCTCATCTTCGAGATATATCGGATATATTACAGGCTCATACGGATGATTTTAATGTTGAGTTAATTAAGCTCAATGATTCATTAGATAAAGCAAATTCCATTGCTGATCTTGAATTGGTTTATCAATTGGAATCGATCAGGATACAAAAACAAATCCAACAACAAGGAGGGTTGGGAGAATTCCGGAAGGACATTTATTCAGGTGCTAACCGAATTTCCGAGATGATGGGTGGACCGCAAGGTATATCGACCTACAGGGGGCAGGACAAAGGAATGATGAGGGGGGCACAAATGACGAACATGTTGGACATGTACAAGAATTACTTTGGGGAAGAGAACATAGATCCAAAAATTTTGGATCAAATAGCCACCCAGAGAGCCAGACAAATGGCCGCTACAGCAACTGAGTACAATGCTGGCGCAGCAGCGGCAGGACTACCTTTGCTTCCTTCTAATAAAACAACTGCTGAAGGCAACTTTGCCGCTGCTCAAACACAGGTTCAGGCGGCATTAAGCGAAACTGTCCCAGAGAAATTGCAGCATGTCGTAGACAGAATAACAGAATTGAAGGATTCCATCGAAAGCGAACAAGACTCGGTGGAGAACAAAATGGAATCAGCACATAAAAATGCAATTAAAGAAGTCCTTCATAACGGTAGTGCTTCCATTTTCGAGAAGACATTATTAGCTATCAAAGATCTTCATCAGACACAGGCAAATATAGAACAAGCAAAAAATAGGAAAGAGTTAACGGAAAACCGTACTGTATTCCTGACGAAAACCCATCAATTAGGATTAGAGACAAACAAGATGATGGGCGGTTTATTGGCTGGTACGGGAGGAACGGGCATATTCAAGGATGTAAGCGGGAGGGCTAAGCCTTACGGAGGACAACTTGTACAAAGGGCAGCAAACAAGAAGGCAGGAATACCTTCTCATTTGGCCATAACGGGAGCGGGCTTCGATGAATCAGGAGCAGTACAGAGTGCGGCTGAACAGGCTATACATCTTCGTAATCAGATGCAGGAGAGATTAGAAAAGTGGGTCGAGAATACTCAATGGGGCCCTAATAGCAAATACGAGGGGATGAAACAAGAGTATGACAAAGAGAAACAGGCAATCAAAAATAAGTACTCGAAAGCCTTAACAGCGGACTTGCCCTTCTCTGCATACGGCCAGAGCGCAGCGAGTGCCAAGGAGAAAGAGAAACGGGAGCTGAAACAACTGGAAGCTGAATATCTTGCAAAAACCAAACCAGCGGCTCCGATGACCCGTAAAGAGAGAAGACAAAGAGTTGGAGGAGTTCAGGCGGACGAGGTGTGGGCCCAAGGAGGTGACTCTTACAAATATGATCAGAGCAAATACGTGAGCACGTTGATGGGCAATTATATAGCCACCCTAGAGGGAAAGTCTGCTCCCTTGGAGAAAGGATCTAAAGAAAAGATCGAGATCGAGCAAGAAATTTCCGAGATGAGGAATCTGTTAAAAGTCCTAAATGAATCTTTTGCCGAAGGGACTGGCCTCGAATCAGTTCGAAAGGAAACCGAAGCAATTACAGACAAATTCAGAGAAACAAAAGATAATTTGGTGGCGGCGGGCAGTGCATTTACAACATCAATTGAAGATTTAGCGACTGAGATCGAGATCGTTAGATCTAAAATATCGGGAGATACAGATGCTGTATCCGAGTCGATAATAAATAAAGCAGAGGTTCAATGGGAACGGTTCCAAAAGGAACGGTTCCAAAAAGGTCGGGCAGCGGCGGAAATGAACGCAATAGCAGCAGCGACCAGTGAAGGTGGAAAGGGACCGGGTCTCGACCCTGAAATGAGAGGACCCATAGTTGAATTCGAGAATAGGACCTTCCTTAGTCGTAGATTGGGCCTTAACGATGAAGAAATAGATAAATCTAACCTCAACACCCCTCAATTCAGAGCATTAATGAACAACTCGATAGAGAATATGGCGAATATTGGTATCAGTGAAGAAGTTGCTAAGACAAAATTAGCTAGAGAAATGAAGGACCATATGCTCGAAGCAAAGGAAGCGGGTTATACTATTCAAGAATCCTTTCAGTTTGCCGCAGCAGCCGCAGCAAGAGTTTTGAGTAGGGAACAATTTAAGGCTGGCAGAACATCCGGGGCCGCATATGGAGCCCAAGTAGAGGCGGACATGCAAGGGAAAGTCAACACTGGCACTTTCGACATAAGCAAAGACTTTGGTGATCTATTCACTAGTCAATTCGCTCGAAACTTCAGGGATAATATGCAGGAGATGAAGGATCTAGTGGTTGACCTTACATCCACTATGAAGACCGAAATGGGTAGTGCTTTCAAGTCATGGATGGACGGATCTATGAAGGCAAGGGATGCCCTTAAAGGCATGTTCTCTTCCATCATGCAGACAATGCTCGATGCATCTGTAAAGAGCGGGATGGATAGCCTTTTCGCCATGACCATGGGTCCCTCAAAAGACAAAGGGGGGATTAGGCTTTGGAACAAGGGGGGGCTTATTCCGAAGTATCAAAAGGGAGGCCGTGTAAGAGGGGGATCTGGGACTAAGGACGACGTATTTGCTCAAATGCAAGGCGGTGAATATGTAATGCGTAAATCTGCTGCCCAGAGATTAGGATATGATAATTTAGATAAAATGAATCAAGGAGGAATGATTCGTGGTTTTGCAGGAGGTGGTGTAGCTAGTTTCACAGGAGAGCATAGGGTAGCTTGGAATGATCCTAAGAAACCATCAATGATGAGGTTAATAAATGACCCAAGGATGTCTACAATAGCGAAAGATAAAGATTCTAGTAATCCTCAAATTCAAAAATATTACGAACGTGAGGCGGCTTTCTATGATTATAAACATTACCTGTACGAGAGAGCTGAGGAACATAGAAAAGCGATGGAGGAATTCCGAAGGGGTCAAAGGAATAGAGTAATTGGCGCAGCTATAAGTGGAGCTTTGACGGTAGGAGGTGCGATGGCTAGCCAAGCGGCACAAACGGCGGCGGGAGGGGCGTCATCTGTTGCGGGGCCAGACGGAACAACTCAATACTTACAAACAGATGGATCTTATGGCCCTAGTGCCCCTGTAGGGTGGGGTAGCGGAGGACAATCTTTAACTGGGGCGCAAGCTATGAAAGCAGGACTGGGGGGTCTTGGAGGTCAAGCTGGCGGACTGGCCTCATTGGGTGACCCTGCTACAAAACTCGGTCAGCCTCAGGGGCTTTTGGGTAAGATGTTTGGAACTGTTACAGGCAGAGCCTTAACGGGTGCTACTGCTGGATATTTAGCCGGACAACTTGGCGGTGGCACTAGAGAGGAAAGACATACAGCACGGGGAAACATGGCAATAGGCGGAGGACTCACTGGTCTTATGTCAGGCTTGTCTGACATAACGATACCGAACATGATCCGGAAAAGGAAACAGAAGGAGATGCAAGAAAAGCTCCGGAAGATGCAGGAAAAAAGAAACACTCGGTTGTACCACCAATTAAATCGTCCAACCGTGAGTGGCGGTTTGAAACTTTCGAAAGCAAATCAGGGAGCCATGAAGCTTCCGAGGTCAGGATTCGGCCAAGCTGGCAAAATAGACTTGGGCGGAAGAGGAAAAAATAGGAGAGGAGGTCAAAACCTTTTATATAAACCTGATTGGTGGGAGGATTTAAAGTTAGCAAATGGCGGATCTATTGGGGGCACTGCCGCAGATGTTCACCCAGCGATGTTAATGGGCGGAGAATATGTTTTAAACAGAGATGCCGTGGATAATTTAGGCAGACAAGGCTACGGTGTTAATTTCTTAAATCAGTTGAATCAAGGCGGCATGAGCCCAGCCTTTGGTCAGGCTGGTGGTTTAGTTGGAGAAGACCTCGGCAAGGGAAGCTCTTCTCCAGCAATGGGCGGGATCGATCTGGATGAGTTGATTAGTGTTACTGAGGACGTGAAAAAGGCAGTAGAGTATGGAAACGAATTGAGGGAAGGTTCTCCTAATAATACCTCCAGCCGAAAAGAACAAACTCCACAAAACACCGGGTCTGGGGGGACTACTAATAATATTAGTATTTCAGTTAACGTAGCTTCAAATGGCGACTCAAATACTCGAACTGATTTTTCATCCTCTTCTACAGGAAGTCCAAGTCGAGGAGGAGAAGGCGAAGGCTTATTCAACAATATGTCACAGGAAGACGGCAAAAAATTTGGTCAAATAATAGAAAGTTCAGTACTTGATATTATCAATAGAGAGCAAAGACCATTTGGCCTATTATCTAAAGAAAAGTACGAATAATTTCTTATTCAGCCTTTCCTTCTAATAACTTTATTCTTTTTTCGAGATAGCCCACTTTAGCGTCGAGGAATGATATCGCTTCGTTGAAAGCCATTTCTTTATTGCCTCCTCCTTCGCTCATCAAAGGAAGTTTAAGGTTCGGAGTGAAATCTCTTGTTATATGACAAATTTCGTCGAATTTAGTTTCGCCAGCATAACTTGAAGATAAAAATAGTTCCCATTTCCGGATAGATACCTTGCCTTTGGCAACGCCTTTCGGTAACGGGTAGAGAAGCGTTGCGTAGGAATGGCCATCTTGTCTTTCGACTGATTTAATAGTCTTTTCTATCGTGGCTCTTTGTGGCTTCTCTTGATATTCAGCTTTTATTTTTAAGTTGACTCCTTTTGCATCTGAAACAGTAAGAATTTCGGAGTCTGGTTGGGTTAAATATTTGCCTTTACTGACGACTTCTAATTTTTCCACTCCTCCTTCTTCGTTAATTTCGGTAACCACAAGGCGACATGGATCTGTTAAATTATCATTAATATCCACAGATAGTTCTCCGGGGAGAAGCACATTATCCTCTAAGCAAAAACCAGACCCTTTATTTATTATGTTGATAAGTAATTTAAGTTCATATTCTTTATAGGTTATTTTAACCACGTCAGAACGAGTTAAATTACCTCCTACATTTTCTTCGAGTCTAATACGAACGAGATCGTCACAGGTAAAATCTTTTATATAAAAAAATTCATTTGAGCTGGCTACAACGTAATGACCATGATCGTTTTCGAATTTTAAGTAACTTCCCGGCCTAACTGTTACCCAATCATTTTCAGATTCTCCAATTGCTCTATTGGTTCCCTTTATTATCGACGCTACGTAATCAAGTTGTTTTGACATAATTTTATGTTGTTTAGTGTTCTTGTTTTATTCTTCTTGTTCCACATACGAATGTTCAAAATAGAAGCTTATTTTGCTAGTTACTTTTGCTCTAATTCCGTTTTCTGACTCAGGTTCTGTTACCGTT
>Ga0098044_1000554_pt1 | contig 19903 bp, 14 predicted proteins | sample 10_taG_FD_75053 | JGI IMG/M metagenome (GOLD analysis project Ga0098044, IMG submission 75053) | Marine viral communities from the Subarctic Pacific Ocean - 10_ETSP_OMZ_AT15264 metaG | ecosystem: Environmental > Aquatic > Marine > Oceanic | place: Pacific Ocean | collected 2015-01-16 | reverse complement strand
GTACCATTGCTGATTCGACCAGAATAATCCAAAACCACCGAATCAATACCAGTCTTTCCGGTTATCCCTTCATTAAACTTATAATAAACACCCAAATTAGTATTGGCGGTATCTGTATTCGTGCCCCCACCAACTTGGGTGAACCAGTATCGACCTATATCTTGAGCATTTCGTTTTGTTTTCCAACACCTGAACTCATCGATGGAGCCAGAAAGCTTACCCCAGCCTTCCATTTCAGTGCCCGCAAAGAGCGTTCCGGAAGGAGAAGCACGCAGGGCTCCAATATTAGCAATGAGGGGACCAGCTATTTCATTGATACCCGATGTTCCAAGTGTGGTGTTTTGGTTCAAGTCACCATTAATATAAAATTTTGTTTCAACTCCGGAAGAGGCGCTAAGAAAGCTAAAAGCGTAATGATTCCATGAAGCTAGAGAACCGGTGCCTTGGATAGAGGCGCCAATTTGTTGATTAAAATAGCCCGCTGTTCCAGATTGAGCAGTTATGCGGAATGGCGACTCGGACGCAGAAGTTCCCGAAATTTCGATAGTGAGCCTTCCATATTCTGCACTTGAAGAAGCTTCCCCATTCCAAAGATCGAAGAGGACCTCCTTGCTGGTATCGGCTGGTGTAAACCCATCTTTTTACAACCAGAACTCAACAGTAAAACCATCATTTTGCAAATCACACTTGAGGTTGCTCTCTCGATTTTCTGAAGCATCAAGTATATTGGCCGTGCCACCTTCCGATGGATAGATTTTTGATAAAGCAGTATTGTTAGGATCCTCGTGGGGTCCACCCTTTACTTGGATATATCCATCGACATCTGATTGTCCATACTCTCCAAGTGTTGCCTGGAGCGTGCCCCAGCCCGTTGGCGAGAGAAGAGCGTGCCCGTTTGTTCGGGGATAATCATTTTCGAAAAGATGCTGATCAAGAAATGAAGAGCTTATTCGCCATTGTAGCTTTTCTTTAAGGGACCCGTCATACGGGTACTGAACGTGGATTCTCGTAATCGCATCTTCATAGTAGCTTTCCGCCGAACCAAAAATCGCAAAATTTTCAGGCTTAGAGAAATCTACCTGGGGGATATACGATTCCCGCTCTCCCAGAAAAACTCTTACGTAGTCTGCCGACTCAACATCGCTGCCAAGCTCATGGATACTTTTTTTAGAAACTAACTTAGAGGCGGCGCTTTCGTCAAAAAGATCTTTAATACTCATGGCTTACTCTACTCTAAATTTAAATACTTCAGGTTGTTCGTGATAAGCACCATTGATGTAATAAACAAACTTTATTCCATATGAATAGCCCGTTTCCAACAGTTCCATATCTAAATCAAAGTAACCTCCGGAAACATCAAAAGACATCTGCGTGTGATTATTGCTTCCCGTCCCGTATGGGATTGCTTCAAGCCCATCAATCACGCGGACAACTTTATAATATCCAGCTTCAATTGTTTCTGCCTGGATATTTGAAGTTGCCTTGGTGTAAATAGTGGGATTCCAATCTTTTTGTCTGGTGTAGAGCCTGAACCGGGCGACCTCGTCTTTATCATATTTTGACTTCAAGTTTGTAATGTTGGTTACATATTTTGGATTCGGATTCCAATTACTAGATTCGAATGAATTTACAGTAATTGCTGACCCGGAATGATATTCTGTTGATCCACTGTGCCAGACCGGATAAACCGTGGTTGCTGACCCGGTATATGCAAACGTCGCCGAGTACACCCCCGTAGATACATAACTTCCAGTTACATTAACATCATCATTTGCTGCGACGCCACCGCCGACTGGCAACGTAAACTTCGATGATCCAAGAGTTTCATACACGCTCAGAAGAATATTGTTTGTGCTTACGGCAGGAATATTTTTTAATTGCCCGCGCACATAATTATAAAGGTACAGCGTATTGAGGTTATCTGTTGCATCCGCAAGAGAACTGCTTAGATAAAAGTTTCCTGCATCATCTTTTATCGCAGAGTCCCAACGAGCTTCAATTATCGGCCTCTTATAAAAGAACTCGGTTCCACGAGCAAAAAACTTTTTAGTGTAGAAGGATCTCTCTTGAGCACCATTTTCTTGGCTAGAGGTTAAGAAGACTCCAACACCATAATTTTGACGAGCAGGGGCCACACCCGCATCTAGCCACTCCTCAACAAGGGAAGTTATATTTATTTCTAAGTCTTCTGTGCCAAGAGGAAATTCTTGAGAATAGAACGGAAGAGTACTCCCAGCCACATAGGCGCCAGTATGATAATCTCCCCCTTCCGTAGTCCAGTTGGTTAATCCAGAATTGCCACTTGACGCAACAATCCAGTTAGCATATCCCTCATCTGAATATTCTTCCATATCCAACCCACGACCCTCATCCCACGAGCGTGAAACCGCATGCACAACAAGAGTAAACTCGCGAGGCAAAGTAAAAGCATGGGGAGTATTATAAAGGCGCAAATAAAAATCAACACTACCACTTGCCGGAATTGTTCCCGCAGTTCTGTCAGTCTGAATATTTGTCGTTGACCATTCGGATAGCATTCTACACTTTTCCAATGATGAACTCGTTTCCTGACCATAAATCGAAAAAATCTCAGATACGTCGGAGAGGCCCATGCTTGAACCCGTGCCGCGCATAGTTAGATTGGCCTTGAATGCGTTTGTTATGGTTGTATCTTTGGTGGCTATGTATCTTTTAATCGACATTATCTAATGGTCCCCACAATATCTTGATCAGGGTACTTTACTTCAATAATAACATTCTTTGGAATATCTATGTATCTGCCATCGGGATCTATTCGGCTGCTGATATCAAATGGGGCTGAGGAATATCCAACTTGATTTTTGGCGGCAACGTTAACTTCAACAACATCCAGAAGGCCCGGAACAGCGCGCAAAACAGAAAATACATCCGATATATAAAAGTTTTCGCCTATATCATATTTTTTTAATGAAAAGTACGATGCAAGGAAATCAGAAGCCGTCTTAAAAACATCATATCGATTTGAACCCCTTTCTGCAATCGCAGAAAAACTCACTTCAATATTCATCACCCACGCATCTAAAATATCAACAGTATCGTTTATCATCTTATGTCTTTCAATCCAAGACTTTAAGTTTGTTTTTATCACAGAGTTCGTGGTTGCTAATTTTCCTGACCCATCTTCGGAAACAACATAGACATTCAGATTGCGCTTAAAGCTATCCGAATCTTGAACTATCACCGCGCGGCGAATACTGCCAAACTGCGAAGGCATACTATAAATTAAACTGATATAATCTTGTTTTGTCACTGCGCGGTTTTGTGTTGCAAAGTGTCCCAGTATTCTAGACTTTAATTCTTGTGGAGTTGGGAATGATACTTTCCCCACAATCGGCTCTAAGTTTGACACCTCCAAAGAAGAATTAACCCCTCGAACAAGGCTCGTGTCTAATATAACGCCTGCGCCAAGCGAAGGAAAGCGAATATTTCTCTTAACCACCTTTGAAACACTTCCGACATTGGCATTCACCGCGCCGGGACTCGCAACTCGATATGATACGAGCAGCGTTGTATTGGCCGGGGCAATGCCAAGGGCATCGGTTTTTGTCATCTTGGACGGATCAAAACTAACTTGCGAAACATAATTTCTACCATGAATATTTAAAGTTAAATCAGAAGGATCTGGGATCATTACGTTGCTTAGGTTTTCCTCGGACCCATAACCAAACTGTAAAACAGTTTTTCTTACTCCACGGCTTACCGTGAACCGTCTCGGAACAATGACGGGCTTTAATAATTTTTTAACCTTGTCGTTGTGAACGCCAACATTATCCACCTCGATGTATACAACATTTTGTGATAAATGGTCTACCTCATAATAAGAATTACCATCCGAATCCTCCACAGAAACTATTTCTGCCACATTGGGATTGGATATCTCAGCGGTTGGGAATCTTCGATAACCGCCAACTTCAATAGATTGTACGCCCACATCACCAGACATCACCTGCCCGAAAGCCTTAATAGCATATTGAGTAGGCAAGCTAGAAATTGCATCTGTAGAGTGACAAACAACTTCCCACCTTGGGTCAGCAAAATTTACATCTTCATTCAAAATAAAAGATTGATTATTTACAGAAGAAAACATAGTTCCCTTTTCCACAACTGGAATATACTGAGAGTCTGGGGACGTTCCAACTGAACTCGCTGGGACGGTGATATACAGTGCAACGGTTCCGTAAGCGGTCTGTGCATTATTAAATTTATACCCCAGCTGCCGACCAATTCTGAGAATTGAATCATATTGGTTGGCAGTTTCCAACATACTCTCGTTAGCTTGGTAATCGACATAGAAAGATAAAATATCACCAACATAAGCTACGGTGTCCAGCATGAGTGATCCAAAAGAGGCTTGGTTAAAATCTTGGAATGTATTGGGGTAATACCTTTTTGCGTACGCAACCAAGTCTCTCTTGATGGATTGAAAATCTCGACTTGTATAATCAATTGATGTTATTTTATTTTTTAAACTCATTAATTAAAATCCCTCTATAGTGGAATTGCCAATTGCAAAATGTCCACAGCGCTTAAACCTGAGATCGCATACTCTATTTGAATATATAGTTTTTCAGATATTTCCCGATCCTCCCCCATTCGAACCCCCTTGATTTGAACAAAGGGCATATATTTTTTTACTTGACTAAAAATTCTTTCTTTGATGTCTGCCCGTACCGACTCAATGTTATGTTCAAATAAAAACGCTCTAATTCCTACTCCGAAATTGGGGTCCATAATCCTTTCTCCGGGCGCTGTTAATACAATGTTTTTTAGATTTTGTTGTACATTTTCTTGAATAGACTTCGTTAAAGTAAATCCATCTTTAGAATCACGAAGAACCGGGAGTTTTACTGAATATCCAAACATTTAACTCGCCTTCCTCTCTCTTATGGACATCATGGGCAACGACGGCCTCTCTTCTTTTTGTGTGGCGGGAGTGATGGGATTTTTATATCCAGCAATTTTCTCAACCACGGCACAATACTGAACAGTGCTTTTAAAATCATCCACGGGAAAATTAACAATATTAGAGGGATCGGCAGCTCTAGCGGCTTCTGCCACCAACGATTTCTTGGTTTTGCTTTCATTGCCCACCATGATGGATGTTCGGACCCCCTCGCAACATTGTAGAGTTCTTTAATTAAATCCTTCGTAGTCTTAAACATCATTTCTCGGTTTGGCAGCCCAGAAATGTGCTCAGCATTGTAAATAGTTGCTAAGCTAATTAGTCGCGTAGAGGGGATCATGTATTCAAGAACCGCTTCATACTGAGGATTCTGAATAATTTGTTTCTTCAATATTAAAGAATTGTCGGCATGTATTTTTTCAAAACGAATGGCGGCTTGCGGAATTACAAGCTGATTCTCCATTCTCCCTATATAATACTCAAGCTGTTGTATCGCATTTATTATCTTATCGTAGGCTTCACAGTTGGCAGTCCCTAGCCTGCTGTTCGGATCGCCCGGGTCACGAAGACATCGGCGGGTTGGGGTCAGCCCGTCGGGCTCCATTGCCTCCAGCTGCTTTTCCAGAAAATCTTTAAAGTTCTCCATCATCACCTTCAACAGGTGATCTCCTGGTATCTCCGACAATTGCTCTGGCAAATCTTGTTGTAGCATATCCTCAAATGGTTTTTTTATTGAATACGTTAGCCAACCATGTACCCACTTGCGTCCCCACCTAAAATTTCGAGCACTAATTAGACCAAGGTCATCGGTATCGTATTTGTGTGGCTTCAAAAGGTCATCTACGAATGACTCATACCATAACGGACCAGCGATTCGCTCGCGTCGGTCAGTATATTCCTCCACCGTTTCAGATATCATTGGCCCATACAGCCTAGCATCGATATCTATATTGTGCGCACCAAGGTCTACGCCCAGCATATCCAGAGTCCACGCTTCTCCTTCCGGGCTACCGTAGAGGCCTCCTCGACAGCGAGCTTCTGGGTGGTCAGTGCTAAAATCTGATAAAAAGATTTTCGGCTGTAAATCGTTATCCTTAACTGCCGGTGACTTATTACAACCCGCGAGCGCATATACCCCCGTAGTGCGGAGCGTACCGGGCGCTCCACTTTGGACACTGCCGGCGCCATTTGAAAGGCAACGAACGTGCCCTCCTGGCTGAGTGGTTGTCCAGTTGTTCGCTCGTGGAACTGTGGCCTCGCCGCCCTCCAATCCCGGGCCAGTTACCTGGTGGTACCTGCCGTACGCGTCCATCTCCTGACGCTGCTCGTGCTGACGGGTTTCGGAACCGGGGTGCGCAGGAAACGTTCGTTGTCGACCTTCGCGATCTTTATCGGTATAGTATTCCGAAGGTTTATTATATATTAGGTCACTGTCGCGCACTGGGTCCTCGCCGTTCTGGCGAACGGCCAAGGTCCACTCTGGTGGTGCATCGTCAGCGTTAAACTGAAACTCGCCGCCAAAAGCTCCCCAAACATTAAATCCAAAAAGCCTGTATCCCAGGTCCCATATTTTCTTTACCATTTGCCAATACTGAGAATTCGACCCGTCTCCTCGGACGCGCTCGAAATCTGGCTGAACGGCACTTTCCCCACCCGGTAGAGATCGATTGCCGCTATAAAAATTGCCATCCGGGCCTAGTCTAAGTCTGCTCACGGCCTCTGACCAAGGCTCCATCCAAGGGGGAACAACGCGACCGCCCCAGTTCTGGAGCCAGCCGGTCTTCCGCAATGGAGAGTTCGCGTTGCTCCAGGAATAAGCATAAGCAGAATAATAAAACTCGCTTTGGTCACCCTGCCGACATGCGCTGTCATATGGAAGAACAAAATTATTAAACTTGATAGCATCATCTTTAAATCCGGGGTCGCCAGAAAGACCATTTTCTATCGGATCTAGAAAAACGTCTTGTATGGATTGAATACAAGCTTGAATTGCAGATCTAGTATCATTATGAAGGGCGGGAAATTTTATGTCTGCGGACTGTAATTCTACCAAACCTTCCATCAGTGGCAACGTTTTTATATCTACGATTTCCTCGCTGGTCTCAAGATCTAAAAGAGTGCGAGCATTGGGGTCGTTTGGGTCTTCAAGTTCGACCTGATTTCTGAATGTCAGATCTTCTTGCAATAAATGGCTTTTATTTGTTTGAATAAACCGCTCGACTTGAGGCTGCATTGGCTCAGCAAATGTCTCGGCCAAATCAGAATTCAAATTTATTCTTCCGGGGCCGCCATGTTCTAGCGGGTAAACGAAGGTTAATCTTGTTCCCATCTCCCATTTATCAAAATATTTTGTAATATTAAGGTATGGTTTCCCATCAGCGGGCTTAACAAACAACCCCAACTCTTCATGGTAATCAAGAAGCGTGCGGACCCAGTCCGACCATGCTTGTAGATTTACAACACCAAATAAACTAGAATCTCTATTTTTAATTAAACTTTCTGCCCTATTCGCAGTCGCGTCTCCATACTCAGCTCGGAGAGTCCCGAGAATAATCGGCCAGTCTTCCTCAAAGCTTTTGTCTGTGATCTTAACAAATCTTTCCAGCACAAAGCCACCATGCGTACCTAAGCCGGCCTTACAGAAATCATATTTTAAAGAACCGGGCTGAGTATCACAATAAATATCTCCTATGGGCTCATCGTCAGACCCGCGTTGCGCATTTAGAATTTCGTCAGTTGAATCCGACAAGCTTCTCATAATGTAATTTTCTAATTTTGAAGCAGGCGGATAAACATTCTGTTTTATTTTCCAAGTGATAACTTTTGAGCTACCGTTATCTCGGCCATCGCCGCCGAAATTTTCTCCACAATGGTTATCGCCGTCTTCGAGCTTGTAGTCAAACCACTGTGTCCACACAACCTCACCGGCGTTCACCTCTATCATACCGGGGTCACTAAATTTATTTTGATTCCACGTCCAGCGCCAGCGCGTGGCGTAGTCGTAGCGCTCGCCGTCAGTTTCAAGGGAAACAATCCTATGGTCGGTCCCGCCGAAGCGGTTCCAGGTTGCACAGTCAAGTACAATCGGCTCAGCGTCAAAAATCTGCTCACTAACATCAAACCCAATTTCATCAAGGGCAGCTCTGAATCTCTGTCCCTCCTCCTCAACATTGTTCTGCACAAAATTATGAATATTTTCGCCCTGTTCTCGCAGAACGCCCCAAGCCCAATAGACCTCTGCCAGTTCAGAGTTCCCCAATTCATCTCTAATCGATTCCTCATTAACGGAAAAAGGCTCATTTGAATCCTCGGTTCCAAAGCCTATAAAAAATCTAGGTTTTCCAATGGGACTAGTCTTCGGGACATCCACGACTTCTGCTATTTCATTTAGCCAGCTTACTGGAGTAATGTGCCCCTGCAGCACAGTATCATATTCGCCGGCCATCGATGCTACGAGATCCCTAACTGAATATTCCATGAAGCCCATGGTTTTTTTGCCAGTATCAGGATCGATTGATTCGGTTGACCACATATTAGAAAACGTCATGTTGCCAACCTCAAAACACTCAGAACCCTCTATTTGACAAACTGGGACCTTTTCCACCGAGACATCAGCGGGCTCCCGGCCCTCCAGTGTCTTTCCACCCGTAAGGTTCTTTTGGGCCTCCTCTGTATTCGGAAGATTCAACTCAAATAGTTTTTCGCTAGCAAGCAGTAGCTCAATAGGTTCTCCGGTAAGAGGGTCTTTAAATTCTTCTCGATCATCATACTTTCTACTTAACAGGTCTTGATCAATCCGAAAAACCAGATCTTCAAAAAATGGTATATTTTCTACGAAGCCGCCCTCGAACGTCAAAACATTGCTTTCGGTGAGGCCGGATTTCTTATTAAATCTATTGATGAAGTACCTAAATAATAAATCTGATTTGGCAACAGAGCTAAACTTAAATTCAGAAAACACAAAGATAGAATCTAAAAGCATTTCTATCAAAAAGATTTTCATATAAGCTACGCCAATGCCATAAGTTATTGCTGCAGTATTTCTTTGAGGATCCAAGAGAAGAGATCGGGCAGCATGGCTGGTTGTTCTCCTTCTCAAATCGTTAACGTTCAAGAGACCCTCCGGCCTTGGGTTACAAAACGAATCTGATGAAAAGTCAGCTTCTATTATTTCCTCTTTACCGTCATCCGGGGCTAGTTTTAAAAACCTGCCGGCTTTCATAATATCAAAGACTTGCCCAAGTACATATTTTATCAACTCGGGATAAAGATGCTCCATGTGATATTCTAAAAAGGCCTCTGAGTTTTCTAGATATGTGCGCGCGTTAACTGCGCTAGAAACAGGAAGCTCCATCCATTTTCCAAGTAAATAATTATTAAATGCCTCAACTGGAGGGGCCGCGACGCCTCTTATCGGGTGTCCAAGCTGTTCATCCGTCACCACCGACAAAACAGCTGGTGTTAGCAGCTTTTCTCCATTAAACGCAAAATATAATTCTCCAGGTACTCGCCAACCCTCTACACGATAAGCATCCAAAATTCTGTCCCACTGCGTTCCGGGATCTACTTTTGGACAAAGTTCATATTTAATAAGTTTTCGCTCAATTCTATCGGGGGTGGATGTTGGAATGGTCCCGGGGCCGTTCTTCTGTTCCCATATATTAAAATCCTTGGATCCACCATGCCTTCCAACAGCACGGCTTGTATAGAAGTTATCATCCCAAACTCTTCTAGGGGGCAAAACCAACCAAGTTGAACTTTGTGCAGGATTCTGGACGTTCATTATAACTGTGTCACGGTTGTTTGGATCAAGCCAATTTTCATACTCATCGTAGGAATTATCCATTACCGTTGGTGCAACCACCACCTGGATTGCTTTTGGCTCTGCACCGAGGCCGTCGGCGAGTAATTCCATCACGGGGTGGGGCTCGGCCGCGTCGGGGATGGGCTGTGCCGTGACCTGCTGAAAAGGGGCAATTGTATCAACATGATAATTATAATCACTATTATACTGATCTTCAATTGGTGTGAATACCGTATCCTTCACTATATCATTTAAAAACTTAACAGAGGGTGGCTCTCTTGGAACCAGTCCATTAGGGTTCGCCGGGTCTTGAAAAATCGATGGCATCAACCCGGCCGCAAAATCTTCTCCGCCAGCCGATTTCTTTGCTAATTCAATTATTCCTTCGGCACGGGCAGTATCACACTTCGCCGCTTCCGTGAGAAGTTCCCGAATTTGTTCAGCGGTGGCTCTCCCGTTTGCCAGATTTTCTCTGAACTCACTGTTCTCGCACAGTGAATTTGTACCCTCAGTATCGGCTGCTGCCATTAGGTCAGCAAGATTATTACAAATTTCAAGATCTATCATCTCACCAAGCATCGTATAAAGATTTATTACACGCTGCGTAGTTGACCATTGAGCACGAACTGATGGATAGCTTTCAGCTATCAACTTCTCTACTATGTTCACCGTTGGCAAGTCAGCATTTCCAGTAAGAAGCGAACAAAATTCTTTTGGTTTTAAAATCGTAGAAGTGTCCTTTAACAACTGGTTTAGGATATCCGGGTCAATTATATCTGATGGAAGGCTGTTCTGCTTTAATCCCTGGTTCAGGGCCGGCAGATCAATGTCGCCATATGATCTATCAAAGTTAAGAGCGAAGGCTTGTTGTTGGGGTCCTTTTGTCTCGCACTTCCACGAAAAATCAAGCATCAACGATATTATCTGAACAATAAATTGAATTATAAGATTAATTACGGCGTTCAAAATAATTGTCATAATGTACGCCAGAATATCAACCGTTGGGAGTCTATCGGGGATGGTAAATCTTGGGGGCCACTCAAATGGCAAACATGCACACAATAGTGGTATTGTTTTACAAATATCACTGCACCCTATGAATGCGGCCTGGGCTCGTAATATATCAGCCTGGATGAGGGACGCTGTATCACCTCCCACACCATTGTTTTCAAGCCAGATGGCCTTCTCCTCTAATTCATTGCACGCACAATCAATCAGCATTCTTATTTTTTCCTTAAAATCTATTTTTGCTAAGGCTTCATAATACAGACGATTGAGCATGTGTTGTCCCATGGCCGAATCGAGAGCGCCGAGTTCGAGAGGATCCTCGCCCTCTAAGAGCTTTTTCGTTTGAGAGGTTGTTTTGGTGGTCGCGCCCGTTAGTATTTCTTTAACAATTTGATTAATTTCACCTTGCCATGGATCTCCCACAAACTCTGAGCTTGGGCCACCGTGTCTGTCCCACGCCTTTAACCACTCGTCCTTGTCGATTCGAGTTATAAGCTTGTCTCTTTCCTCCTCAGTAACAAATGGAGCCCACGGAAGCTCATAGTCGTCCATGCCGCCAGATTTATACGCATCAGCAATTGTTGGATTACTGCCAAGTGGAGTTAAGTATTGTCTGCTCTCGGGGGATATCCAATCACATTTTAAATCCATCTTGTGCCAGTCTTTCCACTTTTTAAAATCTCCCCACGCGTTGTCACCAAATGTGTTGCTAAAGGAACTTTTAATACAATCCCAAGAATCTAGTGAATTAGGATCACATTTCTTTTGTTTTTTTGTAAATGACGGTTTTGGAAAAGTATATTCTTCAATCAACTGTTTCCAACCTTTGGGCATTTCTTTGGTTTTTTTCACCAAATTATAAAGCTCATTCATCCGAGCTACATAAGCCAAGGTTCTTGGATAATTAAATGGATGAGTCCGCAATAAGGTAGAAAAGCCCACTGTCAAAAATACTACACCAACATCTCCGCTATTAACCAATATATATTTTATATTGTATTGATCATCGAGGGCGACCTCATAAGTGTCGTTGGAGCGTTCGTTAAGCGCTAAACCATTTAATGTTAACAGCCTCCTAAAATTAGAAAGAAAAAGCTGTAAATTAGATGCCTCTTGTTTAAAATTAAAAAATCCATATTCTGGGGCTGGTCCATTCCACGAGCCATTTTGCCCGCGCCAACTTCGATATCCATCATAATGTTTGAACATATCGCTTAGTGCATTTATTTGAACCTCAAATGTCTTTGCTAAAAGAAAAATGTTTTGAGACGAATCGGGAATTATAATTTCTTTTTCTGGTATCGCATTAAAATACTTAGCGTGAACAGAAACAAGAACTTTTAAAGGAGATCGAGCGCTAGATGGATCAAGCCACCAGCTTGTTGCTTTGGCAAACTTAAAACCATTTAATAATCTGCCCACTGTTTCATTATCGCTGGCCTTGGCGTAGTGTTCCAAAAGAGCCTTGACACCAATGGGGATTTGCTCTTCCATTCGAGATTGAAGAGCGCTGTCGCCTGTATTATAATACTGAGTTGTGACTGAAACCAAGTACTCACAAGAATCAGAATCAAAATACGGCTCTGTTGTGGTGTACCACTGGGGGGTAGTCAATGCACAAAATTCATCAACTTTTGCGGCAATAGTTTCGATACAGGTGCCGAACACCATCTCGTTTGATTGGGGAGTAGTGTCGAGAGCGAGAGCGCCAATGCGCATAGTTTCTGTGTCTTGTAGCGCTGCTGGAATTTCTCCCAATCCACTATAGATATACCCCACCAGCCCATCCACTTCAGGATTTGTATCAACAACAGAGACAAAATGCCAAGCACCATTTCGACCCACCCTTTCGTCGAGAACAACAAGCAAAGTCTTGTGACTGAGACCGGCAATAACCTCTGCTCCGTCCCTATACGGCAAATCTGAATAGAGGTTCGCACAATAATTGAGAGGAACAACATCGCCGGCTTCAGTATACCCATATCGAATAACATCATCTGACGCGTTGCCGCCCCAATAAAAACCCAGTGTGTTGCCTCAGAATTCTCCCAATTCGTGGGAGGGGACACAAAATTGTCCCATGCTTCTCTATCCGCTGCCAACTGTCTATGTGTAAGAGACATTTATTTACCTTTCCCTTTAATTAGTATAGTTATTTAAACTAAGAATACCGGGTCCTCCGGCCAAGAGATGCCTTCTAATAAATGATGTGGCATTTATCTTTTGGAAAAAACAGCCCGTCTTGCACTTAAGGGCAAGATTAAGATTAATGGCCGGCGTACCTATTTGAAGGAGGAATGGATCTGGGGTTGTTGGCCCCGCAACAAATGACACATGGTGATGACCCTGCATAAACCCATTCATTATGGTTTGCATTTGTATTTGTGAGTCAACGATTCCACCCAAAGCCTCAACGTGTTTTACCAACTCCGTTAAAGCTCTTATTAAATTGTGCCCTTTCACCAGCGGCTGCATATCAGAATCATCTCCGCGAGCAATCAATTGTATACCATAGGCTTCTGAGTTTATTTTTGCTCCCACTGCCTCACTCATTACATCCACACCAGATATTATGTTTATTCCTTCTCTCGCAACTATTCTAACTCCATCCGCCTTAAGAACTGCTGCTGATCTGTTTTTTGATGATGGGGCTTTTCCCGTAGGAAGAAGCCAGTCGGTGTCGACATCAGACTTCTGTGACAAATACAAGGTAGCTGCATCATACGTGTTGCTTGGGTGGCCTACAATTGGTTTTCCTTTCTTATTTTTGGTTGCTGCGCGGTGACCCATGTGTCCAACAGTAAAGCGCATGGCGCCATTGTGAGTATCGCCTCGACTCTTTCCGGAGCCACAACTCCCAGGGCGATCTCTACCAAACAAGATAAAGGAATTTGAATTACCTTCGTGAACTCGATCTCCCTCGCATCTTTCAAGACGAGGTTTATTTGAAATATAATTTGCCCGCTTCGTTTCTTTTTTTAAAGTACCAAACTCTTTTGCAAGGGCCTCACCAAGGCCAGCCAAGATATCGTTGCGTCCAAATATTTTTGGTCTTTCATCAGACATTATTATCTACTCTCCGCCGCGCGATGGTCCTTGTCGCGAATAAGGGACTTTAGGGCCTTTATAATTGCTCGACTGGTTCGTTCTTCCGTCGGTACGCTAGTCCATGGGGGCACGATTTTTTCGATGATGCCCTGCCAACTCGCGCCGTCTTTAAAGATCGACATGGTAATAAACAAGTCGTTTTTTTGATGGGCCAGCTTCAAACTCTCAACTTCTTCTCTTGCTTTTCTTAGTTCGTGGTTGAGATTGCCGAGACGTTCGAGGGCAGCCGGGGACCGAGCCTGTCCGATTCTCTTTTGAAGTGCATCTACTTTCCTTTGGGCCTCGGCCAGTTTCTGCCTTGACCCCTTCATTGAATTATAAATGTTATCTGAATATCCTGATATGAACGACTCTTTAGAGGTGATCTCGCGATCATGTATCAAAACAAATACCCTATAATCACCTTCGTGTTCCAATGCGGCGACGATCTGATTTTTTATTGTCCCTTGCTGTCCTTCTGACACAACAAGCCCCGTCCCAACAAACTCCACGTTTACAGAGTCGGGGGTAGACCAATTCTCACGAATCTCTTGAACTGTTAAGAGTTTCGGCAGTAGACTCTGAAGGTTAAGGGGCGGTATCCACCTTTTCGTATTCGTCAGGTGAACACCGGTTGACTTTTGAATTGATTCCTTTATGGCCTCCTTACCTGCCAAGACGAGATCTTCTCTGTTGTCGGGGTGGGGAAGTGGGGGGAAAGGTTCGTTCCCCTTAAGCATGCCCGCAGTAGCCCACCATGCATCTTCAACTGAATAGCCGGCAGCATATACTGCTATAAGAAAATATATTTGATGGCGTCCGTCCGTGCGGTTGCCGTCCCAGCGAGAATGGGCGGCGATTCCTATTAGGGGAGTTCGCCGTATCCTTATGTTGGCGGGGGGCCACGCGGGACTTCCATTTACCCCAGGGAAAGCATCGGGAAGCTGTCTTCGGGCGGTGTAACTAAATCGACCCGGGTGGCCGTTGGAGGGTTCTCCGTCGTTGCCAACGCGCAGGCTCTGCCAGGTTCCGTTGGGCGACCAGCGCTTAAGGGCCATACAAAATTTTGGCGTCCCGTTATCATCTGGCTCACCACTATCATTAACTTTAATCACCGCGAACGGAAAAAAACGAGATACCCACTCTCCATAACTCTCGGGGCCGTTGGGGTCTCTGCCATATTCATTTGCCCTTTTGTCAGGGCTGGACAGCCAATCCTGATAAATTGAAAAAAGTTTAGGGTGGTTCGTGGAATCGTTGATAAGCGCCTCCACGAGTTCATCCAACAACCTCATCTGAGAAAACGAGGGGATTTGGTAATTCTTCGGCGAGTCTGAATTGCCCCCCCGGCCATAAATAGTTATTGGACGGTCGCGTCTGGACCCTACCTTCTTTTTTTTGTTCTTCCTCTTTCTCAAATTCGGACTGAATGTCATATCCACTCCAATCGTAGACGAGTTGGTCCATTCACCATGATTAGATATTTCCAAAGTATGAAAATGTTGAGTTATGATATCGCCAGAATCCAGCGTTGGGCTCCTAATTATAAAATGAGAGGAAGCGCCTTCTTTTGTCCACGTCCTCAAAACATTCGTTTCACCCTGGGCGAATTCAGTTTCGGGTAATGTTTCTGGGGGGTCGGGGAGGGTTCCACAACCTCGGCCTTCGCAGTCGGGGCCTCGGCGAGCCTGCCAGCGGAGCCGGTACGGAGAAGCAGTATCATGCATCACAATCCCCGTTACTAGGGGGCCATCGCGACTAGCATCAAAATCAGGGTACCCAGGAAACAGGCCGCCGCGAGGAATTGTTGCCCTGGTTCCACCCTGACTGGGGTATCTTATCCCCCGAAGGGTTCCCGGAACATCAACAAGGGGGCCGGTGTACCATTTACAATGGCATTTTAGTTGGGCGGCGGTATTGTAATGGCCTTCGATGCCGACAGCTGTCCACCCCACACATCCCATTCCAGCTTGCTGCTTCTGGGCGTTGTTTTGGCGAGGCGGCACCGATGCACATGGATCAGGTGTCGGCGCTTGCGTCTGCTCGCCTACGGCTTGGCATTGGTTCTCACCGCCGCTGCGTTGAGGGGCCGTTTCGGCAGCAGTTTGATTAGAATTATAACTTCTGCGGCGTGGTCGGGGGGCGTCGAGGGAACTTTCCTCATCGTCAGAAGAAATTCGACAGTTAATCTCTTCTTTTATTTTTTTAAAGTCTTTTTTTTGTTCTTCCTCTTTCCCTGCTGCCATAACTGCGGACGCAACTATCTCGCTGGCTGCGGCAACAATATATCTCGCTGCAGCCACGTGGGCCTCGTACACCCCGTCCGTACCCCAATCAGCATTTCCAAAACTCACACGAATAATCGATCCACATGCAGGCACGTCTAAATCCGTGGTAGCAGCAACAAAAAGAGGATATCTACTAATCTTGTGTTGGTGTGGATCAGTATGCTTTCCCTCATCTCCATATCGTAAGGGGCAGCGCAAGCCTGCATGCAACTCTGGGATGCGGGCCCACACCTTTACCAAATTTAATTTTGCTTCTCCGGGCTCTGTATACGAGCCAGCGCCAGACTTTGTGTTTAAAAAATTTCGGCGTGAATTATATTTTTCTACCCGCAACACAATTGCATTCCACTTACCAGAACTGGTAAGGGAAAACTTTTGAGTATACGATTCTACTGCCCTCTTGATTGAAATCCCCTTCAAATTAGTTGTTTTTGGATCAAGCGTCGGGGCTGTAAAAGCTTTTCGTACGTTGTTAAGCTCCCCAATTGGAAAATCGCAGGGAGGCACCTTCTTAGGCATCACCGTCTCCCAGGTTAATCAGATCAAACAATTCTTTTTTATCTTCTTCTGTCAGATCATCCGAATCCTTAGAACCTTTCTGGATTAATGCAGTTAACTTAACAAGTTGTTCATTGGAGCGCTGGAGGGTCTCAACATATTTGGCAGCAATCATGCCAATCTCTTTGTGAGTGTGCCCTGATTTTTGGATTTCAGCGAGAAGATCAGTAAGGAGATATTTTACTGTGTCCCGGTCGTGTCTTATGTTTTTAATAGATTCATTAATGAAATCTTCTAAATCTTTCCCGCGTCCCATTTTTTCTTAAAAACCCTATATTTTATGCGCAGCTTATTAAGATTGTTAACAACCTGTTTTGTGTTCAAATCCGTTAGTTCTCGCAAGTATAGATAAATAGCTTTCTTATTGAAAATTTCGATATTGTCAGAACTCTCAAATAGTATCTTCACGGCTTTTAATACTTTTTGTTCATTTTCCTTCAACAGATCCTTATCCCACGTCTCAACTTCTATAAAGAAATTTTCCCAAAACTCTTTTGTTTCCCGATTATGAATATATTTATGATGCGTGATCATGCGAGTGTCTTCGACACCCTTGAAAGCTTCTTCATATTGAACTTCCCGTTCATTATGAAACTTGTTTTTCTTTACTTTGTGGATGAACCAATTTTTCGTTATAACGCTGAAATAACTAAAGGCCTTCGAGCCCTTGGTTGGATCAAACTTATCCAAGATGGTGGTTAGCCAAATTTTACAATCGTCCTTTAAGACATCGATGTTGGGAAGGGATGTAAACTTGTATGTATAAGCAATCTTATCCACCATTTCATTAAATGCTGGTTGGATATAGTCCACATAAAGCTCTGTCCGAACCTTCATGTCTGTTGAAGCACAATAATCCAGAATTGCCTTTTCATGCACTTCTGTGAAATAATAATTTTTCTTCTTTTTTCTACGCTTGCGCTTCTTCGGCGCTGTCGGTTCCGTCATCCAATTCATCCTCTCCTTCTTCTCGGGTGAGATCGTAAATATCTTCAAAAACTTTTGCTTCTTCAAGTATAAAGCTTGTGTGATCCATTAATCCTTTTAGGGTTGAATCTCCATAAAACATCTCCATTTCATAAAGGCTCTCAAGGTGTTCGTGATATTCTTTTATCAGCCCCACCATGTCTCCGATATTATCGGATACAAAAAGTAAATCACCTATAACTTGTCTACTATACCAAATCAAAAAAACATTCAATGCGATTGAAAGTACAAGCAATAAGGATAAAATTACTATTGTTAATATCATGGTTTGTGCTCTATTATTCTTCCGTGTTTTTCTTGCTTCATGTCTCTCTTCGCTTCTTCAATGTGCTGTTTAACAATTTGTCCAGGTTTCTGTATTCCCTTCTTCTCAATCTTTATGATTCTGGTTATTGATGGCAGGCGCTTAAGAGAATCCTGCTCTCCACACAGGTGGCAATCCTCTAACTTGGCTTTGATTGAGTGAACTTGCTCAAATATTTCTTCACAAGAGTCACAGTAGTAGACATATCTAGGCATCTTGAGCTTCAACTGAACTGTTGTTGAACTTTACAGTTGGTGGATTTGTAACAATCAGCTCCGATTGATCGTCCCCCGTAATCACGAAATCAAAATTTTTGAGCATAGGAACAATGTCTGACTGTTCCATTAGACTTTTTTGTAGGGCGAGCATTACAGCGCCCAATGCTTGATCTGAAAGTTTCATAATTTTCTCCTTTTTTATTAAAAGGCTCCTGAGAACCTTAATCTCTTAGCGACAACCCCCAAGTCTGAATCATACATCATCTTGGCCAACTGTTTTAAATCCGTTTTTGGCTCCCACCCTAATTTTTCTTTTGCCTTCGAAGCATCTCCGAGGAGGAGGGGCACCTCCTGGGGTCTAAACAGTCTCGGGTCAATTTCAACATATTTGTATGGATCGCCGAGGCCCGCCACTTCAAAAACCAATTCCAAAAAATCACGGACAGTGTGTGTTCGACCCGTTGCAATCACAAAATCATCTGGCGTGTCTTGTTGCAGCATCAGCCACATTGCCTCGACATAGTCGCCAGCATATCCCCAATCTCTTTTGGAATCCAGATTACCCAAGTAAAGCTTATCTTGCTGAAGATACCCGATATTTGCAGCCGCTAACGTAATTTTTCTCGTGACAAAAGTTTCACCTCGGCGTGGAGATTCATGATTAAATAAAATCCCCGAGCAAGCAAACAACCCATACGACTTGCGATAATTTTTAATAAGATTGTGAGCAAACACCTTCGCGCACGCATATGGAGAAGCTGGCATTAACATCGTATTTTCACTTTGTGGATATTCTGGGTTTTCACCAAACATTTCTGAAGATGATGCTTGATAGAACCTTGTGTTCGGGCTCACCTCCTTCACTGCATTCAAAAGGCGCAGAGTGCCCATCGCAATACCCTCAACTGTGTCTTCCGGGACATCGAACGATACCCTCACGTGAGATTGTGCAGCTAGATTATAAAACTCATCTGGCTTATATTCATTTAGTAGACGATACATGCAACTGACATCATTAAGGTCGAAATACTCTAAAGAAAAATTAGGATTGTTTAAAAATCCATCTATTCTCTCGGTACAAATAAGAGATGTCCTCCTCTTAAGTCCCACAACACGATATCCCTTATCAAGCAATAACTCTGCCAGATAAGAACCATCTTGCCCAGTAATCCCCGATATTAATGCTGTTTTCAATTTATGCCCCTAACCTTTGGATAGCTAATCTTAAACCATTCGCAGGTTTTTTTTAAGCCAATTCTTAACGGAGTGTACCATTCTTTTTTCCAACCAAGATTCAATAACTTTTGATTACTGCTTGGTTTTCTAAATTGTCCCGATGGCTTTTCTGTGTTCCACACTATTTTTCCATCATATTCCAAAAATTCGCAAAGCATTTCAACAACCTGCTTAATTGAATGTTCTCCCGTATTTCCAATATTTACGGGGTGCTCTTCATCATATTCTTCCAACAAGAATAATAAAATTTTTGCTATATCTTCAGAATAAGTAAACTCCCTCAATGGGGAACCATCCCCCCAACACTCCACTGATGGCTTTTCCTTTATTTTTGCCTCCCAGATTTTACGCATTAAGGCTGGAATAACGTGGCTGTTTTCTAGATCAAAATTATCATTTTCGCCATAAAGGTTGTTTGGAATTGCTGTGATAAAATTGCAGCCATATTGCTGACGATATGCACGAGACATT
>Ga0098044_1000552_pt1 | contig 19910 bp, 31 predicted proteins | sample 10_taG_FD_75053 | JGI IMG/M metagenome (GOLD analysis project Ga0098044, IMG submission 75053) | Marine viral communities from the Subarctic Pacific Ocean - 10_ETSP_OMZ_AT15264 metaG | ecosystem: Environmental > Aquatic > Marine > Oceanic | place: Pacific Ocean | collected 2015-01-16 | reverse complement strand
TTATCTCGGCATCCGTTAATACCACAAGACGTTTCAACGTCACAACGTACCTCCCTCTGGTTCCTATGTTGCTATTCTCCGCGCAGTTTGGCGATAATCAAATAGGCCAAACGACTGAATATACGCGAGTTAGGGTTGTAGAAAACCGGCCAGAATATCGGGTCCCATCTTCTACGCTGCGAAACGTCACTCCCCCCTCCGTTTTATCTCACTGAGAGTTACTGCTTTCGCCTGCGACTTCGTGGAAAGCCTCAAGCACGGCCTCTTTGACAAGAGCTTTCCACATATCCCTATCTGCCAGCCTCTGCCGTTCTTGCTCGGCTACGGCGACACACAGGCACGGCCCTTCCTTCGCTATCCCTCTCGACTGCTGTGGTTCCAGCCTCCCTGTTCCAGCGCACAACATGCACTCAGGGTCAGCACTCGGGCGTTCACTCATCCTAGAAACTCGTCTGCGATCTTCTCACAACGTGTTCTCAGTTCCTCGGGTGAGAGGTTCGCTTTCGTGGCAAGCACTCCCTGCATAGCGGCGAGTATGTAATAGTCCCTTGTGGTGAGGACGACGATAGGCACGGCAAGGTTTTCTACCACTACCTCAGGAGCCATTGAGGGTACATGGGTTTCCGGCCTTAGTTCCTCCTCCGGAACCTTTTCCTCGGAGGCCCCTTCTTCTCCGTCACTCGGCTGGCGTTTCCACTGCATTGCTATCCTCTCTCTTGGCTTTGAGCGTGTCCCTAAACTTCATCCCCAGCGGACTCTTTTCCACCAGAGCCTCAGATACCTCTGTAAAAGCCTTCTCCAGCGCCACTACAGCCTTGACCCTATCAAGGTCAAGCTCAATCGTAGTCCAACGCCAGCGGCACTCGGGGTTAATGCACTCCCTTCTCCGGTGTACCCCATTCACCTCTCGACGTGTTGATATGCGATGGCCTCTTGTGCCACAAGCCGCGCATATCCTCGGGTCGTTTACTGTCAACCTCTCCTCACGAGTCAGCCCGTCCACCTTTCCTCCTTTCCTGTATAGGTGCTAATATGCGTTAGGATGATACCTTTTGTCCAATGGACTCGCCTATCTTTCCGTCCCTTATTACCTGGCCTCCACTATGCCCGTCCCGCAAAAGCTCCCCGGTCTCGCAATCGTACTCCACTGAGTGGGGATCTGCCGGAGCGTCCACTCCCCCGCTTGGTATGCCGTCAATGTCAGAAAGGTCCCCGGTACCCCCTTTGTTTCCTTTCTCTGGCAAGCGGTAAACATCCTCCCCTTTTGCCATATCGACGCGGAGGTTGACCACTCACAAACGTATATCAGTATGTTTCGGTCTAGGTTTGACCGTAGCCGAGCCGCCTTTTCCGCCTCTCCGAGACTTTCGTACGTTGCCAATTTCATATATATACCCCTCTCACTATAACGTATCAACCCAAACCTTGGGACCTCTGGGACCTTGGCGGGACCCGTTCCTGTATTGCCCGAGGATATAGTAGGCTCCCGCCAGTCCGTCCGTCTCCGGACCCGAGACGGCGAAGTACTCTCCCCGGACGGTCTCGACCACAAAGACAACCTCCCCGTTAAGCCGGGACCGTAGCCGCGCCACGTCCTCCGCCTCTGTATCTGAGCCGAGCCGTATATAGTCCGCCATCCTACCTCCCTCTATGCGTTACTGTCGCGGTACTGTTGGCGCTATGCGTAGAGCCAGCAACCGAGCCGGTAGAGCGGATTGCCTACCCTCTCCCGTCCTCGGTCAAACAACGCAAAAGCGGACTCACAACACAGCCACCCGAGCCAGTCTCTTAATACGCGCATGGCGTCTCCCTCAGCACATAGTTGAGCCGCCGCCCGAGGACCTCAGGCGGCGGCGGGTTGTCAGGACTCAAGCCGGACGGTCTCCCCAAAGGGTGCAACCTCCCGGGACGTACAGGCCCACAGTACGGGCACCTCAGGCTCAACCTCGGGGAAAGGTCCGTATAGGTCCGTCAAATAGATAACGCAACATGGCGGCTCGTCGAGGTCCTCAACCGCGTCGAATACAGGCCGAAAGTCAGTCCCGCCGCCGCCCTTTGGAGTCATATCGAGCGGCTCCCCTTGCTCGAAAGTATCACAGGACCTCACCGCCGTATCGCAGGATATAACGTGTACGCGGTTCGGTTGAGCTTCCGATACAACCGCGTCCAATTCAGCCGCAAACTGAGCCAGGGCGACCTTGTCAATCGAGCCACTCGTGTCGATCGCAATAACGATAGGCGGCATAGCCTCGGAGTGTAGAGACGGGAGAAACATACCCGCCGCTACATACCGGGAGTTGGGACGGGTCCACGTATAATCCGCCGTGACCGTCTCCGAGATAAACCGCCGTAACACACTCCGCCAGTCAACCCGCGTCTCGGTTGCTCTCTCAACGTGGCGTTCCAAGTCTCCCTCCATGCTACCCGCCGCTATCGTAGCCGCTTCCCGCGTTGCTTGCTTCCACTCCGCCTCTGTTGGCTCTCCCTCATCCTCTGGCGCGTCTCGGACCTCTCCGGGCACCGGGTCCGCGTCCGCGTCTCCGTCCGCGTCTCCGGACCCGTCTCCGTCCTCGGTCCCGTCCTCAGGCTCAGAGCCGGACTCTGAGCCGTCCGAGTCCTCGGACCCGTCCTCGGACCCGTCTCCGTCCTCAGGCTCTCCCTCGGAGTCCTCAGGCGGCGGCGGAGTCAATCTATCGTAAACCCACTCCGCCGCCTTTCCGTCCCACTCGGGATTATGTAGGCAACCCTCGGGGAGAGTGAAACCCGCCGCCAGCAGTACGCCATTTATAGCATAGTCACAAGCCTCGTTCCACCGGCGCGGGTCCCGTCCGTCCCTCCGCCACGGGTGCGCGTTGCTACAGTGGAGGACCTCATGTGCCACGGTCCCGAGGACCTCGGGTTGAGTCAGTCCGTCAATAAACTGAGGGTTGAAACCGATAGACGCGCCATCCGTCCACGCGGTTGCGGCGGAGTCATCCGGCTTGAGCTTGAGACGGAGGGAGAGCGTCCCGAAAAAAGAGAGAGCGTCTTCAAGTAGCATAGCCGTACGAGCGGCGGAAACACGCTTAAGAGCGTCCACGTTACGACCTCCCCGGAAAGGCGGACGCCATGGCGGAAAGGATAGAGTCCGCCTCTTGCGCCGTCTGGAGCCGCGTAACCTCATCCGTCCGGAGGGTTTGCGCGTCGAATTGAGTCAACCCGTCTCGGACGGCTACCCTCATCCGCTCAAGGTCCGGGTCCGCCGTTACGTTGAGCCGAGTCAAAAGCTCGGTCAACTCTCTGGCGTTGCCGATTAACGAGTCCCGAAAAATAGCCTTGGGGTCCGAGAGACGGTCCCGCATATGTTTGACCGTTTCGTATAGACGGTCCCACACGTCCCGCATAGCCTCGGCGGTTGCTACTTGTACCCGGTCCTGCACGGACGCCTCAACTACGTCGAGTTGAGCTTGAGGGAGGTCAACGCGGAAGTCTCCGGACGCTGGGACGGGCGCGAAGTCAACCGAAAAAGCAAACTTATTCGCCATTTCATGGGGAGCCGGATAGTCCGTCTCTTTATACATACCGTTGAGCCGGGTCCGCGCCATATCTTTAAGAGCCGGATAGTCCGCCACAAAGGCGTCGAGAGCGGAGTTGAACCGGGTCCGGAGGTTGCGTGTCAAGTCAGTGTACGCGGTCCAATTGGACGTTGGAAGCAACCGCCACCCCTCATCCGTCCACGCCAACGTATTGGCGTAGTGGAGAGTCCGAGTCTCCGAGGCGATTTTCCCGACCGCCTTGAAACTCTCCCCGGCTAGCACTTGTTTGTTGTACCGTCCCGCGTCCGAGTCCGCGCCATGACTGGCGTTGACCTCGGCGGTTATCATCTTGTCGAAACGGCGAGCCGTCCACGTCGAGATGCTGAGCTTTACGAGCATGGCGCGGGAGTGAATCGAGCTTGAGCTAGTCATTAGGAAAAGTCTCCAGAGATAAGAGAACCGAGGGGAGTTGAAACGAGATTAACAAAGTCGGGAGTCTGACAAATTGACGGGTCTCGGCGGATGGCGTCTCGGATAGTGAGGACGGCGAATTCTCCATGAGCCGCGTCGAGTAACCTCCCGCAGTAAGTAGCAATCCGTCCGATATTTTGAGGGTTTGCGGCGGCTCCGAGCATAGTGGCAACCGCATATAAAGCGGACGGGTCCGAGGGTATAGCCGCCGCCGCCGGGTCGAGTAGGATGGCGTCTCGGGACGGGAGAGACTTGTAGAGCCGCTCAAACCCGAGCCGCTCCGCCGCCCACCCCTCTCCCGCCGCACCCGCGAGAGCGGCGGCCTGTACGTCCTCAGGGAGACCGAGGGAAAGGATACGGTCTGCGTGGACAACGGTACGGGGAGAGGGAGAGTTAACGAGATCGGCGGACGGCTCAAAGGCGGACAATAGTTCGGGACGGAAGCGGATAAAAGCCACGGTCATGGGAGAGACGCCGTTAGATAGCGCCCATTGGCACCACTGGTCAACATCCGGCTCAAGCTCGACGATAGTAGCAAACCGAGACTTTACCGGCTCCAAAATGCCCGAGACTCCCGCCCTATCTGTACGGCGGTTTGTAGCCGCGACAAATACGACGCAATCGGGGAGGATATGCCCGTTGACTCTCCGAGCCAGGAACAACTGCATATAAGCGGCTTGCACGGCGGGAGACGCTTGACCGAGGTCATCCACAAACCAGACGGTTAGCCGGGTAGCTTTGAGAGCTTTAGCAAGCGCACCAAAGGGGAGGAAAGTAGCCTCATCCTTCCCATCTTTCGGCCATGGAAACCCTTTGGCGTCCGTGGGGTCCTCAACCGCCGGATGAGATAAGATGAGGTCCGCGTTGGCGGCTATCCGAGCCTGATCGACTACGTCCGACTTCCCGATACCCGGCGCGCCCGTGATGAGGACAGGGAGCCGAGCCAAAAAAGCCGAAGACAACAGAGTAAGAAGTTGAGACGGGTTGAGTGTCACTGTGTACCTCCCTCAGAGGTGAGTGGAGACAGGCCGATCGAGGCCCGTACGCGGTTGAGGCGGGACAGGTCAAAAGACAGGACCGGACGGCCTGTGAGGTCCTCACAGGCGCGGACCGCGCTCGTGGTGTACCTGTCCGCTATTTGGCGAGCCAGTACCGCCTTGTGTGTTTGCTCGTGCACCTCGACCGTCGTCGAGTCCCGCCGCTTGGCGGCTACCTCGTGAGCTATGATAGCGCCAACAACCGCGCCCGTGATAAGACCGAGTAACCAAATAATAAGGACCTCACCGCTAATCATGGTGTTACCTCCCTCGTTTCGTTGTGTCCGCAGTACTGACAATCGCGAGTCAAGTATGGCCGATTGTACGCGGTCATAGCTTTCCAGCTGGACAAGCCTTTTTTGCCACAAGCGGGACAAAGGCCACGCTTTGGCATTCTCCGAGCACCTCGCAGGGGGGCATATTTACGAGCGGCGAGGTTTGACAGTGAGAAATAGCCGTCCGAGTGGACGGCGTAAGTGACTCCGCGAGCCGCGCACAAGTGAACGCGAACCTCGCGTCCGAGCCGATAAAATGTATCCGTCCTCAGGTAGCGGGTAGGTGTAACCGCCTCAATCTCGACAACGGGCAGGTTGAGCCGCTTGGCGGCTTCCCTGACAATCTCGGACTTTACAGGCAGGACTGGCTTGTGATTGCACATGTTGCTAACCTCCCTCAGAGGGTAGTGTGTGCCGGGTTGAGTCCCGGTATAGGTGAATGTAGGAAAGCTCTGAAGACGTGTCAAGCGGTTTGCGTGTGCGCCTAGTCATTATAGAGCCGGACGGAGGGGTTGAGAGCCGAGCCAGAGCCAAAAGCGGGAGACTAGAGCAACCGAGCCGGATAGGGACGCGGGACGGGTTGAGATGGCGGGACGGGAGCCGCAACCGAGCCAGAAAAGCGTGATACTAAGTCCAAAACACCTGCACAAAAGGGCATAGCGCTAGAAAGCTCTATAACGGCTTGTGACGCGTACCGAGGTCCGGACGGGTATTGACTCGGGGAGAGTGCCGATCGCCGTTTTCGGCACAAATGTGCAGGTATTGTTTTTATTGAAGTTACAACGGTTTCTGAGGTTCGAAACTTATCCGTTTATGGGGGTTTTTATCTCTTTTGGGTTGAGCCAGAAAGGGAGGGACAAAGTGATACCACAAAGACAAGTAGACAAGTGTGCAGTGGTGCTATTATGTTCAAAGGGAGGGGTCCGGCCTGAGCCGGGTCCGGGAGCCGGAGAGTTGAGCCAACACAAGCAAAGAGACAAGAACAAGAGCCCGGGTAGGTTGAGACCGAGAGCCGAGGGGAGGGTTGACCTCGACCTCCCGTCCTCGACCTTGCTCCCGCCTGAGGACCGAGGCTCTGAGGACGTGGCAAGTCCTCGGTCTGAGGACCTGAGGAGGACTTGAGGTGAGGACCGAGGAAGAGGTTGAGGGGAGTCCTCCGCCTGAGGACCTCGGACCTCGGGGGGTCTCGCCCCCCTTTGGGGTGGGGGGCTTCTTAGGCAGGCTCAAATGTGGGGACCCTAATCCCCGAACTCCTACCCTGAGTCTCCGCGAGGTAAGTAATAGGTCTGGCATAGACTTACACTGGTTAAGGGGAGAGGCGGGTGCAGGTAGGATAGGCCGTATGGTGGATGGTCAGTATGAGGTCCCTGAGGACGAGGTAGACAGGTTGAGGTTACGTTGGTTGCGTCGTAGGCGGACACAGGTAAACGACTCTGGCAGGGGTTTTCGGAGGGGTGGGGTAAAGTATCGTCACGACGGTAAGGAGCCTCCTCAATAAGCAGCATCAGTAGGACTTGTCAGACACCTTGACAGACACCGTCAGACAGCTATATATTGGGTCCCATGAATAGGATTTCAATACGGATGTCTGACGAGTTGTCCGCCGCTGTCCGACAGACTTGTGAGTCTCAGGAGATACAGGTAGGAGTTTGGGTTCGTGGGTTGATGGAGCGCGAGGTGGGCAATCCCGAGGTGTCCAAGTTCGACCGTGTGTTAAAGCGTTTAGATGTGTTGGAGGATCAGGTAGCGAATCTGGTCCTTGACGACGATGCGAAGCACGTTCAGGCTCGTAGGCAGTATCCTGCTCTGAAGGACTTACCCCCAGTTCCGGAGGAATGATGGCTGAAACTTGGATCCGTGCCCATAACGACATTCAAGGCGCGTGGCAGTGTCGGGGATGCTTGTCGATGAACTGTCCAGATCGTGACAAATGCACGGTTTGCGGGATGCCTGTGCGAGAAACGCCTCCGACAGAGGAGTTAAGGGATCGGTTCGCCATGGCGGCTTTGGGTCTGGATGCTTCTGACGACGTGGCCGAGTCGGATTCAATGCCGCAGACCATAGCTGAACATGCCTATGCCATTGCCGATGCCATGCTCAAGGCCAGAGGAGGCGCGGCTACGTCCACAGGCCCCGCAAGCTGAAGGGGCAAATCGTGGTGAACTTTGCCTACGTGGATGATATGTGGAAGAGGCATTACGTCCACCAGTCCTACTGCCCCAGCAGACCATTACTCTCTTTAGCTGAGAAGATCGTTGATGGATAGGGTCACCCCCACCTCCGAGGGCCAGCTAGAGCTAGGTGCGGTGTATCAGCTTACCGGCCAAGCCGAGGGGCTGGATATGATCCCCACTCAGGTCTTTCGCTTGGAGTCTTTTGACGTATCACCCCACAACGGCTCCAGAGTCCTTCGGGGGACCTTGTGGTGGAAGGTCTGGATCATGGGCAAGTGGTATTCAGGTACCCAGACAGATCATCAGGTGCTTTGTCACAACGTCTCTATAGGTAAGGGCTTGACTGGCAGGCATGACTTGCACCTTGAGCGGATAGACCCCCGGTCTGTGATGGAGGTCTTGGGTAAGGGTCGGGCCTATGGGGACTACATCCAACAGACGATGGAAGGTGAGACATGAAGACAGTAGATGTTCGTATCGCCGTTTGTGTGGACGAAAGAGGTGAGTGGGTTGCGTGTGCCTTCAAGGGTGAAGACGAAAGGAACAGGGTTTCGGCCTCGCTTGATTGCATGGACCGTGCCCCTGACGATAAACCCGATTACTTGCGACACGTTGTGTGGGTGACCGCAAAAGTCCCTCTGCCAGAAATGCCCATCACAACAATACCCGGCGCAGTGGAACCCATTGAACGAACGACTTGACCCCGTTCTCTTTCTCGGTCTGGACGTAGCGACCAAGAGGGACACTTGTGCTTTAACAGCCATCACACCTGACGATGAGTTTGAGAACTACGTCCATTGGGGTCACAGGATATGGAAACCTCCGGTGAATCTGGTGACTCAAGTCCTACCCCTTCTAGTCCATCTCTTCACCAACCACAGAGTCGCCGGTCTTTGGTATGACCCTTATCAGGCAATCACCTTGGCTCAACAGCTAAAGGTCATGGGCCATGGGTATAAGCTCGTTGAGGTAAACCAGCAGACTGAGATGACCAAGGCTGGCAACACTCTCCATGCGATGCTGAATGAAGACCGTCTCGACCTCATACCCGACGATGAAGTAAGAGCGCACTTGAGTTGGGCTTCTGCGAAGCAGACTGAGAGAGGCTGGCGGATTATCAAACTGGTTCAGACCAAACCGATTGACTTCACAGTCTCTTTAGCAATGGGCACGATGGGAGGTCAGATGGAACACGGACAAGGCACCTACCCTGCATGGTCGTCTACCAAGCATGTGCGTAGTCCCTTTGTCTTGGACGGATTCGCCTCGTGAACGAACCTGAGTTGCGGTATATAGAAGACGGGCTGTTCAAGTATACCTTTGATGCGGCCAAGGTTAAGTTGGCAGTAGAGCAAGAGACCACAAATGCTTCTTGTGTTTTGAATCTCTTTGCGGGGAAGAATAGACTCCGTTGCAATGAGTTTCGAGTTGACCTCTCAGATGAGTTTTCCCCAGACTTCCATGGAGACGCCTTTGACTTCCTCCAAGATGACGAGCGTCTATGGGATGTCATTGTCTATGATCCTCCCTTTAATGAGCGCAAGGCTAAAGAGTTTTACGAGGGCAGGAGAGTGGGCAAGTATACCAAGATGAAAGATGTTATCGTCTCTCGGTTAAAGCCCGGTGGGAAAATCATAGGAATGGGACATGAGATTTCCAATTTCGGTAAGGGGCGAGGCTTCACAATAGAGACTCTGTATGTGGTAAATCCGTTTGGAGAGATCCGGCCCTATTTCATTTCAGTAGAGCGATTGTCGTGAACGAACTACTCGCCACCTACCCCACGTCCAAAGGCGTGTCCGTAATGTGGCTGACGAACCAAGTCTCTCCTGCGGACGAGATGGCTCAAGAGATGCACGGCATTCCTCTTCCCAAGAGCAGGAAGTTGGAACTGCCCTTCAGACGTATTGTTATGGGCATGTGCTTTGAGCCGATGTTCGTCTGCATCGTAGGCGAGAGGTGTTTCGAGTTTGAGGATCGCAGTGAGTCGGTCTTCGTTGTCTTGGATGAAGTCATAGACACCACAGTAACCGCTGACGTGTTCCGCCAAGCAGCAGAACTGAAAGACAAGTATAGAGTCTCGCACATCTTCGCTCCGACTCAACCGGGGTCCCTCGCAGAAAGCCTACGCCGTAAGGATGGGCTGACGTTCTATCCCGAACCTCACATAGAGCAAGTCGCCAGAGAACGCTGGCCGACCTTCGCTGACTTTGATCTTGTTCCCGGCGTGAGCTTGAGAGATATTCCTGCTACGGAAACTCTCACGGCTGAACTGAACGATCTGCTTCAGTCAGAAGCCATTGACCCTAAGACGCAGTATCCCATGCGAGGGAAGGATGGGGACTCGATTCCCAAACTTCTTTTTCTGGATGATATGCCTATGCTTCGCACTCTCCAGTCTGTGCGTACTGGCAATCTTGCTGGGTCTCTGGCTCTATGGAATGCAGTCAAGGGCTTGGGGTCATCTTCCGTCCGCGTAGCCCACGACCCCGACGAGCATCTCATCAAAGGCTCTGGCAACAACATCACGGGGTATTGATGACGCTTGCTGATCTATACAACTCAATCGACTGGTCGGGGTCTGAGAAGACGCTCAAAGAGTGGCAGGCCAAGAACGACACTGACTGGAAGGCAGATCCAGAGTTCGCAAGGAACTGGAGACTGACTCTCTTGCTTTACTCCTTACCACAACAGATTGTGGGAGACCAAGCAGAAGAGTGGTCGAAGGAAAAGGCAGAATCAGCAAGAGCAGCATTGGTACACGCAGGCGTATGGGAACAGGTAGTGGACTACCTCATACGGAACAACCTCCTAGACGAGGTGGAGTTGACTCTTCTACAGAAAGGCAAGGCATGGCTACGCAAATTGGCGAACTGAATCCTACCGCAGATAGGGTTCTTCTCCGGAGGCTGAGTACGGAGACGGAGCTAACAGCAGGGGGCATTATCATCCCCGATAACGCACAGGAGACCGGCGATGCTGCCGAGGTCGTTGCCGTTGGGCCGGGGGCACAGACCGAAGGTAAGCCGGGACAGCACGATCCCATGGACGTATCTGTGGGTGATACCGTGCTTATCAATAAGTACGCCGGGACAGAGGTTGAATCTGGCGGCTCAACCTACCTCGTAGTCAGAGAGAAGGACATTCTGGCTCGGGTAGAGTGACTATATAGTTGTCAGCGACAACTTTCTTGCATAACTCCACGATATATCGTAGGTTAGCCGGTGTGAACCTCTATATATCGTGGAATTTCTATGACCATGATGCCCAACATAGATCCGCAGCTTCTCCGGATGGTGGCCACTGCCATGTCAACCGGAGCGGATACGGGTCGTTCAGAACTGCCGTTCTCTAGTACGGCAGAAGCAGGGAGATATGGAGCGGTTCCAAACCCTCCTCCTCCCGCTGAACTGTGGGACGCTAACGAATGGCTGATGGATGACTGGTCTCGCTTTGACGAGGCGAAGAATGTCAGACCAGACCTCTTTCCCCTTGCAGAAGCTCCCGACCCAGCCGATGTCAAACAGGCTATGAACCTTATGAGGGCGTTGGGCAAAAGCCTACCTAGGACAGACCCTAGGCTCATAGCGGCGAAGAAATGGTTCCATGGGACGGGGACTCAGGGGCTTACTCCAGAAGTGATCTCTCCTTTCGAGACGAAATCCGCAAAAAATCTGTATGGGCCAGGATTCTACCTTACGGACGATTCCTACAAGGTTCCGAAGGGGTATTCTAAGGCCCGGTCTGGGAAGACGGGTCCCAAGGGACTTCAGGACCACCGAAGTAAGGGAGCCGTATATGAGGCGAAGGCTACTCCTGAGATGGTTCTTGACCTTGACGAGCCGCCATCTCCTGAGATTCGTGGGATATTTGAAGACCTGTTAATCCCACGAGATAGGCTGACTGGTGAGCCTGACCAATTCGGGTACGTGGAGATTGAGCCGGGGGGCATGTTGGAGGCGAAGTTGAGGGACAAGAACACTCCAACTGCCGATTTCTTTGATGCTATCCGTGAAGATTTGTCCGACTTCGATACTACCATGGAGACCGCCGACGACATCTTTCACAATATCTCTTACAAGATACGGCAACAAGGTTATGACGCCCTGACCCATACTGGCGGGAAACGAACGGGCAATGAGCCTCATCAGGTTCTGATTATGCTAGATCCTAATGACGAGTTCGGCTTTGGCCGGGGACAGCAGATCCAATCTCTTTCCGAGGTCCCACAGGCACGTTATGAGAAGGACTCTTGGCCCATGTTTCAAGGGAAGAGGAAATGACTGAGTTTGTGACCAGTGCGCTTAGTGGCACAGACGGCGAGGCTCCTCGCTTTCCCGACCCTGTACCGCTGAAATTGGACGACGAAGAGCGTGAGGAGATCGCTGAGACGATCAAAACGCTCATCCGTGAGGGGATACAGGCCCGAGAGTCGTGGAATAAGCGACATCTCGACTATGATTTGATGTTCAGAGGCACACTGGACGCAAATCGGCAGGGTCCATGGCCCAATTCCTCAAATCTTCACGTCCAAATGCCCTACTGGCTCTGTGACGCATACAATACCCGGCTCGTAGCTGGCATTTTCGATCAAACCCCCCTCGTAGTAGGCAAACCCCAAGAAGACGCGGACGATGAAGTGGCTCGGAACGCCGCTGGCCTCGTCCAATGGCATTTTGAGCCAAAGCGCATGAACGCAAGGGCAGCTTGGAGCCGTATTTCCAAGACCCGGTGCATTCACGGTAGAGGCGTGGGGATCGTTCCTTGGGTAAAGGACGAATACACCTACCGAGTCAAAGGCGAGACAGAGTACAAGCGGGATGAGACCGACGCCATCCTTGAGGACGAGAACGGAGACGCCATAGAAGAGGAACAGGCTCCTGTCCTCAAGAAGGCTACGAGGATGAACGGGCCATTGCTCATTCCGGTAGCTTGGGATGACGTGATAGACCCTCTGGACGGGATTAACCTTCAGCCTGTCACTTCGTCCAACCCCCTCGGGGCTGATTACGTCGGCATCCGGCAGTGGGAGCCTCTTAGCCTCATCTGGAAGAAGCGCAAGCTCTCCTACCCTTATATAGAGGACGATGAGGAGCTAAGGGATCGTGAGAGTTGGGTTGACAAGGCTCCCTCTCAGGATCGTTCTGGTTCTGGCTCGTCTGGGTCGGAGAATCAGGAGCGCGTCCGGCTTGAAGATCAGGTAACAGGCAAGAACCGCAGTCAGACCAACCGCAAGCGACATCCCTCCGCAAGGCAGAACCCCGAGTTTGAGATCATCACTTGGTGTATGCCTTGGGAGATTGAGAACGAGCTAGGTGAGAAAGAGGAAGCTGAGTGCGTCTTCTTCTACATGACCGAGCCGTCCAAGATTATCGGTGCCTTCCCTCTTTCCGACACTCAGTGGAAGAACAAGAGACCTCTGGTTGAGTTGAACTTCCAGACGGTAGGCACTCGTAGAGATTCGATGGGCATATGTGAGATCGTCCAGCACCTCTCAGCAGAGCTAGACACGATTCACAACATGCGGATTGACGTTGGATTCGCTACGAACATGCCCTTCTTCTTCTACCGCGCTACTTCAACCATCCAGCCAGAACGCATCGTCCTCCGTCCCGGCAAGGGCATTCCTGTCGATGACGTAAGAGACGTGCAGTTCCCCCAGCTACAGAGTGTGACCTCTTTCTACTATCAGGAAGAGCAACTCTTGTATTCCCTAGTGGAGCGCGTCCTCGGGGTCACTGACCTCTTTTTGGGCGTGTCCCCGACCCGTGGGGCTGCGGCCCGTCATGCGACGGGATTCGTTGGGACACAACAGGAGGCACTGGCCCGTACCTCCGAGGTCATCTCCGGGGACGCTACTGAGTTTTCCAATCTGTGTCACTTGGTCTATGAGGCCGAGGTGCAGTTTGGTCCTGACGAAAGGATCATGCGCCTTCAGGGGAAGGAAGGTCCGCTTACTCAGAGGCTCTCAAGAGACGAGTTGTGGTTCCGGGGTGAGTATGACTTCAGCCTCGGTGCGAACCATGGCATGTATTCGTCAATGCTCAAGCAGCAGCAGGCCCAGATCCTACAGGGATTGATGCAAGTCAGCCCCTTTATGAATCAGGACATGGGAAGACGTTGGGAGGCGGAGAACTTCATTATCGAATCTGGTGGGATGCCGGACACCCACAGGTTCATTGGCCCCAAGAGCGCCACTGGAGTTGCTCCACAGAAGGACGCAGACGAAGAGAACGGCGAGATGGACCAGTCGTTGTATGGGGTTGGTGCAGCCGCACCTGTGCATCCCAACGACAACGACGCCGAGCATTTGAGGTTCCACATGGAACACATCAACTCGCCTCAGTATCGTGCCTTGGGTAGGCCGAACGTCCAAGGTCACATGAGCCACATTCAAGCCACTCAGACGGCAATACAGCGCAAGCAGCAAATGGCCGAACAGCAAGCGGCAATGGCGGCTCAGAACGGACCACAAGGGCAGCAGGGCCAGCAAGGACAACCCGGCCAGCAGCCCAACGCGAAGAACGTCGCCTCACTACAAGGCGTAGAGCAGTCTGGTGGAATGGGCGATGTAAACATGTCTCCGGTCGCGCCGAACGGTAACGGCAGGGCAGGCGGGCCACAGCCGGGTGCCCCAGCATGACGATGATGCCGAACATAGATCCTCAGATGATGCGGATGCTTGCGGCATCTATGTCAACTGGAGTTGACAGGGGTCCCTCTCGGATGCCTACTCCCGGTCCTGCACCAGACCCGTCGTCCTACTCGGCTCAGATGATGTCCCCGGAAGACCTCCCGTATTTAGACAGGCTATTCCGTGGGGACGAAATGCCATTTGATGTGGGAGGCGGTATTAAGAGTCCGGGGGGCGTTTCAGGATTGTTGAAATACTTTCGCGGAACAAGGAGCCTCCCGCGATCTCATCCAAATTATGGTAAACGGATAAAAACCGGCGATGACTTTTGGGACAGCAAACTTTTTGTCACCGACAGCATTGAAGGTGCGAAGTTGTATGGCGACTCTGTTGAGGAGGTAGTCTTCAAGAAAGGCTCTCGCATTCTCCGAGAAGGGACAAAAGGGTTCCCGAGGTGGGAAAAGGGAGAGAATATGCTTGAGTGGGCCTCAAGGGTAGCAAAGAAGGCTATGGCAGACGGTTATGACGCTGTTCATTTTAACCGACAAACCGACATTGGAACGATTGTTCTCAATGAAGACGCCGTGACCAGAGGAGTCGTAGGGCCATGAACGGAGTAGGGTGGGTAGATGTTCGCAGTAGAAGGGATCTCGTAACGAATCCGGCCTTTGCTGACGTAGGTCAGGCTCTTGACGAGATGATGAGGAAGGAAACCATCGTTCTCACTGGAGACGCAAGGGGAACGGATACGGAGAAGATCAACTTCCAAGCTGGCATACTGGAAGGCATTAAGAGAGTGCAGTTGAGATTGGGGAATTACCGGGAGGATGCGTTGTCGGATTTTCACGCCGACAAGCGAACTGATGGAGACGGGCCGTGAGTGACGCTGTAAACGAAGTGCCGAGGAATGTGCAAGATGCGATTGCCCGAAATGTCCTCAAGGGGAGCAAGTGGCTGATCGTGAATATGGATGTATCACCCCCGGTTGTCGTAAAGCGCGGCAGCTTCAGTAACGCAGACTGGCTCGACGCCTTTCAGGCGGTCAAGTCTAACGCGGAGAATGCAACATGAAGGGCGATGTCAAAACCCCGTCAAAGGCGTCCAACGCCAAGCCGAAAGGCACCCCCAAGGCCAAAGCTAAAGGTGGCAAGTCGCCGTCTGGTAAGCGGGCCTGCAATCAGTACTAACCCAGAAAGCTACTGATGACCGAAGTCGCCAACACTGAATCGGCGGAGCCTGTCGATGCCAGTGCAGCAGAACCAGATGATCCGCAGGCCGTGGATGCGTCTACAGAGGAAGCCTCTGTAGATACGCCGGATCGTGAACCTTCTGATAGCGGAGCCTTATCCGCATCTCAGCAGGCGAACGTCCGGCGACTCATTCAGCAGCGGGATCAGCAGTGGCAGGATTGGACCCGTCAACAGCAGAACCAGCAGACCCAGACGGCTTCCGAAGCTGCCGTGCTAGATGAACTGACCACTGAAATCCGAGGGTATTACACCGACGACGAAGTAGGCCAGAAGACGTTTGAAACGATTGAAAAGCACCTCAAGAAGCGGCTCGGCTCTGGTGAGCGAGTCACGATGCAGGATGTGCGAAACGTAGCCGCGCAGGAAGCGGGCAACGTACGAAATCAGGTCCAGTCCGGCGTAGCGATCACCAACGAGGTGAAAGCCCTCGTGACTGAAGGTGTGATCTCTACTGCGTCTGAACAGCGCATTGTCGAGGCTGAATACACTGCTCGTCTGGACGATCCTCAGATGGCACAAGCGGCTTCAACTCCGCAGGGTGCTGAGATGATCCTGAAAGGCGTGGTATACGATCTGATTAAGGGCAAGAAGATTAAGCCCGGAGCAAAGCCTAAGGCACCTGTAAACCCCTTGTCGTCTGGTGGGAACGGGTCTCCTAGCCGTCCGGTAAAGAGTGAGTCGCTCGACCCGAGCAAGTCGCCTTTCGCTTCAGTCCGAGCCATGTCAGAAGACGACGTGAAGGCGGCTGCGAACACTTCGCACTCTCACTTCTCGGGGGCTGCAAATGGCTGAAGAAAAAGGACTTCTCGAACGAGCCAAGGATAAGGCAGAGGAGTTTGCAGGTAAGGAAGACAAGTCTGTGCCGAAGTTCCGCAAAGCCGTGGATTGGGCACTTGCTGAGTCGTTGGAAAAACATGATGCAGAATGTGGAATTTGTGGGTGGAAACCGTGGTTACACAACAAGGAGCAGAGCTTGAGGGCGCACATTACCCGCAAGCACCGTTCCACGATTGTTGATCTGTATGACCGTCAGGTGATGAATCTGGCGGACTTGAATCCTACGGCTCCTTCCGAAGACGACGACGAGTTGTTCGCTACTGCGGGGATCACTCGTGTTGAAGACCTTGATCGCCATGACTACCTCGCGGTACCAGATGCGATTAAGAGCAAGATCGAAGGTGACGGCGGAGTGGGGCGATGGGTCCGACAGGATCGCATCGAACATTTCAAGGGGCAGGGAGCCATTGTCACGAGTGGTGACGGTGCCAACCAGCCATCCAGCGAAGACGGGTCTTTGCGGACCAATGAAATGACTCACGTCACGATCCCTCACGAACTGGCTGAACGTCGTCAGAAGCAGAAAGACCAGCGAATCAGCGATCAGCTTGCAGCGAGAGCCGAGGAGCAGGAGAACACAAGGGACGCGTACCAACAGAAGTCGTACGACTACCTGAGAAAAGAGCGTGGTCTGGATCATTCCAAGGCAGAGCAGGTATCGAAAGCCTTGGCTGGACGACGCCAACGTGAAGGCGGCGACGGGGGTGGAACGTCCATCTCCGAACGCCGCTGAGTAAGGGTCAGTACCAAAGTGCTGAACCCAACGCGGGCAATTCGGCCCCGTTAAATTGCTATGAGGGGAGATCCACATGGCTAATGCAGATCGCCCGCATGGGTTCGTACCTTATTCGGCCCTATTGCGGTGCCGTCCGTATGGCATGGATGGGAACGCAGCGATTTTCATTAACGACCTCGTTGACATGGAAAATGACGGGTTGGTTGATGTTGCCGATGCGGGAAGCCTATCGTACCTCGGTTCCAGTTTGGCGTATCACGCTGCCGCCGCCGCTGGCGCGCAGTCCGCCAATCCGGTCCTTGTTGCGGATCATCCGGATCAGTTGTTTGAAGCACAAGATGACAATGGGGCTACTTCGGCCCAGACTCATATTGGCAACCTGGCGAATCACGTCGCAGGTGCAGGCAGTACTACGACACTGCTTTCCGGCCATGAAATCGGCCTGAGCGATGTCAGTACCGCCAATAACACCTTCGTAATTCTTGGCCTCGTTCCTCGTATTGACAACGCATTCGGCGCAAATGCCGATTTGGTCTGTGCTGCCAATACGGGCGAGGGTCTTCTCAACATCGCGGCGGGAGTCTGAGTCATGGCAGGAATTGAACAGACTGCGAATTGGTCGAACGCGACCACGTTGCGTGGGATTGATACCGTCATTTTCCATAAATGGCGTCAACGTCCCGGCGTAGGCCGTACCGTTTTCAACGTCAAAGAGTCGAGCCAGTATCGTGAACACTCTCTGACGGCTGGCGGCGTAGGAATCATGCAGCAGGTTGCTGAAGGTGAGCAGATTTCCTACCTGTCGAACAACGAAGGCTTCCTTGAGACCTTCACCCATCTCGACTACGCGAATGGCTTCCGGGTCACTCGTCGTATGTATCGGGATGAGTTGTATGGTCTCATGGAGGATTTGTCCACGGAGCTTTCCCTGTCGGCTGACGCCGCCGAGGAAACGATTCTGGCCAATCACTTCAACCGTGCTGCAAGTTCCTCCTACGCTGGCGCTGACGGCGTAGAACTGTCGTCTGCTGCCCATGTTCGGGAGAACGGCGAGACTTACTCTAACGAGTTGTCCTCGCCTGCTGATCTGAGCCAGACCTCTCTGGAGCAGGCTCTGATCGACTTCAGCGACTTCCGTGACGGCGGCGGCAAGCGGCTTCAGATTCAGCCGCAGTACGTGCTGGTGCCCAAGGAGGAGCGTTTCAATGCCGACCGTCTGCTGGCTTCCAGCCAGTCGCCGGACGACAACACAAATGCGGTCAACCCGGTTAAGGGTATCGTCCAGCCTCTCGTGTGGAACTACCTGACCGACACCGACCGTTGGTTCCTCCTTTCCGACAAGCAGGATCATGGTATGACCCTGTATACTCGGGAAGAGCCTTGGACGGATTACGAGTATGACTTCGATACGAAGGATTACAAGGTCACTCTGATGTTCGCTCAGTCTTCGGGCTGGACCGATCCTAAGGGTGTTTTCTGCTCTGGTCAGGCGTAGCATAGGGTTAGGGGAGGGCAAATCGGCCCTCCCCGCCCGTTCCGCCAGCGCAGGAGGTTGCTGGCTCAATTTCGCACGGATGCGGCATTTAGGAACGGAGAACAAACGTGGCAAATCTTTCATTTAATGGAACCAGTGGCCTCTGGGTCAATCTGGACAAACCCGGAGGCCGGGTATATTTCGTTGGCGGCGGTACCCTTGCTGCCAAGGGTCGTACTGGAGAGGGTCTCAACGCCTCTGATACGGGCAATGATGGTCTGACTCCGGAACGTCCTTTCTCGACGATTGACGGCACGGCAGGAGCATTTGCCAAGGCCAAGTCCGGTCGTGGTGATACGATCTGCATTCTTCCTGGTAATGTGACTATTACTGCGGCTATTGCGTGTGACCTTGATGACATCACCCTTACGGGGATAGTGGCATCAGGATCACCGATCAAGCCGTCCAGTATTACGTCGAGTCTGGGTTCCTCGGCAGACGCGATCAACATCACTGGGGCGAACGTCACCATCGAAGAACTGCACTTCCCGGCATCGACCGCGACTACCACCAGTCGTATCGACTGCGGGGCCGCAGGGGCGACCATTCAGAACTGCACTTTCGAGTGTGGCTCGTATGACTTGGAGACGATCACAATCCCGGCAGCGGGGCTACACACCACGATTCGTGACAACCGCTTCTATATCACGGCGAATGGTCCCGACGCGGCTATTGAGATCGAGGCAGCGGCGGCACACTTTATCCAGATTATCGGCAATGTATTCCTTGGTCAGAACAACACAAACCAATGGGATGTTGCCGCGATTAACTCGGGTGTGGCGCATCTGGACTGCTTGGTCAAGGGCAACACCAGTACAGACGGTGAAGCCATTGTGTTCTCGGCTGCGGCTACTGGCATGATTGCGGACAATGACATGGGCTATGGCACCCTTGCCTCCATGCTTGATCCGGGGTCCTGCATGTGTACCCGCAACTTTGAAGCTGACGCAATCGACCAGAAGGCTCGTGAGTTTCCGACTACGGCGGCTTCGTGAACCTTTCCAAGGCAGTCGAGACAGCAGTGGCAAAGGGTCTGGAGCGTCCCGATGCACTGGAAGCCGTTATATCATCTGGGGTGGACTGCACGGAGAACGAGTTCCGCAGTGCATTTCGGACAGCGCAACATGCCTTTAATCGCAAATCTCGACCAAAGGCCAAAGCGAAGAAAAAGTAACTCGTACAGGTCGGGGGGTGCGCCATATCCCTCGGCCTGTAGGTCACGCCCAACAAGGATAGAATCCAATGGCCGCACCAACTCCAGTAACTGCACTATACACCACAGGTAAGTCGTTCGTCGCCACTTGGTCCGGAGTTTGGGACAATACAGGCGAGTTCACTGATACGATTGTGGTGGACCAATCTGCACTGCCCTATACCAGACGTATGCGGATCTTCAAGATCATCGTGACGGCTACTGCCGGAATTTCGGCGCGGCTGGAATTTGACG
>Ga0098044_1000540_pt1 | contig 20121 bp, 21 predicted proteins | sample 10_taG_FD_75053 | JGI IMG/M metagenome (GOLD analysis project Ga0098044, IMG submission 75053) | Marine viral communities from the Subarctic Pacific Ocean - 10_ETSP_OMZ_AT15264 metaG | ecosystem: Environmental > Aquatic > Marine > Oceanic | place: Pacific Ocean | collected 2015-01-16 | reverse complement strand
TCATTTTGTTATTTTTTTCTGTATTTGCTTGAACGTACGGTTAAAATATGAAGTTTGCGCACATTGCTGATACACATATCAGGAATTTGAAGTATCATTTTGAGTATAGGGCCGTGTTTGAGTTGCTTTATGCGCGTCTTAAAGAAGAAAAGGTGGATTACATCATCCACTGTGGCGACATTGCCCACACAAAAACACAAATCTCTCCAGAATTTGTTGAAATGTGCGCGGGCTTCTTTAAAAACCTCGCTGACATCGCCCCAACCTATATAATTTTGGGGAATCATGATGGGAACTTGCGCAACTCAAGCAGGCAAGACGCTTTAACGCCGATTGTAGATGCATTGGCGCACCCTGACTTGTTTTTATTAAAAGAATCTGGGGAGGTCAAACTTGAAGGCGGTTTTACTCTAAATGTCTTGTCAGTTTTTGATGAAGACAATTGGATAAAGCCAACAATATCGGATGAGGTTAATATAGCTCTATACCATGGGTCTGTAAGCGGCTGTGAGACGGATACGGGCTGGACTATAGATTATGGAGAGAATGATGTTGGTATTTTTGATGATTTTGATTATGCTTTCCTTGGAGATATTCATAAAACCAATCAGGCATTAGATAGGGCAGGGCGGATCCGATATCCTGGTTCTACTGTGCAGCAGAACCATGGCGAGACAAACGATAAGGGGTTTTTGGTTTGGGATATTAAAGATAAAACCTCATTTACTTGCAAGCATTGCACATTGGAGAATCCAAAACCGTTTGTTACTGTTGAACTAACCCCGAAAGGGAGAATTCCAAAGAGTGCGACAGTTTTACCGGGCGCTAGAATTAGATTGGTGTCTAATAGTGTTCTTCCGCTTGATAGAATGCGCAAGGCTGTAGATGTCGCAAGGTCACGATTTAGACCAGAGTCGGTTACTTTTTTAAATAGAGCTGCTGGCCAATATGGCTCGGTAGAAGAGTTGACAGATGGTCTAAAACTTGAGGATTTACGAAATATAGCAGTGCAAGAAGAATTAATTGCAGAATACCTCAAGGATTACCAAGTGGACGACAAAACGCTTGACCGCGTTTATGTTATGAATAAGAAGTATAATTCTATGGCAGAAGAAGACGAGGAAATAGCGCGTAATATCAATTGGCGTTTGGTTTCTTTGGAGTGGGACAATCTTTTTAACTATGGAGAAGCTAATCGTATTGATTTTACAAACCTGAACGGGATTGTGGGTATTTTTGGTAAGAACTTTTCTGGAAAGTCAAGCATTATTGATAGCTTTTTATATGGACTCTTTAATTCTACCTCTAAAAATGTTAGGAAGAACTTAAACATTATTAACCAGACAAAGGATTGGGGCAGCGGCAAGATCTCAATTGAAATTGGTAATAAATCTTATGTGGTAGAGCGGAGGTCTGAGAAATACGTTAAGAAGTTGCATGGTCAGGAAACGATTGAAGCAAAAACGGATGTGGAGTTTTATAATACTGATACGGCAACCCGTGAAAGTGTTAGCTTGAATGGGCTAACTAGAGCTGGGACAGACGCGAACATTCGTAAAGTGTTTGGCAGTCTTGAAGACTTCTTATTAACGTCAATGGCTTCTCAGCTGGGCTCCCTAGCCTTTATTAGCGAGGGGTCAACTAGACGAAAAGAAATTCTTGCAAAGTTTTTAGATTTAGAGATATTTGATAAAAAATATAGGTTAGCTAAGGAGAACGCTTCAGATTTGAGGGGTGCGATTAAATTGCTGGAGGGGAGAGACTTTGATTTAGAAATTGGAGAAGCGAAGCAGATACTTTTTGATAATGAGGTGAAAAATCTTACACATCAGAAGGCTTGTGAATCTATAAAGAAGAAGATTAAGAAGAAAGAGAAGAAACTAAAAAAGCTTGTTGATAAGGTAGACGCTGTACGCACTGATCCTATTGATATTGAAGACTGCCTAGACAAGAAGAAACAGTTTGTGTTGAGGCGGGAAGAAATAGAGAAAAAAAATAAAAGTAATGCTGCGGGGATAGAACAGGGCAACTTATTCATTAAAAAAGCAAAAGAGTTCTTGCACGACTTTGATATTGAAGTGTTAGAGGAGAAGAAGCAGATTGCCGCTGACAAATCTCAGGTTCTTGACGAGCTGACGCGGAAGATAGAAGATGAAGCGAGGACATTTGATATCTATTCCTTGCGTGCAAAAAACTTAGAGGGCATCCCGTGTGGCAATCAGTTTGTGACGTCATGCAAGTTTATTAAAGATGCGTATGAGGCTTCAAAGTTAATTGAGGATGTTAGAAATACTATTTCAGGTTTGGATTGCAAGAAGGATGAGTGTGGCGCAGAAATATTAGCGCTAGACATATCCACCGTAGAAGACCACCTTGCGAAGTACGATAAGCTGCTAGAAAAGAAGGCTAGTGCAGAGGGGGAAAACGTAAAACTTCGCTTGGACATTGAAAGGAATAACAATCAGTTATTTTCAATTGATGTAGACCTAGCTGATAATCAAAAGGATATTGATTATTATTATCAAAACCAAGAGGCGATTGAAAACTACAATGAGCTTCTTCGCTCCATTGAATCAAGCAAAGAGGCTTTGCTTGCTTATGAAGCCGACCTGGAAACATGCGAAACAGAGATACTGGAGCTTTATAAAGTACACGGATCTATAGAGCAGAATATTAAAAACCTTGAAGACCAGAAGAACGAATTGCAACAGCTTCGCGAGGACTATGAAGCGTATGACCTTTATATGAAATGTATGCATAGCAACGGAATCGCATATGATATTATCAAGCGCAAGCTGCCGACTATTAATAATGAAATTGCTAAGATTCTCACCAATATTGCAAACTTTGAAGTCTTTTTGGAGGATGATGGGCGAAAGCTAGATATGTATATCAAGCACGCTCGCTTTGAACCAAGACCACTGGAACTAGGGTCTGGAGCGGAAAAAACCATCTCTGCCATGGCGATTCGTCTTGCGTTATTAAATGTCTCTTCGTTGCCGAAAGGGAATATATTTATTCTTGACGAACCCGGCACAGCCTTGGATGAGGATAATATGGAAGGTTTTGTTCGGATGATGGATATGGTTAAAGAACACTTTAAGACAGTCTTGTTAATTTCTCATTTAGACAATCTTAAAGACTGTGTAGACACCCAGCTGGTTATTGACAAGAGAGATGGTTTCGCATACATAAATCAATGATGTTACTAATTATTTAGGCACAAATGACACTTTATGGAGGACAACATGACTATGAAACAAGTAGTTGATAAAGCATTAGGAAAACTTTTTTCTAGAAAATTAATGGTTTGGTTGACAGCAACGGGGCTTCTGGCATTTGCCGACCTTACTTCAAGCGATTGGGTTGCCATTTCGTTAGTTTATATTGGAGTTGAGGGGATGGCAGATATCGCCAGTCGTTGGAGGCATGGAGCTTAATAGAAAGTGGTTTCAATAACATGGATAGCCGCCAGACTCTTTTTAAAAAAGGCGTGGGTGTGGTTTAAGAATTACTGGTATGTGCCAGCCGTATTGGCATATACTGTTGTACTTTGGGTTGTTTTCCGCCGCAACGGAGCGGCAACCTTAAAGGTTTTGGCAGCATCAACGAAGAGCTATGAGGACCAGCTTAAGGCTTTAAAAGAGACACACACTGTTGAAATGGAAAAGCGCGATAAGGCATTAAAAGAATATGAAGACATTGTTAATGCGTTGGAGCAGGAATACGCAGAACGACGAGAAACACTTTCAAATAATAAAAAGAAAAAGGTAAAAGAATATATAAAGGAATTTAACGATGACCCAGCCGGTTTGGCTGCTCGCTTGGAAGAAAAGTTTGGAATAAAATATACCCCTTCGGAGGTTTCTAATGAATAAGTTGATTGCAATATTTTTATGTATTTTATTGGCATTTCCAGCGACCGCGTTAGCACAGCCATCCGAACCATCGGCTTCGCCTGACATTTCAAGGCTTGACTTGGGCAATTTCACGATTTTAAAAGAGGGACAGGAATCTCCCTTTGCTGGTTTTTTATTTGACCAAGAAAGCGTTGCGCGGCTTCTGGCTGAAACAGAATTCGCTGTGCTTGAATTGAAACTGAGGCATGATTTTGAACTTAACAAAAGCGAGGCGCTTTGGGAACTTAAATTGTCTAATGCCACTGCCGCGAAAGAGTCGTTACAGACTCAACACGATTCCTTAATGAAGATTAAAGATGAAGAGATATCACGGTTGAGGGAAATATCTTTGGACCAGCCAAACGATTATTCGCATTGGTGGTTAGCTGGTGGTGTCGTGGTGGGGATTCTTTTAAGCGTTAGTGTCTTTTATGCAGCTGCGGAGGGGTTTAAAGACTAATGGCGGGAACTAAAATTGGTAATATGACCCGTGGGCAGCTGAGAATGTTCATACTGGAGGTGGCTGGTTCCGCTGGCGGCGGTGGCGGTGGCGACGGCGGCGGATGGACGGATGAGGATGATGCCATCGTCCGCTTAAGCACCGCTACAGATAAGGTCGGGATTGGTACAGACGCCCCGGAAGCATATCTTGATATCAAAAATTCTGTCGATGATGGTACGACAAACAGGACAATGTTGAGGTTGCACAATTATCGATCTGATGATGCGGATGTTAACGATTTTGCTCCAACTTCTATTGATTTTGACATAGAAAACGTCAGTGGAGGAGCCAAGACAGGAACCGCAAGAATAGCAGCAGTCTCATCCCCCACCGGCACTGATCACGACTCAATCTTAGGAGAAAAAACCAGTGGGCTGATATTTTCCACGATGAATAACGATACTTTGGCTGAAGCCATGAGAATTAATGCTAGTGGTAGTCTTGGTATCGGAACAAATGACCCAAAAACGACACTTTCAGTTGTGCATGATTATAATACGACAACATTCGAAAATCAACTATCCGATGGCGAGGGCGGCGGACGAATATTACGATATTCTCCTGGTGCCGACGACACACTGACCGCAGGCCAAATATATTTTCTTCACACGGACGGCACCTGGGACAGCACTGATGCCGATGCTGTAGCAACTGGCGGTAGTCAGTTATTGGGCGTGGGATTAGGTGGGTCTGCGCGTACAGTAGGCGCTCTATTGCAAGGCTTTGTAAGGATTCCAGATACCGAAATTTTAAATATACCGGGATCCGGGGCAGTTGACGGTTTACCATTATATGTTTCAACAACAGCTGGTCATTTTGATTTTACTGCGCCATCGTCTTCAGGTGATATCGTAAGGGTCGTAGGCTATGCAATCGACGACGATTCTAGTGACGTTCTTGTTTACTTCAACCCAGATCCGACTTGGGTGGAGATAACATAATATGACTACACATGTTGTTAAGGCTGATGGGTCGGGTGACTTCACGACAATCAATGCGGCAGTCAATTCTGCCTCTCTTGCCGTTAGTGATATTATAGAAATACAAGATAGTTCAACCTACACAGAGGAAGTTCTTCGCACCACATCGCCAGTTAGAGCTGACATAACAATACGGGCGGGTACAGGATATTCTCCCATACTGGATGGAAACTCCCAGGCTTTGGCGATAGGCATTGAGGCGTATACAGGGTGGATAATATCTGGGCTTGAAATCAGAGAATTTGATGACTATGCGATATCGGGGCAGGGGTCTAATAGGGTTTTTTATGTTCGTGACTGTGTGATTCACGACATTGGAGGAGTCTCGGGAAGGGGTGCAATTTACCGACTTAAGACGGGCAGCATTGTTGAGAGATGCAAGATTTATGATATTACTGTAGCTGGCGGGAATGGGATCCACGGAGCCACTCAGGCGATAACAGTGAGAAATTGCTTGATTTATAATATTGCAGATATAGGTATAAGCGCCACAGGCGCGGGTCTTGTTGAGCATTGCACGTTGGACAATTGTGGTGCTGATGGTGGAGCGGCTTATTCAATAAAAGCCACAGGTGGAACAGTGCGCTATTGTATCGTTTATGGAAACTCTAACATTTCTGTTGGTGGGATACGAGCGGCAACCCATTCTTATAATGATTCTTATGGACATACCACAAACTATTATGGTGGTGCTGGTACAGGCGACCTTGAGACAGACCCGCTTTTTACAAATAGGGCGGGTGATGACTATACTTTGTCGCCTACTTCTCCCTGCATCGCGGCTTCGGTAGGCTCTTCAGTTGCCGACGATTTGGAAAACAGATCTCGTCAATGGGATTATGACCATAAGGTTGATGGCGTATATACGGCGAATCATGAAGAAATGGGCTGCCATGAACGGTATGAGGCCAAAGTTTTAGGCGTGGTAACCGCAGACATTAATAAAGTAATGGGACAAAGTGGATAAAGATTTAAATCGTATCGCGGCAATAGAGAAAGCTATAAAAGAGAAATATGGTTCCGATGCGATAGCTCACCCTCGCGCCGATTGGGATGATGAAAAAGAACAGAAGTATCTTGAAGAAATTAGAAAACTTTCTGAGAGAAAACAAGCCGTAGCGGAGAAGACAGATAAGGTGGATAACGGCGGGTTTTTCATATCAAAGAAACTACTTAATAAAGAAACGAGAAGAGAGTGTCCTGTCTGTAGCGTATATTCTTTTGACATGAAGGATGATGTTTATATGAATAAATTTGAATGTTGTTACGAATGTTACATCCAATATATTGACGGCAGGGAAGAAAGATGGAAAACAGGATGGAGGCCCAATAATGGCAACAACACTTGAAATTGTAAATGGAATCTCACAAGCTATGGCGAATACACACGACGGCGCGTTGGATGAGAAAGGAGAGCCACTTAAGACTGGTTTTCTCCGAAGAGAGGAAGAGGTAAGCATTCATGACAGGCGGCTGATTGATGGATTTTCAGTTGTTATGTACGGTGACCACCTCTGTTTGAAATATCACAGTGAGATGAAACTTAAAGAAGTTCATGACAGTAGCTTTGAAACAGACATAGAGTCTCTATTGAAGAAATGTGCTGGATTCTTAAAGAAGCAATATAAATCTGTCACTGGAGAATCGTTGTCACTGACCTCTGTAGATGACCCTGACATAATAGTGCAAAGCACATCCCGAGTTCGCTCTTGGGTGCAGGCGAAACAACACTTTAAGGTTGGCGGCATGGATGATAGTACGGGGACAGTCCAAGAAGAAAGTGAAGACCGCTTAGATGACGCAATTAAAAATTGGTTGGCGATTGGGAAAGATAAATTTCCGAAAACCAAAAAGCCAGAAAACGTTTCCGGTAAAAGAGATGAAGAACCTAGAAAATGAAATTAACAAAAGCAGAGAATGAGCTATCAATTAACGAAACAGGAAATTATAAAAGAGATTGTCAAGTCTGGCAAGGATCCTGTTTATTTTATTAATAATTATGCGAAGATTTCTCACCCACTTCGGGGGTTGATTCCTTTTCGGACCTATGATTTTCAAGAAGACCTTATAAGAAGCTTCAACGACCACAGGTTTAATGTAATTCTTAAGGCGCGTCAGTTGGGTATTTCTACGATTTCTGCCGCCTACGTTGTCTGGATGATGATGTTTCATCGCGACAAAAATATTCTTGTGATGGCGACCAAGTTTGGTACTGCCACAAATCTTGTTAAAAAAGTTAAGCACATAATCAAGCATCTCCCACCGTGGTTGATGGTCGCGCCTATTGTTGTGGATAACAGGACTTCGTTCGAATTATCAAACGGCTCGCAAATTAAAGCATCTTCAACCAGTGCTGATGCTGGTCGTTCTGAAGCGTTGTCGTTGCTTGTTATTGACGAAGCCGCGCATGTTGATGGGCTGGAAGAGTTGTGGACCGGCTTATATCCCACACTATCAACTGGCGGTCGTTGCATCGCGTTGTCCACGCCTAATGGTGTTGGCAACTGGTTTCATCAAACATTCGTGGATGCGGACGCTGGTATGAATGATTTTCATCCAACAACTTTGCCATGGGATGCACACCCCGACCGGGACTTGGAATGGTTTGAGAAAGAAACGAGAAATATGTCCAAACGCGAGATTGCCCAAGAGCTTGAGTGCAGCTTTAATATGTCTGGCGAAACAGTGCTGAACCCAGAGGATTTGTCAAGGATTGAAGATGAAGACATCTTGGAACCTCAATACAGAACCGGCTTTGATAGGAACTTGTGGATATGGGAAACCTGCAATCCTGAACACTCTTATTTGTTGGTAGCGGATGTTGCGCGTGGCGACGGAAAAGACTTTTCTGCTTTTCATGTGATTGATTTACACACTCTACACCAAGTAGCAGAGTATCAGGGAAAAGCTAACCTGGACATGTATGCAAATTTGCTTAATACAACGGGCAGAGAATATGGAGATTGCATGCTTGTTGTGGAAAATAACAATATCGGTTTCGCAGTATTGGAAAAATTAATGGAGCTTCAATACCCCAACCTTTATCATTCAATCAAAGCCACTCATGAATATATTGATTCGTATCAAGCCGAGCATCGCAGCAATTCTGTACCGGGCTTTACAACATCGATGAAAACTCGCCCCCTGATTGTCGCGAAATTAGAGGAATTCATTAGAAATAAACTAATTACATTACGCTCTTCTAGATCCTTAAATGAGATGAAAACTTTTATTTGGAACAATGGCAAGCCCGAAGCAATGCGCTCATACAATGATGATTTGGTTATGAGTTTGGCAATTGCTTGTTGGGTGCGCGACACCGCTTTAGTTGTTAATCAGAGAGATTCAGAATATAAAAAGGTTATCTTAAATTCTATGACAAAATCGTCTACAATGTTAGATACAACTATCCCCGGCATGACGGGGCACAAGAGAGCCGTGCAAAGAAAAGCAATTGAAGAAAGAAAAGAATTCGGTTGGCTCTTGAAGTGAAAAGGATAAATTATAATGGCAGAAAATGAAAACAATCCCAGAAATCCTGAATCACAACTTTTTAAGAGGCTCACTCGGCTATTTTCTGGCCCCATTGTAAATTATAGAACCCAGACGCCCCGCTCAACTCGTCGCCGTCAGCTTGATAAATATAGATTTACTTCTACGACCGGCCAGCAATTTAAAAAGACCCAGTACAATCCTTTTGAGAACTTATCAAGCGCTCATATGACTGCGCAGAATCGCGGTGAGCGCTATTCTGATTTCGACCAGATGGAATACACTCCAGAAATTGCTTCTGCTCTAGATATTTACGCCGATGAAATGACAACCTCTACTTCTTTGTCACCGATGATGACGATTGATTGTCCAAACGGTGAAATTAAAACAATTTTAAAAACCTTATATCACAATATTTTGAATATTGAATTTAATTTGTTTGGTTGGTGTCGGACTATGTGCAAGTATGGGGATTTTTTCTTGTACTTGGACATTGATGAGACAGACGGGATTAAAAATGCTATCGGTCTGCCACCTCATGAACTTGAAAGGTTAGAAGGCGAGGACAAGACGAATCCAAATTATGTTCAGTTTCAATGGAATTCGGGTGGTTTAACTTTTGAGAACTGGCAGATAGCACATTTTAGAATTCTCGGCAATGATAAATACTCTCCTTATGGAACATCAGCTTTAGAGCCCGCTCGTCGCATCTGGAGGCAACTTACTTTGTTGGAAGATGCTATGATGGCTTATCGCATTGTCCGTTCCCCAGAAAGAAGAGTTTTTTATATTGATGTCGGGAACATTGCGCCCAATGATATTGAGCAGTACATGCAAAAAGTCATGACGCAAATGAAACGAGCGCAGGTTGTTGATCCTGATACTGGTCGTGTTGACTTACGCTATAATCCTATGAGCGTTGACGAAGATTATTTTGTTCCTATGCGCGGCGGTGCGTCATCTAGGATTGAAAGTCTCCCTGGAGGAACATATACTGGTGATATTGATGATGTAAAGTATCTGCGAGATAAATTGTTTTCGGCGTTAAAGGTACCCATGTCTTACCTTTCTAGGGGTGAAGGGGCAGATGAGGATAAGGCCACCTTGGCACAAAAGGATATTCGTTTTGCAAGAACAATTCAACGAATGCAACGAGCGATTCTTTCTGAAATAGAAAAGGTTGGCGTTATCCATTTATACACACTAGGATATCGTGGCGATGATTTGGTTTCGTTTAGGCTTAAATTAAATAACCCGTCCCGCATCGCGGAGCTTCAAGAACTTGAGCACTGGAGTACAAAGTTTGAAGTAGCTAGTGGAGCGACTGAGGGATATTTCAGTAAGCGTTGGATTGCTAAGAAGATCTTTAGTCTTTCTGACGAGGAACACCTTCAGAATCTTCGCGAGATGTTCTTTGATAAGAAGCACGAAGCGGCCCTTGAAGCGGCAGCGGAAGAAGAAGCTGCTGGCGCAGCCGAGGGAGAAGAAGGTGGCGGAATGGGAGCCGGTGGCGGCTTAGAGTTTGGCGACGAAGAGGAGCTTGGCGGCGAAGAAGGTGGAGAGGAAGAAGGCGAAGAAGGCCCACTCCTTGCTGCTCCAGCCCGTCGCGATGATGATGCCTACTTGACCCCAGGCGCAAAAGGCAAATATCATACGCCAGTTAACGTGGACAGAAGGAAATCGGGAGCGCTTAAGCGCAGCTATCATGGGGTATATGCTAGAGAAATGGCTAGCTCCACAAAAAGAAACACTTTTAAGGGTCATGACGAGTTGAAAAGTCTTGCAAGCGCAACAAGGCTTTCGGAGGAACAAGATTCTAATTATTCTTTGGAAGAGAATAGTGTTTTTGAAGTTAATCGTGGTGTTAAAGTGTTAATTGAGGAGTTGGAGTCTAAAAGCAATGAAACTAAAACATAATAAAAAGAGAAATACGGCATTTTTGTTTGAAACTCTGGTTAGGGAACTAACCCGGTCAGTTATTCGCAAAGACGCCAAAACCAAAGAAGCAACGTTGAACATTTTAAAGGAATACTTTGGTGCTGATTCGTTGCTGCACAAGGAATTGAATTTATATCGTTCGCTGTGTGAGTCGCAGAATCTTAGCGAGTCTTCTGCCAACCGACTTCTAGTTGAGGTGAGAAAGGAATATAAAAAGCTTGACAAGAAGAATATTTTTACTGAGCAGAGTGCGATTATCAAGCGAATGAATAAAGACTTGCCCAAGGAAGTATTTAATACATTTGTTCCGAATTATAAAAACTTGGCTACAGTCTATCAAATTTTTAATGGCGATGTCCCCCCGGCTAAGCGCATACTTTTAGAAGATGTTGTTTTAGAATCAATGACTTGGTCATCGTCAGAGGGGAATAAGAATCCCGTGCAAGTTGATAATCTTGTTATCAAAAATTTTATAAAGAAATTTAATCAAAAATATATCAATATGCTTGGCGAAGGGCAAAGTAGCTTACTTCAAAATTATATTCTATCATTTTCTGACAATGGGGTTGGCTTGAAAGTTTTCTTGAATGAGGAAATTGGACGATTGAAGAAAGTTTTGTCTTCCAGTTTGAAGATGGACGAGATTAAACAGGACGAGGATATGATTAATAAGGCTAACAAGGTCCTGACTATCTTAGAGAGCTTTAAAAAGAATAAGATCAGCAAAGAATCTCTTATGCAGATATTAAAGATTCAGGATTTGGCTAGGGAGATTGAAGCATAATGCCAGAAATTAATATTACAGTTGATTCTCCCACAATCAGGAAGGCTGACGAGCCCACACCGCATGCTACAGTTGAGATGGCAGCCCGTCGTACCTTGGATAATAACATTTTGATACTGGACCACGAAGAAATTGATATTGTGATATATCCCGAGCAGCAGAAAGTTTTGGCGCTAGCAAAAGATAATATGAGCGACCAAGTTTATGAAACACAAGATAGACTTTTTAATTTTTTAAATGGAAAGGGCGTAATTGATTTTTCTACTGTTCACGGCGGCAATGTTTACGGCTCCCTTCAAGCAAAAATATTGGAATCTAAAATTGAAGGTGTTGACAGCACTCAGATGACTGTTTTTTCAGTTGAAAAGTTTCTTGAAGCAGAACGTCCCTACTTTATGATTGCGAAGGCTTATCAGAAAGCGGAAGAAGACCGTCTTACAGCCCCAGAAGCAGAAGAAAGCACTGAGGCGGGCGAAGTGCCATCGGACTCAAAGAAGGGTTCTATCGGAACAGCAAATGCTTATGGGCTTGGGCAAGTTCCAGCAAAAAGAGATAGGCAATATATTTAAAATTTTGGTGATTGGTTGGAGCTTTTATATTTTATATTATCCGCTTATGGGATAACCCAAATTTTAGTTTACGGTTCAATATTTAATCGCGTGAGACCATCTAAGGAAATATTGGGTGGTTTTTTTCATTGTCCGATGTGTATTGGCTTTTGGGTTGGTGTTATTCTGTTTGGCATAAACCACCATACAGAACTATTTACATTTGAATTAAACATCGTTAACGCTTTTCTCTTAGGGGGGCTAAGTTCTGGTACTTCCTATGTGTTAAGCATATTATTTGGTGATTGGGGCTTACGTCATGAACAGTATGAAAATAGAGAGAAAAATAAAGCGTAGATGGGAAATTCAACCTGTTCGTCATTGCTGCAAAGGCTCTTAGGGCGAACGGGTTGCGCCCGTATTCTAGGGAAAACTTATTATGACAAATAAATTAATTCTAAGAGAGTATTATGAACTTTGTGAAGGGGGAGTCTGCACAGACTACCTGTCTGAAGCGGAGAAACTAGAGGTGCGCGGTGGTACTGTTTACTTATCCGGCGTGATGCAGAAAGCGAACACGCCTAATGGCAATGGTCGTGTTTACCCCGCTGAAGTTCTTAGGCGCGAGGTCCAAAATTATCAAAAACTTGTCAAAGAACGTCGCGCCCTTGGTGAGTTAGACCACCCAGAAGACTCAGTTATTAATCTAAAAAATGCTTCGCATATGGTTACTGATATCTGGTGGGATGGAGACAGTGTGATGGGCAAAGTGAAAGTTTTGAATACCCCATCGGGAAGGATTTTACAAGACTTGGTTAGCTCTGGTGTCACTCTGGGGATTTCGTCCCGAGGTTTAGGTTCGGTGCATGAATCGAACAGCGGTCAGGCTGTTGTTGAAGATGATTTTCAATTAATTTGTTTTGATTTTGTCTCAGAACCGTCAACCCCCGGAGCTTATATGATGAGGGAACACAAAGAGTCAAACATTTTTAATAAGTCTGACCGCATTAACCGTGCTCTGAATAATATAATAGTGGGTTTGGAATGAAACGTGACGAGCTTAAACAAACTTTAAAGCCGCTGATTAAGCAATGCATCAAAGAAGTTATCTTTGATGATGGGGTGCTTTCTGGAATAATCACTGAGATTGTAAAGGGCCTTGGCCCGCAGATGTTGCTAACTGAACCTGTTGCACACACCCCCGTTGAAGATGCTCCTCGCGAGCGTAACGCTGCGTTAGAAGAAATACGTCGCGACCACCGTCGCGAGCTAGAGGGGCAGAGGAAATCTCTTTCTGAGTCTATGGGTCAGCGCTTTAATGGAATTGATGTCTTTGAGGGGGTCAACCCAATTAACAAAGCTGGCCAGCCTTCTCGCGGCCCAGCAGCACCAAGTTCAGCCTTAGATGGGGTCGCCCCCAACGATCCAGGTGTTGATATATCTAAACTTGGTGTTTTCGGAAAAGGAAGGTAGGGTGGGTAAAGTTGTACATGTAAAAATTGTTCCGCGTAAGAATGAACAACCGGAGCGAATGATTCGCCGGTTTATAAAAAAAGTTAAGAAAGAAGGAATTATAGAAGAAGTGCGAGAACGCGCATACTATGTAAAACCATCCGAGAAGCGCCGAAAGAAGCGACGAGAAAGAAAAGCATTAATGAAAAAGTTACAGGAACAAGAAAAGTCAAAGCACTAATTACTAAAACGAGGAATAGGATAAATGGCAACTGGAAGAACAACATGGGATAGTTATGGACGCACCAAGTGCCCAAAGAACCTTACGGGTACTCACGGAACAGAGGTGGCATCGGTTACGTCTGAGCCCACCCTTACTGATGCAACCGCTGGATATTCGACAGAAAACCAAAGGTATTTGCACATCTTATTGGATACAGATACGTCTGGGGATAGTAGAACCATTACCGTGTGGGGTTTTTCCTACGCCTTTGGAAGATGGGCACCTTTGACAGATGCAAGAGGCAACGCAGTTGCTACTGGGGCGGTCAGCGATTCTCAAGTTTATAAAGTGTTTGAGATTGGCGGGTGTGACCGCGTTTTGTTCTTGGCGAATAGCGCTGTTAATGCTAATGATTTTCTATTCGCAGCTTGCACCACTTTTTAGGAGAGCAATTTAGTGGGAAGTTTTGGAAAATTTAGAAAAGCTGGTGCTGGTGCTGGTACTGTTACTATAGGCGGCTCAAATACTCAGGTCCAATTTAATGATGCTGGGGTATTGGCAGGAGATTCCGGTCTTACTTTCGCCAAGGCCACGGATGAGTTGGATGTTGGGTTAATTCAACTGACGGCTGAGCAGGGTTCAGCCCCCGCCGACCCAGGCGCAGGCAATGGCGGGTTCTTATACACCAAAGCCGATGGAAAAGTTTATTGGAGATCAAATGATTTATCTGAGACAGACCTTACAACTGGTGCGACGTCGGTAGCGGGGTCAGATACACAATTACAATATAATAATGGTGGCTCAATGGGTGGTGCGGCTAGTTTATTGTATAATGATAGCACTGGTTACCTTGGCATTGGTGCGTCTGGTGGCGACGTTACCCACCGCTTGACACTTCCCAACACTGATGGTGTCGCAGGCCGCGTAAAGGCCAACGCTTATGTAACCTATTCTTCAAGACGATATAAGAGTGGCGTTGAAAGAATTCAAAATCCTATGGAGATTCTTAGTAAAATCGATGGAGTGACCTATAAATGGAACGACAGCGGACGCACAGATATCGGCTTTATTGCCGAGGATGTAGGTAAAACTCTTCCGTGTGTCGTTGATTATGAAGAGAATGGCATTGATGCAATCGCCATGGACTATACTCGCATTAATGCAGTGCTTGTTGAGGCAGTAAAAGAGCAAACAAAAATAATTTCTATTCAAAAAGAACAGTTTAATAAACTGACTGATTTAATTGAAACTTTGGCCCATGCTCAAAAGAAAAGGTTTGAGAATTTCTCTAATATGCTTAAATCAATTCTTAATCGTAAGTAGCCTACTATTTATTACAGATTAAATCGCACGCCGCGCATATTAAGATAATGGAGGTAATATGAAATGGCTACAACCTACGGACAATATAATGTAACACTGGAAGCAACGGCTTCCGCAGACGGCTACACAGCACCCGGAGTATCAGGAACCGCGATGCTTTATGTGTCTGGTTCGGGGACGGCAGCAAAGATATATATAGCGGACGGCGCTGGTACTGTTTCCAACCCTGCCTCTGTTAATATTGACGCGCTGAGCGCTCTAGGGAGCGCTGACATTCACCAGACCGCAGACCATTTCATGTTCTCTGATGCAGGCACGGAGAAAAAGATTACTTTTTCAAATCTCCAAGATGCCGTCTTCGCTGACGTTTCTGGTGACGCAACCATCGCAGCTGGTGGTGCGCTGACGCTTGCAGACAATTCGGTTGACAGCGACCAATACGTTGATGGTTCTATTGACAATGCTCATCTGGCAGCCAATTCGGTTGACAGTGATAATTATGTTGATGGTTCTATTGACAATGATCATCTGGCAGCCAATTCAGTTGACAGTGATAATTATGTTGATGGTTCTATTGATCTAGCTCATTTAGCAGCTGATTCAGTAGATGGAACTAAAATAGCAGATGATGCAATTGACTCAGAACACTATACTGATGGTTCTATTGACCTAGCTCATTTAGCAGCTGATTCAGTAGATGGAACTAAAATAGCAGATGATGCAATTGACTCAGAACATTATGTTGATGGTTCTATTGACAATGCTCATCTGGCAGACAATGCAGTTGACACCGACGAGATTGCAGACAATGCAGTTACTTTGGCTAAAATGGCAGGACTTGTACGCGGCAAGATTATTTATGGTGATGCCTCTGGCGACCCAGCTGCCCTCGCAGTAGGAGGAAACGGAAAGATTCTTGTTGCCGACGTCAACGGCGACCCGTCGTGGACTACGGTTTCCGGTGATGCGACCCTTTCTGCTGGCGCTCTTACAGTTGCTTCTGCTGCTGGAAACTTCACTGTTACTGGAGACCTTATTGTCAACGGTACAACAACCACCATTGATACCGCGAACTTGCGGATTGAAGATAGCGTAATTGAGCTTTCAAGAGGCACGGGTAATACAGCCGGTACTCGCGGCACCAACTCTGGTGCAGGCTTCTTCATCAGTGGCTCTACCACTGATAGAGAAGTTACCTTATTGTGTGCCTCTGATGGTGGCCGCCTTAAAGTCAGTGGCTCTTCAGCTGTTGGTGCAGGTTTTGATGTTATTACGGGCGGGGACTATGCCATTAACGGTACCTCAGTCCTTAATGCCACAACGCTTGGAGGCGCTGTTATTGCCTCTAGCTTGACATCGTTGGGCACAATTGGTTCTTTAGTTGCAACAACTGCTGACATTAATGCCGGTACAGTTGACGCAACAATTGGCGCAACGACCCCCGCTGCTGCCTCTTTTACCACAGTGTCCGGCTCTGGCAATATGCAAGTGGTTGGCACAATCAATTCAATTGGCGCAATTGCAAGCTCTGGTTCTGTGACATGTAATGCCGGTCTCTCCGTTAAAAATGGTGATACTGGCGTTGGTTTTATTAGATTTTACGAGGATAGCGACCAAGGCAGCAACTACATGACTATGGTTGTCCAAGACTCGCTTGGGGGTGATGGGACTATCACGGTGCCCGGTGTGTCAAATGATACTATAGTTTGCAGAGCCACAACGGACACTCTTACTAATAAGACCTTGACGTCTCCAGTGCTCAGCGGGACAATTAATAGTGGCGCTGCCGGTGGAAGCAATGGCACGACGGTTTATCTCTGGGGTGATAGCAATGGCACTCATTTTAAATGGGATGGCTCAGCATCCGGTGATGAAGAATTACAATTCTGGCGCAGCCAGGGAGCTGAGGCTGTAGAACTTCTGACTATTGGTAACGACCACGACGACGACTATATGATTGATGTAGCTACCGGCGACAACAATACAAATAAAATTCGTGCAGAAGCTTTTGTTACTCACTCAGACGAACGCTTGAAGAAAGATATTCGGCCAATGACGAATGCAATAGATAAAATCAATAGATTGCAAGGTGTTACCTATAACTTGAAATCATCAGACAGGAAGGTCAAAGGGTGGAGAGCGCAGCAGATTGGGTTTCTTGCTCAGGATGTGAAAAAAGTCTTGCCGCAGATTGTTGCTGTGGCTTCCGATGGCGGTATGGGGATTGATTATTCCAAGCTAACTGCTGTTCTCACTGAGGCAGTCAAACATCAAGATGCTGAAATCAAAACCTTGCGCAAGACACTATCTACTGTATTAGAATCTCAGGAACTTCTTCTTGAGCGCCTGGGAATTAAAAAGTAGAGAGAGGACATAATGGCGAAAGGTGATTCAGTACCGGGAACCTATAGACAAACTTCAGGATTGGGACACGTCCCAGCATATCAGGTCTCCGGTAGACCGTGGATGACGGGCTCAACCATTGCGCCTTCTGGTACACTTACAATAGAATTTCCGAGCGTAACAAAGAACTTTACTGTTGTCAATACGCGGCACCATGCTGGTCTCGCTATTGAGAATACTTATACTGGCTCTTTGGCAATTTATTTTGGACCCACCCCTGGAGTTACCTGGGATGGCACAAACATTGATCAGATAACAAAAAATCATTATGTCTTTTTAGATGAGCCAAATGATGCATACACATTTGATACTAAGACAAAGACATTGCACATTACCTGCTTGGGATACGGCAACTATGCATCGGGGGTACCTACGCAAACTTCCGGTGTTTCCGGCTCGGTTCGCATCTTTGCGGAGTTAACAGGTATTGAAGCAGATGACATGTATGCGCTGACTGGTTCGGGAATTGACGCTTAAAAGGTATTTACCTGTTGAAGATACTATTTATTTGTGATAAAAATAACTTTGGTTAGGAGTACCAAAATGTCCAAAATGTTACAAGAGGCAATTATCGATGCAGAAGCCTTGAAAGAAGCCGCATTGCGTAATGCTGAACAAGCAATTATTGAAAAATATGAGGCTGAAATCAAAGACGCTGTTACGACTTTGTTAGAGCAGCCTGAAGAAGAGGAGGACCCTCTTGGACTTGGTGGCGAGTTAGACATGGAATTGGGTGGCGAAGAAGGAATGGAATCAGATGAGGCTGTGGCCGACCAATTGGTTCCTGCTGCTGTAGACGGCGAAGACCTTTGTGCTTGTCCAGATATGCAAGACCCAGCCAATAAGAAAGTTGAAATTGATTTGGACCAATTGGTTGCCGCAGCTAACGCAGAAGAAGAAGCCGAGGAAGAAGAAGCAGCAGACATGGGTCTAACAAGCGCTATGGCTTTGGAAGAAGAAGTTGATTTGAGCGAAGAACTCCTTGCAGATTTGATTGAGACATTGACTGTAGACGTCACACCAAAGTCAGACGGTTGGGCTGGTGCCAATTCTGCTGAGCTTGAAGAGGCAGAAGAGCAAGCTGTTGCAGAGGAAAAAGATTCTGAACTGGCCGAAGAGAACGAAGAATTAAGAAAAAATGTAAAAGAGCTTGAAGAAAGGCTTGAAAAATATACAAAACAAATTAAATCAATTAAAGAAGAAAAAAATAAAATTAAGAACGTTGCATTGAAGATGCGTGACCATGTAGAAGGCACAAATCTTCAAAATGCACGATTGCTCTATACGAATCAAGTTTTGATTAGTGACTCCTTGAATGAGCGACAAAAAAATAAGATTGTCGAAGCTATTTCAAAGGCAGATTCCGTAGATGAGGCGAAGATGATATTTGAAACACTTCAGAGCGCGGTGGGCTCTTCTTCTAAGAAGACGCCAAAATCACTGAGCGAAGTTGTAGAACGTCGATCTTCCACATTGCCACGGGCAACCAAGGCAAAATCATCCGACCCGGCAACGGATAGGATGAAACTTCTAGCAGGAATTGTTAAGAATTAAACACATTTAAGGAGGATTTAAAAATGTCTGTTTTACAGAAGTTGACGGAAGGAATTGTCAACCGTAGTCTCGAAAAGGATGGTCAGGCTCTACTTGATAAGTGGAATCGTACTGGTCTTTTGGAGGGGTTGGGTTCTGACCGCAAAAAGAATAGTATGGCTTGTCTCTTAGAGAACCAAGCTAAAGAGCTTCTTCGCGAAGCATCTGCCATGTCCCAAGGGGATGTGGAAGGATTTGCAGCAGTTGCATTTCCGATTGTTCGCCGTGTATTCGGTGGACTCGTAGCTAACGACCTCGTTAGCGTTCAGCCCATGAGCTTGCCTTCTGGTCTGATCTTTTTCCTTGATTTCACTCACACGGATACCAAGGTGGGGGCAGGAGCGACAGCGCGAACTACTTCCGTTTACGGTGGTGGCGCTGTGGCCAGTGGAATCGCTAGCGGTGTAGGCACCTTGTCTGAAACCGGTTACTATGACCTTCAGAGTGGCTACGCCTCTCCGACTGGTTCTGCGTCTGTTACTTTGGCGGCTGTGTCCGCCCTGACCGCTACTTTGGTAAGCGCTCTAAGTGAGGCGCAGAAGAAGCTTGTCAGGTTTGACCCTGACCTTCTTGCTGACACGACCGCGCAGATCGCGCAGTTCACCTTTACAGCGCCCGCAAATCTGAATACCAATAATCTTGGTGCTTTGGATTTGACCCTTGCTGCTGAAGATGTTGTGATTCGTCGCCTGACTTCCATTAGTGGTACCACCATAACGGTTACCATTATGGATACCACAAGCAACACTGTTGCTGCGGCTGCTACCGAGTCAAAGACTGCCACATACGCTGTGGCTGATAGCTTTGCAGCCAGCACTGCTGCTGGTTCTGTTGTGGGTGGTACTCCGTGGGGTCTTGAAACTACTGGCGACACCGGTCTGGGCCTTGCAGGAGCGAATGCGGATATCCCCGAAATCGATATCAAAGTCGATTCTATCGCGGTAACCGCAATCACCAAGAAGCTCAAGGCTAAGTGGACCCCGG
>Ga0098044_1000536_pt1 | contig 20152 bp, 15 predicted proteins | sample 10_taG_FD_75053 | JGI IMG/M metagenome (GOLD analysis project Ga0098044, IMG submission 75053) | Marine viral communities from the Subarctic Pacific Ocean - 10_ETSP_OMZ_AT15264 metaG | ecosystem: Environmental > Aquatic > Marine > Oceanic | place: Pacific Ocean | collected 2015-01-16 | reverse complement strand
GACAAAATGATCAAGCAGCGCCGCGAATCGGTTCGTCAGTTCGAAGATGCTGGCCGCAACGACCTCGCCGATATAGAGAAAGCAGAGATAGAAGTCCTGCAAGACTTCATGCCTGCCGCACTGAGCGAAGCGGAACTCGACAGTATTATCTCCAAGGCCATCACCGACACAGGTGCTCAGGGCATGCCCGATATGGGCAAAGTCATGGGTGCGGTCAAACCCCAGGTTGCTGGCCGAGCCGATATGTCCGCCGTCAGCCAGAAAATCAAGTCCCGACTAAACGCCAACTGATACTTCACCGGAGTCCGCCATGGCTGGTCTGATTCCGCAAAGCTTTATCGACGACCTGTTGAGTCGTGTCGATATCGTTGAGGTAATCGACAAGCGCGTCAAATTGCGCAAAACCGGGAAAAACTACTCGGCCTGCTGCCCGTTCCACCAGGAAAAGACCCCCTCATTCAGCGTCGAACCTGACAAGCAATTTTACTACTGCTTTGGCTGCGGCGCCGGCGGTAATGCCCTCGGCTTCGTCATGGACTTCGATCACAAGGAGTTTCCTGAAGCTGTTGAGTCCCTGGCCAACGACCTCGGCCTGAGCGTCCCGAGGGAAAGTGGTAACAGCAATCAGCGCAAAGGGGAACGCGGCGAGCATGAGAAACTGCTCAGCGCGCTGAATCAGGCCAGTCTTTTTTTTCAGAAACAGCTTCGCCAACACCCCAGTCGCGAACGCGCGGTTAGCTATTTAAAAGCACGCGGCCTGACCGGCCAGATTGCCCAGCGCTTTGCCATTGGTTTGGCTCCACCGGGCTGGGAAAACCTGCTGGAAGCCATGGAACCTTATCAGCTCCCGGTAGAAACGCTGGAAAAAGCCGGCCTGGTCATCAAACGCGAGGCCGATCACCGGCTGGCTGAAAAATCACCTTACTATGACCGTTTTCGTGATCGCATCATTTTCCCGATTCGTGATGCACGCGGCCGAACACTGGCATTTGGCGGGCGCGTACTCGGTGATGACAAACCCAAGTACCTGAACTCGCCAGAAACACCGGTCTACCAGAAAAACCGTGAGCTTTACGGCCTGTTCGAATCCCGCCAGGTTTTGCGCAAACCGACGCGCTTTTTGCTGGTAGAGGGCTACATGGACGTGGTGGCACTGGCGCAACACGGCATCAATTATGCTGTAGCCACACTGGGCACTGCCACCAATGCCAATCACCTGAATCGGCTGTTCCGCATCGTACCTGAAGTGATTTTCTGTTTTGACGGCGATGATGCCGGCCGCAACGCGGCATGGCGCGCTCTGCGTGTCGCCCTACCGGTGATGGAAGATGGCAGGCAAATTCGCTTTCTGTTCCTGCCAGAAGGCGAAGATCCGGACACCCTGGTTCGCAAGGAAGGCGCCGAAGCCTTTGAAAAACGTCTGCTGAGCGCAAGCGCCCTGTCGGACTATTTCTTCCGGCACCTGGAAGAAGAAAACGACCTGAGCACACTCGACGGCAAGGCCAGGCTGTTCAAAGAAACCATGCCTTTGCTGAAAAGCCTGCCCAAAGGTCTGTTTCAACGGCTGATGCTGGATCGCACGGCTGACATAACTGACACCTCCAGGGACACATTACTGGAGTTGTTAGGCAACACGGCTCCAGCCAAGCCGCCAGCTATCAACCAGGGCGATTCCAGCCAGCCCGACACGCCAGAGCCACCTGCCTGGCTGGATGATGCAACCCATCGTTCCGGCCCGGCACGCGAGAAACAACAGGGCAAACCGCTGACGGTTAAGTCACGCGTACAAAAACCCGCCGACATGGTGGCCATAGAATTGTTGCTGCAACAGCCAGAACTGGCCCAACTGGACAGCATTGATATCGCCACACTGAAAGAAGTCGGGCTACCCAATATCAAATTATTAATTGAATTGATTGAATTCGCCCGCAGCCGTCCCCATATAGATACACCGACACTGGTTGGTCACTGTTATGGCTGCCAGGGCGGCAACCGGGTAACGCAATTGCTGGGAGATGAGAAAATCACTCCTGAAGCTGGTCGCCAGGAAGAGTTCATCTTTATCATCAAGACCATACAGGAAGAAGCCAGAAAGCGAGCGCAGCGTCGCCAATGGCTTGAACAAATTCGACCGAGAAGTCGGTCTTCTGATTCTGAACCGGAGTCCGGTCCGGAAGATAGGTAAATCAGGCTGGCAAGATAGCAGTTCAAACGCTATAATGCCCGGCTGATTTTTATTTTTGCCACCTTTTGCACACCAAATTACGGGAAGCTATGTCTGATTCGCGCCTGAGTTCTCCTCAACACGGCCTGAAAGCGCTTATTGCCAAAGGCAAGGAACAAAGCTATCTGACCTACGCCGAGGTCAACGATCATCTCCCCGATACGATCTCCGACCCGGATCAGGTTGAAGATATTATCCAGATGATTAATGACATGGGCATCAAGGTATTCGAAACCGCGCCCGATGTCGACTCTTTGTTGCTGAACGATGGCGACGACGAGAGTGGCACTGACGAACTGGCCGCGGCTGAAGCTGCAGCTGCGCTTGCTGCCGTCGAAAACGAAGCTGGACGCACCACTGACCCGGTACGCATGTACATGCGTGAAATGGGTACAGTAGAGCTGCTGACTCGCGAAGGCGAGATCGTCATTGCCAAGCGCATTGAAGAAGGCCTGCGTGAGCTAATGCATTCCATGGCGGCTTATCCCGGCGTGGTCGAGCACGTACTGGACGAATATGCCCTGGTCGCCTCCGAAGAGCGTCGCCTCACTGACATTATCACCGGCTACCTCGAAGTAGACGATGACGACGTGCCAGCCGCCTCTTCAGCCAGTGCTGTCAGCGACAGCAGTGACGATGATGATTCCGTTCCTGTCGACAGTAATGACGATGAGGAAGAAACAACCTCGGGTCCGGATCCGGAAGAAGCCCGTCTGAAGTTTGAAGAGTTGCGCAAGCAGTTTGAAAAAACTGAAGCCGCTATCAAAAAGAACGGTCGGGCGAACAAGAAAACCCGCGCTGAACTGGATGCGCTGGGCGAGCTGTTCAAAACCTTCAAGCTGACACCCAAGCTGTTTGATAACCTGGTTAATTCTGCCCGCGTCGCTCTGTTCCGTGTGCGTCGTCACGAGCGCACCATCATGAATCTCTGTATTCGTGAAGCCGGTATGCCACGCAAAACATTCGTCACCAGTTTCCCAAGCAATGAAACTGACGAAGCCTGGATTGACCCTTATCTGAAAAAGAAAGAGCCCTGGGCTGCCAAACTGGCAGATGTGGCTGATGAAGTCCGCCGTAGCCAGCGCAAACTGGCCGTGATGGCGGAAAACGCCGGCCTGTCGGTTTCCGACATTAAGGAAATCAACCGTGGCATGTCTATTGGCGAGGCGAAATCACGTCGCGCCAAGAAGGAAATGGTAGAGGCAAACCTGCGCCTGGTGATCTCGATTGCCAAGAAGTACACCAACCGCGGTCTGCAATTCCTGGACTTGATTCAGGAAGGCAACATCGGTCTGATGAAGGCGGTCGACAAGTTCGAATACCGTCGTGGATACAAGTTCTCGACTTATGCCACCTGGTGGATTCGTCAGGCCATTACCCGCTCTATTGCGGACCAGGCACGCACCATCCGTATTCCGGTACACATGATCGAAACCATCAACAAGCTGAATCGTATCAGCCGTCAGATGGTTCACGAAAAAGGCCGCGAGCCTACCCCGGAAGAGCTGGGCGAGCGCATGGACATGACGGAAGACAAAGTCCGCCGTGTGCTGAAAATCGCTAAAGAGCCCATCTCCATGGAGACGCCGATCGGTGATGATGAAGACTCACACCTGGGCGATTTCATTGAGGACACCACGGTTGAATCACCGGTCGACTCTTCTATCGAAGAAGGCCTGCGTGAAGCCACCAAGGAAGTGCTGAACAGCCTGACTGCTCGCGAAGCCAAAGTCCTGCGTATGCGTTTTGGTATTGATATGAATACGGACCATACCCTGGAAGAAGTGGGCAAGCAGTTTGATGTGACGCGCGAGCGTATTCGTCAGATTGAGGCGAAAGCGCTGCGTAAGTTGCGTCATCCAACGCGTTCGGATCATTTGCGTAGCTTCCTGGATGAGCAGTGATCGGTTGCTGATTCAGACATGGCGTTGAGTTGACGCTGAATGACAAAGGGGCCTTCTGGCTCCTTTGTTGTTTCTGGGCGGGTGGTTTGCACTTTGACGGAGAGCGGTCAGGGTGTCATGAATCAGGTTGCAGACGACCACAGCATCTCGGGGATCGCTCGGCGGTCGAAAACTCAGCCTGCGGCTTCAGACAGTTCGACCGCGTTTTCGAGCGATCCCCGAAATGCTAAGCGTGATCTGATTGTCTGAAACCTGATTCATGACACCCTGACCTTGTGCTGCGTCGGCTGTGTTTTTGGGGCCCCCATACCGTGCCCATAAATAATGGCAGTCGCCCAACTCTGATTCTTTTCCTGAGCCAATGCCACCTATTGACTCGAACGTCAATTTCCCTGATTCCTGGCACCCCAAGTCATAGTTATGCTGTGCAGACTCTGGGCAATCAGACCACGCTTTTCCTTTTGACGAACATCCGAAAGAGCGGGCGAATTGTTTGAGCCGCCAGGCGAGTTTTCGCACGCCGGATGTTGGGCTAAAGGAAGTGGTCGCACAGAGTCTGCACAGCATAACTATGACGTAGCCCAGACAGGTGGTATTGGCTCAGGAAAAGAATCAGTGCTACATTCAATGCATAAAAACAACAGCAGTGCAGGGGGTTCCGCCGGGTGGAAGAGATATTTGCAGGCATAGATTACCTTTTGGGGTTGATTGGCCCCTTCTCTGACGCTGTCTGGGCCTTCCCCACGCAATTTCCCTTCTATCAGCAGATTCCTGTTCTTGGCAACCTATCTCTGCCCGTGCTGATTCTGTTTGGTGCCGGCATCTACTTTACGGTTCGCATGCGTGGCGTGCAGTGGCTGGCATTAACGCGGGCGATTCCGATCATGATGCGACAGCAACAGCATACGACGGGCATTTCTTCACTGGCCGCTTTTTTGCTGGGGCTGGCGATGCGGGCGGGACCGGGCAATATTGTCGGGGTGACAGGAGCGATCAGTGTTGGCGGCCCGGGTGCGCTATTCTGGATGTGGGTGGCGGCGCTGTTTGGTATGGCAACGGCGTTTACCGAATCGGTGCTGTCGCAGATCTACAAAGAAAAAGCGGATGATACCTTTGTTGGTGGTATGCCGTTTTATGGCCAACGTCTGCTGGGCAATCATCGTTTTCTCGGCTATGTACTGGCGCTTGCGTTTATTACCTACGCCCTGTTCAACGTGCCAGCCCAAACATTTAATGTATTCACGGCGGTTGGCCTGGTGGCAGAAACCGGGTCGGGTATGGAAGTCTCCCGCCAGTCGCCACTATACGTCACCATTGCTATCCTGTTGATCGCCAGTTGTGCCTGGCTGATTCTCGGTGGCATTCACCGCGTGATCCGTTACACCAACGTCATCGTTCCCGTGATGGCCGTCATTTTTGCCGGGATCTCACTGATCATCATGCTGATCAATTTGACGACCCTGCCAGACTTTTTTGCTCTGGTCTTCACCCAGGCGATTTCCCCTGATGCCTTATTTGGTGGTGCCATTGGTGCTACGATTGCCGAAGGTGTGCGTCGCGGACTGATGTCTAATGAAGCCGGTCAGGGAACGATCACCATGGCAGCAGCAGCAGCGGACACCCGGCACCCTTGTGAGCAGGGGCTGGTGCAAAGCCTGGGCGTGTTCTTCGATACCATCATCATCTGTACCTTAACCGGGTTTATTGTTGTACTGGCTCATCTTTGGGCCGATACTGAAACCAGCGCAGCCTGGGCTTCACTGAGCGCTGATCGTTTGGGCACATACATCAGTTCGGTACAGGCGCTGACACCAGAAGGACTCATCTCTGCCATTACGATCATTCTCGCTACCTGTTATGCACTGTTTGCCTTCACAACATTGCTCGGCATGATCTCCTTTGCCGAAATTGCCGCCAATCTTATCTCGCGCTCGCACCGGTTTATTCTGACGATACGTCTGCTTGGGTCATTGTTCTTTGTGCCCTTTGGCGCTTTTACCGTACTCGCCGGTCTGGAACTGGGCAACCTCTGGACCATTACTGATCTGACCAATATCACCATGGTGTACCTGAACTTCCCTTTATTGTTATTGGGAGCACCGCTGGTGAGCAAGGCACTGGCGGATTATCGGCAAGCGCCTGAGCGTCGTTTTAATTCCGACGTCGCACTGGGGCTGAAAACACCCTATTGGTCAGCGACGCCAACCCCATGATCTGGCTGAGGAAAGCGCCATTTTGGTGCAACTGATCTTTGACAGCTGTTATTGCTCCTTTGCTGTAAAAAAGACTTTGTCTTCCAGAAAATTCAATTATATTATCCGCCCTTGGCGGCAACAGAGTCTGCAATGGGCAGACGGCCACAGACCAGTATGAATTATCCCGATATTTTTCAACCACACTCAGGGGTCGTTTATGTTGCTCACCTTGGTTGTCCTGTATTTGCTGTTTTCCATCGGCCTCGGTGTCGTCGCCGCCCGCCGCGTTCACTCCGCTAACGATTACATTACCGCCGGGCGCAGCCTGCCCATGTCCATGGTAATCGCCATGGTGTTCGCCACCTGGTTCGGTGCTGAAACCGTCCTGGGCATCTCGGCCACCTTTCTGGATGAAGGCTTTCGTGGGCTGATCTCCGACCCGCTAGGCGCTGCACTTTGCCTGGTGCTTTTTGGCTTGATCTATGCCCTGCCTCTGTATCGGCTGAACCTGCTGACCCTGGGCGACTATTTTCATGTGCGCTACAACAAGCGTTCAGAGATGATTCTGTCTTTCTGTATTGTGCTTTCCTACCTGGGCTGGGTGTCTGCCCAGATCACCGCCCTGGGACTGGTTTTCAATGTGCTCTCCGATGATCTGATTTCCATTCAGGCTGGCATGCTGATTGGCGCGGCCGTGGTGCTCACTTACACGCTGCTGGGCGGCATGTGGTCGGTTGCAGTGACCACCTGCCTGCAAATGGTGGTGATTGTGGTTGGCCTGCTGCTGGTGACAGCAACCGCCAGTGATATGGCTGGCGGCGTCAGCTACGTTATCAGTGAGGCGGCAGCGGCCGGAAAGCTGGAATGGTTGCCCACACTAGACATGGTGGACCTGCTGGGCTGGCTGGCAGCACTGTTTACCCTGGCACTGGGTTCGATCCCGCAACAAGACGTGTTTCAGCGTGTGAACACATCCCGTAATGAGCGCGTGGCGGTCTGGGGGACCACCATAGGCGGGCTGGGTTATTTCTTTTTTGCGGCCATCCCGTTAATTCTGGCATTCAGTGCCAGCCTGATTGACCCGGAACTGACCGCGCGCCTGATGGCCGACGACACACAACTGGTGCTGCCCACCTTTGTCGCAGTCTACATGCCGACCTGGCTGCAGGTGGTGTTCTTTGGCGCCCTGCTCTCGGTCATCATGAGCACAGCCTCCGGCACCCTGCTGGCACCGTCTGTAACCTTCACAGAGAACATCCTGCGCAACTTTCTACCCGAGATGACTGACAGCAAGCTGTTGCTCTACACGCGGCTCACCGTTGCGGTATTCACGGTACTGGTGGTCATCAATGCCAGCACCTCAGACGGCAATATCCACAGCATGGTGGAAAACGCCTATCGTATTACCCTGGCCGGCGTGTTTGTCCCGCTGACGGCAGGGCTGTTCTGGCGCAAGGCCAGCAATACCGGCTGCGCCTGGTCCATTGGTCTGGGCCTGGGAAGCTGGCTGCTGCTGGAGTTCACCTACCCGGATATCCCGTTTGAGCCACAGTTCGTTGGCCTGGCTTTCAGCCTGGCGGGCATGATTGTGGGTTCCGCACTGCGGCCCAACCCTTATGAGGAAAAGGACCAGGGGCTGGCGGTCGCGAGGAGTACCGGGGAATATTGAGCCAGGTCAGTTAACATCAGGATAATGTTGTGTTATTTGCTCTCGCACCTTGGCCGATGGAGGCAAACAGATTATATTTCCGGCATGACATTTCTGTTCCCCAGCACAAACCTTCAATGGGCAAAGACGCAGTTCTTACCGTTGCTAGCCCTGATGATTACCTTGCCGCAGGCGATGGTTTCTCAGGCTACAGAGCCCGATGATCCAGCATGGCGGCGCTTTCAACATGCACTGGGCGAGCCCGCTGCAATCGGAGTTAATGCCAGCCATAGCATGGCTGACGCCATCACTCGCCCCATCCCTGCTATCAAGCCGGATGACATTAATGCCGGGAAATTTTTACTGGGCAATGATCTTTTTCATGAAAACCTGCTGTCCTCAGACGGAACAGCAGCCTGCATCAGTTGCCATGCCGGCCCAATCAGCGGAACTGACGGCCGGCCCGTTCCTCTTGGCGTGAGCCGGGCAATGGGTCGGTTCAATGCGCTGACCACGTTTAATACCCTGTACAGCTTTCGTCAGTTCTGGGATGGCAGATCGATCACCTTGGCGGACCAGGCAATAGAACCGGTTATCAGTGAACTGGAGTTTGCCAGCACCCGGGATGCAGCTCTGTCATTCCTGCAGAATGATGATCAGTACGTTGAAGCGTTTGAGACCATTTACCCTGATGGCGTCTCGCTAGAGAACATGCAGGATGCCTTGGCACATTTTCAAGCTATCAACTTTGCTGTCACCAACAGCCCGTTCCAGCAGTACCTTCGCACCCAGCTCCAGCCAAACGGCCATTCAGCCTCAGGCTCCGAAACCCGTGCCATCACCGAAGAAGCCCTGCAGGGCTGGGAAACCTTTCAACGAGTCGGATGCACACAGTGCCATAATGGCATTAACCTGGGCGGTAATTCATATCAACGCCTGGGCACGCTACTCCCCTATTACCCTGAAGTGCGTGAAGCTGATATGAATGATGAAGGCCTTGCGGAACGCTCCGGGCGAGCAAAGGATCGTCACTTTTTTAAAGTCCCCGGCTTGCACAATGTCGCCATGACGCCGCCGTACTATCACGATGGCAGCGAATCCAGCTTGCGCACCGTTATTCAGGAAATGGGGCGTTTTCAGCTGGCCCGTGAACTTTCACCCCGGGAAGTCGAGGACATCGCAAGTTTCTTGAAATCCCTGACCGGAAGGCCCTATGGACTCACGCACTGGCAACAAATCAACGAACTCGTCACCACCCGAAAACACCCGAATTCAGATACCGCTACCGCAGCCGGCACGTCTCACCGCCAAGCATACCTCGAAGCAGCCCGCGCTCTCCGGCCATCGTTCCAACTGCTGCAAAACGAGATGCGGCAAGTCAGTCGCGGCAAGACGCCTCACTTTGATTTTCTCCAGTTCCAGCACCGAGAGCTAATCCGACTGGCCCGGGCATTGCGCCACCCACCGGCAGACACAGAAGCAGAAGTACAACGATGTCTGCAACCCGTTACGGGAAAACTGCTCCAGCAAGTGTTGGCGCTGGAGTGGCTAATTGCTGATTTTTTAAGCGCACAGGCCACGCTGGGCATTCTGGCAATCAATACTGAGATCATGGATACAACAAACGAGACTGCGCTTCTGACAGCAAACGCAGACAAAGATAACCTGGAAGAAATCAGGAGCGAAAGCCTGACAGCAGTAACATCGTCCGAAATTGGCCAGTTGACTGGCATGTTGCTGGATTGCACTTTATAATCCGCCTTCTTTTCGCGTTTGTGCATCACAGCTCAAGCACACAAAGGGCCCATAGCTCAGTTGGTTAGAGCGCTCGACTCATAATCGATCGGTCGCAGGTTCGAGTCCTGCTGGGCCCACCACACTCCTTTGGGGTCTAGCGAGAAGTCGGCTCTACCCCAGGCTCCTTATTCACCGATGTACTGAAACAAGGGCGCTTTACCGGCTTTCTTGTCGAACGTCGCCGTTACATCGGCGCCGGCAGCCCGCCCGAGCCAGGCAATCACATGGTCCGGGAAATCAGCGCCAGACTGGCGATAATCGACCAAGGCACGGCGCACCAGCTCGCGGTCAGCGACCACCAGTTGCTGTGCATCCAGGAGCGCAGCTATTTGGTCGGCTATATCGGCCCTGGGTACCTTGTATGCTCGTTGCAGAACCCAGGCCAGTTCGCATAGCGCCATGGTTGAGACAGCGCAGGGCGATTCCGCCGTGCAATGGGTCTCGATGAAACCCGCCGCAATGCAGTGCTGTTCGGGGTCGCCCTCAGCATCAACCAAGAAACGAACCAGAACGTTAGTGTCCAGGGCTTTCACTCGCTGACCGCCCCGGCCTTAATGGCCTCATCCATTTCCTCGGCAGAGACAGACCGGCCACCACTCTTAATCCGGCCCCTCAGAGCCATCAGGTCGCCCTTGGCCACCGTAACCCGCAGAACGCCATCGTCACCCATTACCCATGCCAGCTTGTCTCCCCGCTGAACATCCAGCGCCTGCCGGATCTCCCGAGGGATAACCAATTGGCCTTTTTCGCTTACTGTCGATTCGCCTTTAATCATTTTCCATTACCTCAAGGATTCTCATGCCGGGGCTTCGTTACTGCTTTAGCAATCGGAGAGGAATCCCCGAAAATTCCAAGCAGAAGAATCACTACCATACACCTATAACTTTGGCGTCTTACATTCGGTATGTCAACCGGTAAGACGCATCTTCCTAATCAGAGGGTAGTTTTATATACAATAAATTGAGAGTAAGTCACTGAGTCGGGTGGTGAACTGCGGTGATAGAAACTGCCTTCTCATTGCAAATTTCTGCTCGATCTCTTGTGCAGCCAGGTGCGGATCTGGAAACTAACCGTCTCTCAGCAATTAGCACACAAAGCATTTGAGCCGATGAAGGTTGATCGATACGATTACTTAAATGCATAGACTGTCTGGCGCATAAACTATGAAACACATGCTCATAAATATGATGATAGCTATTGTTGCGGGAGTGTTTGTTGGCGCAGCTCAAGCCAGTGATCCCAATCGATACCTCAATGACGTTAAAACAGCAGAAGATCCAGATCTGCGGATGCAGCACGCATTTAAAGCCCAACAAATCATGCAATGTAGCTTCTACGCGCAGATGGGTGAAATGGAAGCGATTGCAGGGATAATGATTAAGAATATGCGTGTCTATCAAAAGATGGCCGGGGTCTCGGAAGAGGAGGCTTTGCAACAAGCATTTAATGCAAGTCGCCACGGAGCCGCTACGGCAAAAGGCTACCTACAAGGCTACAAGGCAAGACTTCTGGAAACAGGTGGTGACCTTTCAGAAATCGACGAGCAATTTCACATGAATACGGGCAAGGTACTTTATCGGGAGAATTATTGTGCTAAGTGGGCAACGTTTGTGCTAGAAGACTCAGAAGACTGATTGGCTTCAAGGTCCAATTTCTTACTGACAACTTCAGGTACAACTCGTCAATGCCGAGGATGCGGGGCGTCTCGAAGCGGTGCCAGCGCCTCAGGAATTCGGCGCAGGCATTGCAGATGTCGCGTACCGTCTTCTCGTCCAGACCGGGCGTGAAGCATGTACATCAAGAACTCTTATTAAGGTACTGGGTAGAAGCAGTCCAAGAAGACGGAATCGATTGTCAGTGTGCACCGATACGAACGTGCTAAAATACTGAATAGTCTTATGTTTATTACATATCGGCCAAGTTATCCTAGTAACTCGCGGCCAGGTTATGCTAGCAATTACACAAGCGTGACCCGCACCGGGCTGACTCATACCGCTCAGGCTTCCGCCTGAATCTCCGCAGCAATGCGCTGAACCTCATCGAGTACACGCAATGTATTACCACTCCAGAGCATACCGATTTCTTCCTCGGTGTAGCCGCGTCGTACCAGCTCCAGGGTCACGTTGAACGTTTCAGAGGCATCGTTCCAGCCCATTACGCCACCACCACCATCAAAGTCTGAACTGATGCCAACATGTTCCAGGCCAATCAGGTCCACGATATAATCAATGTGATCGACAAAGTCTTCCACGTTTGCTTTGGGTGCCAGCATTTCGATTTCAGGGAAAAGCCGTCGCAGGTTCTGCTGATACGTTTCCTGGGCAATAGGCTCCAGTGCATCAATCTCTTCCGAGGTCAGAATTTCAAAACCATACTCACGGGCTTTTTCTTCCATGATCTGCTGGCGTTCCGTTGCCAGGAACACCCGGCGCTCTTCATTGATATAACTGCTGAACGCAACTGTCTGAACAACACCACCGTTTTCCTTCACACGCATCAGTAAATCATCGCTAAGGTTACGGGTGTGGTCGGTCAAAGCCCTGGCTGATGAGTGAGACGCAATCACTGGCGCGACAGAAAGGTCGAGCATCTCGGAAATCGCATCAGTGGAGGGGTGTGAAATATCGACCATGATGCCCAGGCGGTTCATCTCCGCCACCGCTTCACGCCCCAAATCACTCAGGCCATTATGCAGATAATCGTTATTGGCCTCACCAGTATTGGAGTCAGCAAACTGACTGTGGCCGTTATGAGCCAGGGACATGTAGCGTCCGCCACGGCGATGGAAATCTTCGATATTGCTCAGATCGAGTCCCACCGGGTACGCATTTTCGATGCCGATCATCGCCACTTTTTTACCGCTCGCGGCAATGCGTCGCACATCATCCGATGTATAGGCCAGCTCGATCCGGTCAGGTGCAATTTCTTCAGTCAGACGGTGAATCGCCTCGAATTTCTCGATAGCATTGGCGTAGGCCGCAGCATACCCTTCTTCATTAAGCTCGCCCTGTCCTGTATAGACAATGAACCAGGCGACATCGAGACCGCCGTCTTCCATCTTGGGCAGCGTCACTTGCGTATCCAGGCTCATGGTGTAATTGTTGCCGGATACGAAGTTATCGGCATTGATATCAACATGTGTATCCAGTGTGATCACCCGCTCATGTATTGCCTGGGCGCGAGCTATCAGCGCCTCTTCCGTTTCCTCAACGGCGGCTGGGGCAGATACCGTCTCCATGTTATTCTCAGCACTGGGCGACGTACTGGCTGGCTCACTGCCTGAGTCGCCACAGGCAACAAGGGCAAAAGAAGCAGCAGCGATCAAAGACAGTCTGGCGAGTGAAAGCCTGCTGATAGAAAGTAAGTGTAACCGGTCCGGAAGAAGCATACTCATCATAATCTGCACATCCTGTTAACTGGGAGGTAGAAGAAGACGCCTGACGAACAACCATGCTATGGCGTTGCTGAACATATAATGGCTGATTGGCAACCGATTGTCATTCCACTGAACTCAATATCAGGCCATTTTTGGCCTTTTGACTGCATAAATTTGAATTTAAAGGCACTTTACGATCGCCAAGGGGAAGATCGAATGCATGCTGTGGGTCTGACATAATGTTAGCCAAGCCCAACACAAAGTAGAAGTAACAGGACAACAATAGACAGAGCAAGAGTACATAAGACTACAATGAAAATAATAATGCACTGCTCAATGGTGTTCGCCGGGCTTATCGGAATTTCCTGGTATGCACTGTCAGACCATGATTTGTGGCCAGCGCTTGTTTACTGCATCACGCTTTGCATCATTGGCGCTGTCTCCCTGCTCAGGCATTACAAAAGCAGTGAGAATGTTCAAAAAATGACGCTCGTGTTGAATCGAATTGCAGCAGTTGTGCTGATGACCTTGTTAGTCAGCGCTTTTGTGATTTCTCCCGGCACGGGTATCGCAGCTGCCGCGCTGATTTTCATCCCCCTTACCCTGGCGCTGACAAATTGAAACCCCGTTCCTGGATAAAAACCGATCAGCTGTCGGCAGCATTTCCTAATTTAATGTGCACCCCCGACCTCTGCGGATATTGCCACTCGTACACTTTCACAATGGCAGCAGGAATGCTCTGCATAAAGACTATTCCGGACCTCACAGTCTTGCTAGTCTTGTGATCTGTTAAAACATGCTCAACGCATTTCCATAACAAGACTGATAACAGGATTTTTTGTCACTATGAGAGCACCCAGCTGTAACCGTCTATTGCCGACTTTTTCAGGGGCCAATTGCAAAAGAGCGAGCATCATTTCATCTCTGCTCATGCTAATCGTGGCCTTTATGCCTGGTACTGCTGCCGCTCACGATGTTTCTGAAGAGGCCCGCATCCGCATGAGCGAAGGCGGTTACCTGGACTACATGTGGACCGGTGCGGAGCATATGCTCACCGGCTATGATCACCTGCTATTCCTGCTCGGCGTGATGTTTTTCCTGAGCCGGTTCATCGACATATTCAAATTTGTCACCGCATTTACCATCGGCCATACCCTTACCCTGACCTTCGCCACCTTTGCCGGTATTACCGCAAACCATTACCTCATCGATGCAGTGATTGCAGTAACAGTCGCCTATAAAGGCTTTGAGAACTTGAATGGCTTTCCACGCTGGATCGGCACTGCAGCACCGAACCTGTTAATCATGGTCTTTATCTTTGGGCTCATCCATGGCTTTGGGCTGTCTGCCAGGCTGCAGGACCTTACGCTTGCCAATGACCCTGACCTGCTCGCCAAAATCCTTCTCTTTAATGTTGGCGTAGAGGCCGGGCAGATTGCCGCACTGGTGGTCATGGGTTTCGCCATCCAGGCCTGGCGCCAGGTGGATTTCTGGCCGGTCATCAGCCGTGTCGTCAACGCCGGATTGATCTTTACCGGCATGCTGTTATTGCTGTTTCAATTACACGGCTATGTTCATGAGGCGGGGCTTATTCATGAACATGCTTCTGCATCAGCAGCGTCAGACGACGAAGGCTGGCATAGCCATGATGGCGGCCCGCTGCACCGCCATTAATACAACTAACGCCACGTAAACTATTACTCCTGAAAATCGTCTATTAAATCGCAAGGTGAATCATGTCAATTATCAAGCTAGCAAGAAGCTCATCAACCCTTGCCAGGTTTGCGCTGTCGCTGTATGTGCTGTTTGGGGCAGTGCAGGTGTCGGCACACGGCCTGGAAATCCGTATGTCACCGGATGGTGACCGAATCATTGGACAGGTTGTTTATGAAGATGGCGCTCCCTGGTTTGCAGAAACAGTCACGATTGAGAATCTGACAGCGCCGGATAACGAGCAGCTGACTCTCACCACAGATGCTGCCGGCGGATTTTCTGCAGCGGGGACTATCGGGCATGAGTATCGCATTACAGCCCGCGATGGTACCGGCCACGCTGTGGAAATGCAGGTGACACTGGATGGTTCTTCGGCAAGCAATACAAACACCGGCACTACATCCACTGACGCTTCATCTGACAATGAAAGTGGCGGCATTCCTTTCTACGTTATTGCCGGTGCGTTGTTACTGCTTTCTATTATTCCTGCCAAATACCTGCAGAAAAAAGGCAGCCGAAACGCTTAAACTTCAGCATAAAAAAGAGGCCCGTCAGAGACTGTGTTCACAAAATCTCACCGGGCCTCTCTTATTCAGTCAGCCACTTTACCTGCAATATAAATACTGCAGGTAAGGCAACGTCATAGTTTGCAGACTTAGAAGTCGTAGACCATTCGTGCGTAGATTGAACGCCCCATCGGATCTTGCAGCTCACCCATCACACCGGCAAAGTCTGGCGTCCGTTGTGCCTGTCGATCAAACAGGTTACGTGAGCCGACGCTGATACCCATTTCTCCACCGAAGAGATTAATACCACGGTAGGTGTAGGCCAGGTCAAAGTCGGTCCAGGCGCGGATCTTGCCACCGACAATGGCCGGGTTAGGGTTCGTGTTTGCAAAACGCTGGATGATAGGTATGTAGTTCGTACCATCCCACTCAACTTCGTCTACGTAACGCACAGTACCTGTTACCGCATGGTTGTTATACACCCAGCCCAGGCGCAGGTTGGCTTTCAGTTCTGGTACAGCAGGTGCCGTACCTGTCAGCAGGTTGGTTTTACCCACCGCATCCAGAACCGGGCTATCAGGATCATCCTGGAACAGGAACTCATCCATATAAGTAGCCTGCAGGTTGATACGGAAATCGCCCCAATCCCGGAAACCGAAAGAGTAGTTACCCTGAATGTCATATGCCGTCACTTTAACGCTTTGTGCATTGACGCTACCAGGGGAAGTGACCTGCAAAATGGTTCCCAGATCAGCCTCATCGCGGACAATATCAGGGTTACTCAACCCGCTTGCCAGCCATGCTTCCAGCTGGGCCATTGACGGTTGGTTAGCTGCACCGACGCCACTTCCCGTGAACCCTGACCAGGCCTTGAACGCTTCAAAGTCCGCATTCATTACCTGCTGCCCTGTAATGTCAACAATACGGTTCTGGAAGTCAGTTTCGTTCCAGGTCACAGACATATCGAAATTACCGAAAGCCAGATCAAAACCAAGCTGTTTGGATGTGGATGTCTCGTTCTCCAGAGCAGGGTTGCCACCTGAACATGCAGTGGTGAACGCCGAGAAGGAAGAGAAACGGTCTGTCACGGTAGACAGCGCACAACTAACAGGATCCAGCAGATCCTGAATGGATGGCGCGATAAAAGCATCACCACTTGTTGCACGCAGGCTCAACCAGTCAGTCGCCGCCCAGGTGACACCAAATTTAGGATCCGTGGATTTCTGTCCAGTACTGAAGTCTTCACTACGGACCGCTGCCTCAATCTCGACATTGGACAGGACAGGGATCGCCAGTTCCATGAAGTAGGCATCCACTTCACGACTGCCCGAGGTAATACTTTCCGGGATCGGACTACCAATCCAGGTGTCTCCGCGAATTTCATGTAGCGACGGCGTGTTAGTATACTTGTCATTACGGCGCTGAAAGCCCACTGCCGCACCAATGGGACCACCAGGCAACTCAAAGCCACCGAGCGGCACTTCGCCATTGAGAATTATGTCGATGGTATCCAGCCAGCTTTCTTCCATTTCCTTGGAACGGGCTGCAATCGCATTCATGACATCCAGGGTGTTATTGTCCGCCTGGTCTACCACAAAGAACGGGTTGTAACAGGCTTCACGATCATTAACCACATCGCACTGTACACCTTGCTTCATCGCTTCAATATCAAAGTTCTGGTTAGCCACAAAGCGCAGCCGCTGTGTACTTTGCGCATAAGCGGCCATACCTTCCCAGCCATCAAGAAAGGGCACCGTAAAATCAGCCTGCAACATTAACCGCCGGTTGTGATCGGTACCATCTGAAATGTTATCACCATCGACAGTATGACCATCAGAAGGGGTATGGGTTTTGTTGATTGGACGCAGTGTTCTGGCCCGAACGTCTTCGTGAAGTAACACACCGTTTGGCGTCGTACCTGACACAATATAGTCCATTAGGCCGTCATTGTTCAGATCCTGTGAGCCACGGTCGGGCACACCATCACCATTCGTGTCGACACCGTACAACTGCTCACCAGCAGCGTTGGTTGCCAGGAAGGGGTTGCCTGGCAGTTCACCACGAAGTCCGCCCAGTTCACCAATACGTGAGTTACCGGGATTAGATGTGGAAGTATAAGACACCTGGTACAGATGCGAGTTAAATGCCTGGAATTTCAATGACAGATCATCACTGACATCCCAGCTTGCATTGACGAACAAAGACGTCGTATCTGTGGGTTCTCGATAGCTTCGGGTATCGCCGAAATCGAAATAACAGGTACTGCCAAATCGCATGCCATAGGGGTTGTTATTGGCACCGGCCACATATGAATCACGCTGATCAGCAGGTGCGCAGTTAGGGTCTGGGGTGTTTGTCGCCGACCCGGTGTACTGGCCCGAAGCATCGCGAACAGGCACCACATAGTTACCTGGTGCATTCGAAGAATAGTTCAGACCAGTCTGGGCCAGATAGGGGCGCTCGTCCCACCCCAGACGACTATTGGTTCGGAACTGACCGGCAATCACTACATCCAGATCACCAATGTCACCACCCCACAGCATCTGCATGGACTGTTCGTCATAGTCACCACGAGAGTCCTGCTCACCGTATGCCTCTATCTTAAGTCCGTCGTATGAAGAGTAGGGGATAAAGTTGACCACACCCGCTACAGCTTCGTTACCGTAGAGTGCCGCTGCACCATCAGCGACGATATCGATACGCTGGATAGCGATGGTAGGAAGCATCACGTTAAGGTTTTCATCTGCCACACGTTTACCATCCATCAAGGTTAACGTGGATCGAGGACCAAGCCCACGCAAATCAATGCTGGTGCTTCTTGAACTGGTACCTTGGATGGTATTGGTAATGGAAGATGAAGGGCCACCGACGAAAGACATGTTCTGCATGACTTCACCAATGTTCAGTGTGCCTTGATCGGCCAGGTCATCTGCCGTGATCTGAGTGATCTGAGAAGCCTGGGTAAAACCTTCACTCCGGCGAATAAATGAACCGGTTACAACCACTTCTTCCACTTCCATCTCACTCTCCTGAGCAAAACTCTGAGTGGCCATTGGAATCAGTGACAAGGAAATTGCCGTACACAGCAATCTACGTTTATGGGGGAATATTGAATCGCATTATATCGCTCCTGAGTATTCTTATTATTTAACTTTTTAGAACAATACGGACATTGCGATTGGCGCTGAGAAACCCTCTCTCGTCACCTAAAGTAACGCCGGCTCCTACCACACATATGGAACGATCGAATAATGTCCTCACTGAAAATAAATTGCAACTGTTTGTTACAATCATTCAATAAGATGAATGCGCTCAATATTCATCATTATCACAACAACATAATTCTATTAGATAATTTATTTTTCAAATGCAAAAACTGGACTTGCTGAAGATAGAAATATATCTTCTTACTGACGGTATGCACCTCGCTTTACCATTCGTTGAAAGTACAAGGAAGCTCTCTTGAGAATAGTCCCGCAGCCTTTATTTCCCAGCCTGGTCTGGGCAACTTTGCTTGACGACCACAAGGCATTGAACAACAGCTTAATGGAGCAGATTGCCCAGCTACAGCAGCAAGACCCGGAAGGGGTGGATAATACCAATGTGAAGGGCTGGCAGAGCCCAAACAATCTTCAGAACCTGCCAGCATTTGAAGATATAAACCGCTTCATTTTGCAAGCCTGTCAGCGCATCGCAGAGTCACTGCATTTTCGGCAAAACCTGAATTACCACCTGCAGTCATGGGCCAATGTCAGCCCACCCGGAGCCTCCAATAAAATCCACTATCATGCCAACTGCCATTTCAGCGGGGTTTATTACATCAGCCTGAAAGCACCAGAGTGTGGAAGCATATATTTCCGGGATCCCCGGATTGCCTCAAGGATGATGACCTGGCCGGTCGAACAACTGAGTGATTTCACTGCAGAAGAAATACAGATGCGCCCGGAAGAAGGACGCCTCTATGTATTCCCCGGGTGGCTGGAACACGGGGTTGAAGAAAACAGGAGCGACCGCGACCGGGTGAGTATCAGTTTTAATGTGCTGGCGGCAAATCGGTAAGTCTGCGACTCAAGACATCCAGTGCCTGGCGAGGTGAGGCAGCCTCAAAACCCGATCGACTGATGGTCCGCGTTAAGGCAGCGCACCACTGAGTCTGATCAGAAAGCTGATAGCGCAATGCGACACTTGGAAACAGGTATAAAATCGACGACCATACCCTGGAGTGTACCGGTTTGCTGCGCGAGTGCGGCTGAAGTTTGCGCGACAGTTTTGTAACGACAGACAAGTTCTGGCATGAAATGCTGTTTACCCAGTTGCTGCGGCTCTTTCAGAGCTACCTGACGCGAAGGGTGCGACCTCGATCCCGAGGAACTGGAACTGACCTATTATTATCTTGCGTCAGAATCAATGTTTATTTATTAACTGTTATTAGAATCTATCACAGGGTAACATCCTTCTCCCCAATGCAGATTAGAGTTATCCATCATAATACCAATAATTGCTGGTACTAGTTGTCCCATCAATTGAACACAATCTATTAGCTGTTTACGATTGATCGAACTGCCATAAGTTGACCCACCATGTATCATTTGATTTCTCAGTGTATAAAGACGAGTAAAAACGATATTCAGAACAGTTGAAGTGTCATGACTGGCGAGAGCTTTATGCGATGCTTTCTTTGCTGCATCAAACTTATCTTCCCAATCTTCATAGCCTAGCAAGCGATTTTTAAAGTCCCAGTAAGGCTGAAAGACATAGCGATTTTCCAATAATAAACGTATTTTATTTG
>Ga0098044_1000533_pt1 | contig 20214 bp, 26 predicted proteins | sample 10_taG_FD_75053 | JGI IMG/M metagenome (GOLD analysis project Ga0098044, IMG submission 75053) | Marine viral communities from the Subarctic Pacific Ocean - 10_ETSP_OMZ_AT15264 metaG | ecosystem: Environmental > Aquatic > Marine > Oceanic | place: Pacific Ocean | collected 2015-01-16 | reverse complement strand
CCCCCGCCCACCACCGTCCCGAAGGACGGCATCGAGGTCGTCCATCACCTTGACGGGACGGCATCGACCACAACCTGTGCCATAGCGGGCAGGCCCGTCCCCTTCACGGGGGAAATCCCCTCCGACTGGAGCTACGACTCCTTCACCAATAGTGCTGGCGACTTCGTAGAGCACTTCTCCCCCTAAACGAATATGAAGATACCACAGCACATATTGGAGGACGCGAGCTTTCGGGCATCAGTTGACGATGTTCTGTCACAGCGCCCCAAGGACGGGCCTTTCCTCCGCATGGCGGTGGAAGGCATAGCCTTGCACCCTCACCAAGATGGGAGCGGCTACCAGTGCAACCGCAATGCGTTGTTGCAGGATGTATATGATACCTGTAGGAAGATCCTACAGGGTGGATACGTAGGAGAACTCCCTGATCCCCAGTTCCTGAATGGTGAATCAGAAGACCCCATCGACAGGCAGATGGAACTGGTGGGTCAGCTTGCTGACAAGGAAGATGTCCCCTTCGATTTGCTGTGGGCCGTGTGGGTTAGGATGAACGAGAAGACAGGAACCAATCTCTAGTAAAACAAAAACAAAAACATGATAATGACACAAGAGCAGCGCGATGCTAACCGCGCAAAAAGAATGGCAGAGTTGGAGGAACTTTTCCCCCTCACCCTGCTTTGTGTGGAGGTGCTGAAGCAACACGCCCCCACTTTGAAGTATGTCAGACAATGGCAACACCACTGCATCGACGTTTACCGGATGGATCTTCCGGTCGTGAAAGATGTCCTCGCTGAGATCGCGGCTGCTGAGAAAGTCTGCCCCGATACTCTCTTCACGATTTACAAAGCAGACTACTGCTGCCCAGATGATTTCCCTGAGACCAAGTAGAAACAGAATCATGGAACAAAAACAACCAGACCCCTTCTTCAAAGTTATAGTCAGGATAGATGGACGACTACAGGGGGCCATCTACAACCTCACAAAAGCGCACGCCCTGCACATCGCAAAGCGAATCAACGCTTCCGGTCTGCTTCCGCACGCAACACGAACTGCGATGGCCCACGAAATGGTAGCCCCGCGTCCTCTTATCGAAACGATCCATACTATTCAGCACATCTGCGACCCACAGGGATGCAGCAGGGAAGTAACCCCCCGCGTAGTTGGGACTAGCGAAAGCGCCACGCACTTCCTTGAGAAGCAACTCACAGTGGTAACGGGCTACCTGCCCAACCGCTAAATAAAACAGAAACCAAAACAGAAAGGAACACAGCAATGGCTGGACAAAAGACATCGGGCAAGAAGATCCGTCGCGCTGGGAAAGGGCGCAGCGAACAGAACGCGCGCACCAAGCGCAACGTGCAGAAGCGGAGGCTCAAGTTTGAGCGCCGCATCAAGGCCCAGATTGAGGAGGCAGGGGACAGTAAGATTCCTGTCTACCGCAGGGGGCATGGTGATTCCCATCGTGGGGATCTCTCTCACTACGAGAGCAAGGCCGATAGGCTGCGCGAGCATCTCAAGTGGAGCATCGGTATGCGCCAACGTTGGAACTAGTTAAACGTTTAACTCATTCCTTCTGTGCTCCACTCCAATGTGGGGAGGAGCACAGCGCGGAGTGAATTAAATACTCCTGACAAGATGAAAATGAAGTTGCTATTGCAAGCGATAGACCTCCCGCCAGCGGAGGCAGATCACTGCGAGGTGCGCCAGTCTACCCAGACCTTGGTCATCACCGCAGAAGACATAAAGGATCTCACGATCCTTGAACCCCTGAACCTGAACCCTGAGTCATGAGAGATATAATGACAACAGCATTGGAGCGTTCCATCGACGCCCAGATGGAGGAATCCCGCAAGCGGGGGTTGTCTCTCAGGGAGATGAAGGAAGGCAAGACCATCAAGACCATCGAAGAGAAGAAGGCGGAAGCCCTCGACCTCATCGGTGAGAAGAAACCCAATCCATTCCCACAGTGGAACTCCATTGGGGAAGCCCTCGAAAAAGCAAAGGAGGAGTCATGAAAGACTGTAAGTATATTAGATTTGAGGATGGGTTCATCACCTTCCCCAAAATTATTAGTCACGATGAAGCAGCTCGCTTGATGTCCCCCCATTTGGGGGCGGTTGAATCGGCGGGTTTTGTTAAAGACGGAGTGTGCTGTGAGGAATCCATAAGCCTCAACGTCAAGTCCCTCCCTGAAGATAGCGAGTTACTGAGAAGCGCCGTCGGCAGTGGGCATAAAGAACTGAGGGCATCCCTCGTTCCCCTCAAGAGATGGGTTGTTTCCTCTATTGAGGATGAGTTCTATCCAGATGGTGACGACGACGATGGACTACAAGGTCTGATCGAGAACATAAAGGACCGCTTCGATCTAGTAATGAAGGGAGAATAAGTCATGAGTAATAACAACATGAAACAAAAGATAGAGGAGATCAAGGAGGCGATGGTCGAATGTCTGGCAGACATTATGCTGGGCGAGCACATCCCCCTTGAGTTCCTCCATGAAGAGACAGCGGAGATCCTGTATCCCGCGAACAGGAAGATGACCAAGACGATCCTGCGGAAGGTAGTTAATAACTATCGGTTCCTATTGATCGACCCTAGTCCGATTCGGAACAAGATCCTTGAGGTCTTACACCCTTATGGGTTGCTCCTAGATACCTATGAAGACTGGGTGAATGAGCACCAATACCCTTTGAGAAGGTTGAAGAGTATGCTCAAGCAATGGGAGCTAGAAGAGGCGAACAACAACTACATCTTTAGTGGAGACGCTTGGCGTCTCTTACTTAAGTTGATCAAGAGTGAACAGAACCAGTCAAACGTTTAACTGAACAAGCCATGAGTGAACAACCACAGAAGACAATCAGAAATTGGGAGGAGATACTTACAAGACTTCTCCAGAAATACGCCAAGTCTCTCATAGAGATGGACGGTGAACCTGTAGGCGCAGCCCAGTCAAGGGCTGATATAAGAATGCGTATCATTGCAATAGGCAGAACGTTTGATGAGCTGGTGGATGAATGCAGCATGAACTCGCATTCAAACGCACGTTGCGCTTGTCACGCGGTGAATCGTTTGGAGCGGGATGATCACATCAACTACCTCACCAAACTCGACAAGTGTGAAGGAGACAAGTCATGAAACGATTAAGATATAGAATCCTGTATTGGATGTGGCGACACTGGCACACTTCTTGTTTCTACAAAAAAGATCCTTGGTCAAAATTCAGGTGGGGGTGCCACCTCTGTTGCGGTGGAGACGAGCGTAGAAATGAATGGACAGTTCGACTATGTGATTGGCTGGAATGGCAATGGCGCACCCTTGAAAAACAACTTGAGGAGGACAAGCCATGAGACACTGGACTACAGAACACCACCCGAACGCAGTTCCCCTTGATTTGTGGGAACTGATACGGGCCATCACCACAGAGGAACATAAACACTTGGAGCCTGAAGATCGGCTAACTCAAGAAAACATTCTGGAGGAGGTTGAATACCTAACCCAGCATGGGACCAAGCTGGATGCTTACCGTCTTTATGGTCCTCGTGATGATCGCAGGATCACAGTAGGCATCCGTTACGGGAATGAAGACTCTGAGTATATGAGTCCACACCTTACAAGAGAGATCGCGGACCAGTTTGATCTGGACCCGCTCAACAGAGACAACAAAGACAAGCCATGAGTAAAACTACAACAGACACAAGACCGTTGTTACTACCTGATTGCCCCGCCGTCGTATGGGGTGGGGCATCAGACCACACACCACGCGAGGATCGTAATCCCACAAAGATCATGCCGCCTGAGGTGGAGATCCTTATGCCCGATGACCATCGTGAAGTCGTGGATCGTATGAAGAAACTGGCAAAGAGAAAGAAAGGGTGGAGGTTATCTGAAATAACCTCTCGTGTTTGGAGAGGATGGGAGTGGGAGGCTATGGATGCAAGGAGAACCAAGCTTAGTTTTGTAACCACTTACCTTGATGAAGGGATCGAGGATATATGTGGCACCGACATATACTATCATGCAGATGGTGAGCTTGACTTAACTACACCTAGAAGTGAGGTAGTCGTGGAGCATAATGGTTACCGCCATGACTGTGTCATAGTAGTATATCTCTCTCCTTATGGTGGAGGGGGTCGGCCAAGGTATGCATCCCTCGTGGTGCTGAAGGAAAAGGTAGAGTTCTTGCGGACTGCGCTAGACCTGAGACCCCGCACTATCAAACTGGTCAACCCTGATGACTGGCAGCAAGATGGTGGGTCCGTTGACCTGCTATGGGCATATGGAGAAGAGATGTAAAACGTTTAACCGAAAAAGTTATGGAAGAAAAAGACACATACCAAAGGGTAGCAATACCCATGACAGACGAGCAAGCACATGAAGTGTTTGCCTGTGAAACATGCAAGGGATTCAGTGATTCCCTGCAAGTCCTGAAAGAGATGATTGAGACAACGTTCGGAGCTGAGATGGCACCAAGATATCTCAAACACCTCAACCTCGTAGCCAGTCCTGACTGCGATGGTCAGTGCGTGACAGGAGAGACCATGACCCTGTCCTGCCCCCACTGTAAGGTTGATGATTCCGCTGATCGGGTGCGGCGCGAGGTGCAAGGTGGGCGAGGTAACTTGGTTTACTTCAACTGGTATTGTCACCTGCCCACAGAATACACATGCCCTTACTGCGACAAGCATGTGGTGTTGGAGGGTAACAGACTAAGTATTGTGCTGAATCACAACGCGATGAAAGGTGATCTAGATACTCCGTCTATTGCACAACAGAAGATAGCCATGCAGAAAATGCTGGAGGCCCGCACCGCCACCGCTGATGCCAAAGGTTACGGTGTGCCCATGCAGGAGAACGAAGAGAGTTAAACGTTTAACGAAACATTCCCATGAAACAAAACAAAAGAGAACTGGACTTAGGTCCGCGTCAGCTCCGCCCTAACAAGCGGAGGAGAAGATACATCACCCGCTTACGGTTACTCATCCACCGCCTGTGGACAGCATACCGGAAACGGGAATTACTGGATACTTGGTGGCTCCGCTTGTTGATATATGCAGCAGGCAAGATGGGCTTTACCTTCATGGTGGTGCATGAAGAGCATATGGCTCTTCACTTTGCCAACAGTGACGCGGTATTGCTGGCGTCAATGCGGGACCATATCCAGTATTATGAGGAACAAGCAGCACATAGGAAAAAGGAGGCACTTGAATCATGAGGACAAGAGGAACAAAACAAGACAGGGGTCAGCACTCAGATATGCTGAAGGTGACCAAAGCCCTCATCGCTGGTATGCGTAAGTATGCCGACCAGCTTGAGGAAGAATGTAAAATCATTATGAATGGTGGTGTAACCAGAGGTCCTCTGGGGTATAGCGCAGGGTCATGCCAGATATCAGATCTGGAGATCATTGAGGATGCCACCACTACAATCGTAAATGATGAGGATACAGGCACCGCGCAAGACCTTATGCATGGTGAATATCGCAAGGGCGAACTGAAGTTCCGTATCAAGATATGGGATGACATGTCCTGTGATAATAGTGATGAGTGGGTGGAGAAAGACTTCCGCGACCTCTTCGACATCCCATTCCACGCAGAGTTTGGACTCATGCAATACATCTGGGATGAGCTTACAACTTACCTAGAACCCATGACCTACATCCACAAGAAGACAGGTAAGAAATATACGGCGGCAGATTTGGAAGACGCTTGGAGAGCGGAACTGTATTCCAGAAGAACCGACCAGAGTAGTTAAACGTTTAACCAAAACAACAACATAAAAATGAAACAACCAACCATATATGTAATGTCTGACTCCCACTTCGATGAAGAGGAGAATCCTTCGGGCATAGTCAGGCGGGGGGTCAGGCCTCCAAACCACACGACGTTGACACTGGAAGGATTGGAGCGGCTCGACCCGCAGGACATCCTCATCCACTTGGGAGATGTAATAGACAAGGGGGAGAAGAATCTCCCTGAGTTCATGGATCAATGCCCAGCGCGAACCAAGATTCTTTGCCTTGGCAACCACGACGGGCACTCCATCCACTGGTATTTGAGGAACGGGTTCTCCGCTGTAATGGAAACCTTTACCCTCAAGTATGGGGGCAAGACGATCCTGTTCAGTCACCATCCTGTGATGACAATGCAGTATAGGCTGACTGACGCCCTGTCTGATCCCCGACGGCGTGAGTATCATCTGCCAGATGGCATCGACCTCAACATTCACGGCCACCTCCACCTCCGCAACCACCGTGACGAAGAGTCGGAGTGGCAGGATGAAGAGGATGAACGCTGGTTCCTGTTCTCACTTGAGGCAGTAGGCTACTACCCCGTCAAGCTGGACGATATCCTTCACGGCAAGGTGCCTCGTGTCCTCAAGCGGGATGCACTGAAGTATGTGCATGACCCTGATAATGTGAACTTTGCCCCAATCGTGAACCCTGAATCATGAGCCAGATACCATACGTCATGCTCAACGGAGAGGAGATCCGTCTGGACAATGTCGAGTTCCTTAATATAGAGGAAGACATTCACGGACGGGATCTCGTCACCTTTGAGTATGAAGGAGAGAGACACCAGTCATATGTAATAACCAAACCGTATTGAACTTATGGAAACCAAATACTACATCATCAGAACCGGACAAGGCTACCGCGAGGTAGTGGATGAATACGACACAAGAAAGGAAGCCAACACAATGGTGCAGGAATATATTATTTCTGACCCATCTGCCAGTTACGTAGTAGCTAGTCACAACCCCGAACAACCCAGCATGGATGAAGATGGCGTGGGGTGTAAGCCAAAGGACAATGACCGTTAATGAATTATGAGCAACCCAATAGACGTAAGGACGCCAGCCATCAAGCGCATGGAGCATCAACAGCTACCACTTGCTGAGTTACGGGAAAAACTATGCAAGGAACGAGAGGCCACTAAGGAACTAACCGATGAGATAAAACGTTTAGCTAAACGTGCACGAGAAGGCGAGGGCGGGGCCACCCATTTGTGGTTAGTGAACCACGCATCCTGTTTAGAGAGAATTGTATCTGAATATGAAAACAAAAATGAATCCCTTTAAAGGGAAAGCAGCGACAGCCGTCCTTGATCTATCAGACAGGAACGGGAAGCGGACTGGTGTGCAATACCACAATACTATTATTGTGGAGTTCACCGAGCATGAGATAAAGTTGAATGCGACAGACCCTAACGGAGAATCGTGGCTCACACCTACGACCAAGATACGCATGAACCAAGTGTCAGAACAATATGATCTTGGCATCCACGTTTACCAGAAGTATGGAACATGGTGGGTTTGCAACGACACTGATACCGGATACGGAACCATGAGGTTCCCCTTCACAGATAACATGATCATCAACAGAAAATCATTATGAACATAGAACAACTAGAAGACCTCGCACTATTCTGTGCCAACAATCCCCTCAATGCTACCGACAGCGAGGGGGACATCCGTAAAAAGAATGAAATCCGTGGGGCTGTGGAACACCTCCGTGAAGTCGCGCAAGCGGCTCTGGATTTAATCCCAAAGGATACTCTCCTCGTTGAAGTCATGGAGACCCGCAACGATCTGATAGATTCTTTTAATTTAATTGATGACCAATAGAAAAGAATTGACGACACCTCTTTTATATGGTATAATATAGGAACAGTTGGGGAAGGTATCTCAACTGTTCACCACACAAACCGCAGTTAAACGTTTAACTGCATAAAGTAGAAAGCAAAAACAAAGTGCAAACAGTAACACCACATCAAGCCGTCCGTAAGACGGCAGAGCAGCAGAGTAGTGCATTGAGTATTGGAGCGACGATCAATGTCTTCGCTTCAACATTCAACAAGACGCGACGGAATAAACAGGGAGAGCAGGAGTATGCTGAGAAGCATGGGACGGACATCGATGCTAACAAGATGACCACCAAGCTTATCAAGAAAGAGCATCTCTCAGAGATAACCCGTCACGTAAACCAGACAAGGAATGGTATCAGGCATTATACCCTCCCTTGGGATGATAACGGCAACCGTCGAGTCAGCCCACTCATGGTCCCCAAGCTCCAGAACTATGTCACAAAGCGTAGAATGGAGTGGGATAAGTTGGTCGGTAAGTTCGCTGATAAGTGGGACGACATCCGCAAGGACTCTGAGCAGAGACTCAATGGAGACTTTGCCAAGTATGCCCACCTCTTCCCCACCACCAGAGAGGGGGCGCTTGAACAGTTCACCTTGAGGATCACCTTTGGTCCGTTGGGTGGGAAAGAGAATCTCCCGCTGGACTTACAGGAAATGTGGGAAGAGGAGGATGAGCGCCGTCGTAAGGAGATATCCCAAGATTTACGGGATAGGTTATACGACAAGCTCAAGCACCTCGCCAAGCGTTGCGCTGTAGCGGGGGACGAAGGCACGGCATTCCACAAATCTAACTTGGGACATGTGCTGGAGCTATGTGAAATCCTCCCATCGATGATGCTCGATGGAGATGCGGATCTCATGTCAGCCATTGATAAAGCGAAGTTCCTGTTGCAGCATGTAGATGCAGATTACATCACATCATCCAAGATCGTGGCCGCTGACATCGGTCAGAAGGCCAAGGAGATTGCCAACTCTCTCATGTAAAAACAGTCGGGGGCCGCGCATCCGTTGATCACGCGGAAAGAAAATAACAAAACAAAACAACATCATGTCACACGTTGAAATAACATCAGATGATATACCCGCAGTATTGGACCGTAACCACAAGGCAGGGAATAAAAAGCCCCCTGTCTTTCTGTCCCTCTACGGCTTGGGTAAATCAGAACAGTGTCAAAGGTGGAGTGCTTCAAAAGGCGCGCACTACATTGACTATCGTGGGGCCTATAAAACGTTTAACGACGTTCGTGGGTTCGGGGTTCCCAACCATGAGGAACAGCGTATGAAGTTCTACGCTGACGAAGACCTCGACTTCAAGGAGGGCGTAATGAACGTCCTTAAAATGGAGGAGATTGGTCTGGTCAGTCCCCAGACACAGAAGGTTCTCATGCAGATGATGCTTGAGAAACGGGTTGGTAAGTTCTTCTTCCCCGAAGATACCTTCATCATGGGGTCATCCAACATGCTCGCCCACAAGACAGGGGTTGAGCGTTGGCTGGCAGCATTGGCTGACAGGGTAGCGTTCTTCCGTATTCGTCCTGACTTTGACTCGTTCACGAGGTATCTGGAGAAGAACGGTAAGACACCTGAACTCTTGGCATTCCTGCACTCTAACCCCCATGCAGCATATGACTTCAAGATCAAGGAATGGGATGGGGAATCCAACCTGCCTACCTTCCGCTCGTTCTCACGACTCGATGAACTCACCGATAGTTATGAGGATATTGCAGAGGCAGCAGCAGATCCCCTGTTCAAGGCTCACGCCACATCCTGTGTCGGGCCTAAGTATGGGGCGATGTATAAGGAGTTCCTCAAACTTACCAGCAAGGTAGGTGATGTAGGCAAGATGATTGAGGATGCTGATCGTTGCAGTATCCCTCGTGAGCCAGACATTAAGTGGCTTGTTGCATGTAGGTCGATCTCCTTGGCAGACAAGGATAACATCGCGAAGGTTCTGACTCTGGCCCACCGCCTGACAGACCCCAACATGAACGACACGAAGGATCTCCAGATGATGGAGTCCTTCGTTGGCAATTCCATCAGTCGTCTCAAGAAAGACTTGCTTAAGACCACAGCCCTTATAGAGTGGCGAGTCAAGCATGGCGACGAACTCTCAGGAAAGATCGGCTAACCTGATCCACTGTATCCTGAACCACGAATCTTGCCCCGTGATTATGTGGTCAGCTACTGACCCACTTGTAACCGGATTCTACTTCTGGCTACGTGATGTAGGTAGCGACCACATTGTCGGGGCGGAAAATGGGAACGTAAAACTATCCAAGGAAGCGGACGAGTTACTCCGCGACCATAGGGAGACAGTTAAACGTTTCACTGAAATACACAGAAAGGACAAGAAACATGACAGCAAAAGAAAAGATCGCGAAAGCGGAAAACATCGTGGCGAATCATCACGAATTCTTCGCGCCAGCAGCAGCGGCGCTACCGAAGGAGTTTATTGATGACGACCCATTTCTCACAGCATGCACAAACGGTGAAGGCATTAAATATGGCACACAGTATGTGGATACGCTGAATGTCCAGCAAGCAGTTGGACTGATCGTGCATGAGATACTGCACCCCCTACTTGATCACATCATCCGTCTGGTTACCCAGTTCGAAATGAATCCCCACATTGCGAATATCGGTGCGGACTATGAGATCAACAACTACCTTGAGATATACAATCAGGAAGCTACCTTCCCTATTGTTCTTCCTCCAGAAGCGTTCGTTGATGTAGAGAAATACAAGACACTGGCGGCAGAGGTTATCATCAGGAAGCTCTATGAGGATAACCCACTACCACCACCACCTCCACCACCGCCAACTAATCCAGACGGTGAGTGTGACAACCCCACTGATGGGGATGGTGACAAGGAAGGAGATAAGGGAGATAAGGAAGGAGATAAGGAAGGAGATAAGGGAGATAGGGAAGGAAACAAGGGAGGCACTGGTTCCGGCAACGGGCAACCACAACGCCAACCTTACTCCGCTGGTGAGTTTCGCCCTGCCAAGAACCCCGCCAAGGCGAGGGAGATATCCGAAAAGTGGAAAGAGATCCTGTCCAGTTCCATCCAGACTGCGAAGTTGCGCGGTAAGGGTGGGGGCAAGTTCATCGAGAAGCTTGAGGAATTGCTGGAGCCGCCTCTTGATCTGGATGCATTGCTGGATAAATACACCACTGAGTTCTGTTTGTCGGATGAATCAATCCGTGCAGACAAGCGCCACCTAGCTTATCACGATATCTGTATCACAGGTATGGAGGATGAGCAGCACGGGACTCTGGTATTCGTCAAGGATACCAGTGGTAGTATTAACGACGATATCCTTAAGTCTGTCGTAAGCATTGTGCAGGGGGCTTCCAACAAGCTGAGACCTCGCCGCCTCGTCGTGATTGATGTGGATGCAGAGGTGCAGTTCGTTGAGGAATTTGGCCCCAACGATGAGATCACCGCTGAAGCTAAGGGCAGAGGAGGCACAGACTTCCGTCCAGCCTTCGACTTCATTGAAAACAATCTTGAGGAAGCACGAGTCCTTATCTACTTCACTGATGGATACGGCGACTTTCCTGAAGAAGAACCAAGTATCCCGACCTTGTGGGTAACATACGGTCTGGAAGATGATGGCTTCCCATTTGGTCAGGTAGTCAACATGAATGAACTGATTGACCAAGCAGTATAAAAATAGAAAGGAAAAACAAATGACAATACAAAACTTCTTTGAATACTTAACCTCCGACCCATACGGTAGATATGCCTGTAGTGCATTCCGCAGTATCGACGGGGTGATATTCGTGAAACAGGAAGAGGGGACATTTATCAAGGGTGTTGACGACCCCAATGACTTCCCGATTCTTGTTCGAAAACATGCAACAGATACCCTGTATTCTGCCCTTGAACCTTACTGGCAAATGGGCGCGGTCATCGAAGATGATGTGCTTCTCACACATAGGGTATTCGATAACCACTGCACAATCAGGAACAGATACTGGAACAACAGTTACCGGACCAACTGGGTCAATGGAATAGCGGAAAACAGAGTGTGTATTGAGGTCAAGGGTGGGGAACCCCCTATCCTGAGACCCCATACACGCAAACTCAGAAACCGCTATGGCATGATCAAGGATGTCCTCTTGGCTGGCTTGGAACCAGAGGAGGGTCCAGATTGGGAGGACGTTAACCTGCTCATGCCTGTCAAGGAATGGTGGGATCTTGCTTGGGCTTACGCCCTCACAGACACCGCCAAACGGGTAGTGGATTGTAACAACAAGGTCGCTTCCAGCCTCACGGCGGTATCGTTCGACAACCTCACCAACCTCGATAGTAAGCTGAAGGCGATCCGTGAAAAGGTAGCGGCTTCTGACTTCAAGGAGGCTAAGGAATTGTTCACTCCTCTGGAGGAACAGATCGATAAGTTATCCGCCCTGATACATGACGCTAGGCACAAGCTGAATTCGGCGGGGGACGGGTTGCATCGTGCCAACCTCCCCAACCAGAGCTACCGCCTGACTGAGGAACCAGACAAAAGGGAGAGATATCTTTTCGGAGATGAATGGTATATGGCAGCAGGAGTCCTTACGATGGGGGACGAAAGTCTCCTTGAGGCATTTGATTCCTTGGTGATTCTCTTCGACAAGATCGGTTTGCCGATCTCTGCCCCATATGGGGTGGAAATCTGCCCTGAGAATATGGGTCAATTGGCAGTCTTGAATGAGACGATCAAGGAAGTCATACTGACCTCGCCTTATGACGAGGCGCAGGCCGAAGAGGACAAAGAACCCGAACCCCTGTTAGGATAACATGAAAACAACTACTGAAATCCAGATAGGAGATGCCGTGGTTGAGATCAAGAGTCGTCGTGAAGACAACGCCTCTGGATGGTCAATCATTGTGTTCACCCCAACAGGTAGCCTCCGCTGTGTGCGACCTCACATTGGTATGGTTCTCCAGAGATTCGTTGATGCTATTGTTGCATCTGTAGACAGGAAGTATCTGGAGTCTGAATCCGTAATTAACGAAACCACAGCAGCCGTGCTGTCTATCATCGACTCTGAGCCATGAGACATTACGTTCAAATAATAGAACCACTGGGGCTACCCCTGTTTGTCGATGGGATGTTTGTTGCGGATGAACTCATCGAGTGCCGCGCCCACCCGATAGTCGAGGGTAGGATGCAGAGAGGGCTGGAGTTTGAGAAGGACGAGCCTCTGCTGTTGGCGATGGTTAACCTGCTGTACTCAGCATATGATGCGAGCAGTCTGATGGATAAAGGGTCCAGCCCCGATCCAACTGACCGTTGCCGACAAAACTAAAGTCCTACTTCAGGCTTTAATCACCTCTCCTGTCTAGCACAAGAACACTTGGGCCGTATTTCTTTATCTCATCCTGACCAACCCGAAGCCGTTGGAGACCCACCTGCCCATCAGGAGTAAGGCCCATCACTCCTTCGATAAAGGGAGCAGTGAACATGGGACGATCCATCTCCCCTCTGACAATGTTTCCCTGCCGCCGTTTACCCATCCCCAAAGCAGGTATACCCATCACCTGCTGTGCTTGTCGGGGGCTAAGGCCCATCCTGTTTGCCGCATATAGCGCCCTGTAGATTTCTTCGTCTACTCGTTTTCTGGTCTTGATCCAGCTACGAACGGCCCTGCGAATCTCACCCTCAGTAAGCGCCCCTTTGGATTTCAGGACATTAAGGCGGGACGTTGCGCGGTTACGCTCATCCCGTTTCTTCTCCAAGAAGCGGCGTAAACTGAGTTCGGGGTCAATCTTCCAAGGTTTGGCCATAGCAAGCTCATTCAACAAAGCCCTTGTCGGGGACTTAGCTGGATCAGGGGGGACATCACCAGTGAAACCTTTAAGGGCTCTTACAACGTTACCTATTGTTCTTGGCTCATAAGCCTCGTGGTAAATATAAGAGAGGGCCTTAGCATAACCATATAACCCATCAGCCTCTTCATAGATAGGCTCCCCGTTATCGGATCTCTTGTTCCTTGAGGCATCCAAGGCAGCCCCCATGAAAATTTGTTCATCCAAGAAAGTCTCTGACAAACTCCCAACAGCGGCCTTAACTCCTTGGAAAGGTTCTCCCCTGCTCAAGTGTTCCAGAAAACGAAGGGTCGGGTCAACTTCAACCGCAAAGGGATTTAGGAAAGTGAAGTCGTAAGACATCAACTCACCCTTCCCCTTCCCGCTAAGTTTCTCCCAGTAAAAGAACGTACTGTGGCGTTTGTAATCAGGGCCAGCAGCGCGGAGGAACTCATCCTCGTCCTCATCAATCCCCCAGATTGCCCTTGTAGCGATGGAAGCTCCCATACTAAACCCGAAGAGGACAGCGTTAATACCGGACATACGGCGTATGCCCCGCCATTTGATAACGGAGTTGCCACTTCTCATCTCTTCCATAGCAAGTTTGTAGGTGTTCCCAGTTATACGCAGGACTTCTGTCTTGAACCGGAGGAACGGGGTAAGGAAAGCCCCCCACTTTTTACCTAGTCGCTCTACCAAGTAGATCGTATCAGCATAAGACTGGGCAGTGCGGCGTACTTTCTTAGCCGCCATATCCTTAATCTCATTTTCTGTAAGATTACTATAATCATCACGAGGGTCGCGGTCTGCTTCCACGCCATTCTCTTGGTCGCTTTTCTGAGCGCGGCGGATGTTGTCCTGCTCAAGCTCAAAGTACCCGATCTTGTAGAAAGCATCGACCCCCTGTGACAGGGCTTCCAGCCTTTTGAGAACAGCCTGATCTACTTTCGCCCCCGATTTCCGTATAAGTTTACGGAGGGCATTGATTTCCCCTTCGGCCTTTTTGATCGCCCCTTTTGACGTAAACAATTCCCTGATCTGGGATGCGTGGAGATCGCCCCCAATAACATTGTAGGCCCTTAGCTCTGCATAGTATTCATCAAACGCAGCGGGGTTCCTAACCCCCCTCAAAATATGGCGAGCTTTTGACATTATCTTCAGTATACTGGCGGGTCCAAATCCTTGGGCAGGTGCGAAGAACATAAGGTTTCCAACAATGTTTCTAAGATAGAAACCTATGGAACCCATAGTCTTCGCAGACAACGATATACCCGTCGCGAAATTCATTACGGTGACGGCTCCTGAGATAGCACTTTCGGCAGCGGTGGTCTGCTCCTTGACTACTTCAGGAGAAAACATCTTCCGCATCCCGTCCACCATCTCAGGGGGAGCATAGTAGTTAAACGTTTTATCGTATGCAGACTCTAGCTTTGAGGTGGTTTCAGGTATTGCATCTAGGGCGAAGATCGTCCCCTTACGGACATTCTTCCACTTTCCATAATCAGTATCTCCTGCTGCGATACGTGCTGTAACCTGCTCGTGGGTTAACATGAACCCATTATCAGGGTTGGACCCAAGTTGTATGAGGTTATTGTAGAAATTCTGCCGCGCAATCATGCGGGTGACAACAGCCATAGTGCGGTAGATATTCTGGATGCCTTCTTCAGGCCCATACACACCGAGCAGCTTTTGAATAACGGGAGGAACATTCTTGCGGGGTATAAGATTATCCAGCAAGGACCGTGTTACCCCCGGCGGGGGTTTTGCATAATCCCCCTTGGATCGGGCGTGAAGGGTATGCAGGTATGTCTGCATAGCTGCTTCTACTGGGTCTCCCTTGCTTGTTTTCTCAGACGCGAGCTTCCTCTCTGCCTCCATTCGGGCCTCTTCCCAAGTCATTTCCCTGCCCTCTACCCGCTTGGCTATAGCCCTTACAGAACGAGTCTTGTTGCTCAACCACTTCTTTTCAAAGTAGGCATAGGCTTCTTGGAAGACTTCGGACGACCTGTCGCCTAGAATCTTGTCCACATAGCCTTCTTCATTAAAGGTTTTGTAGTCGCGGGTGATGTAGATCCCGATCTGGCTATCGACCTTGATGCGTAACTTATCCTTTAGCCCATAGGTTTGTTCCATTACGAGACTAAGGGCATCGACAAAAGTTCGTATCTCACCAACTGCCTTAGCCAATTCAGGAGAAACCTTTTTAATAGTATCCCTAGCACTACTTATTCTCTGTTCTATCTCTATTGTAAGACGGGCCTGTTCCGTTTCGATGGGGTCGATCACCATCTCTGTGTATTTCCTATGCCTGTTTGCGTGTGATTCATAACTCTTTGGAAGGAGACCCTGCTTTACTTTAGCCCCCAGATCCTTCCTCCACTCCCAGTATTCATGTCGTCTTTCAGTCCTGAAATCACTATCAACATAGGCATCGGCAGAACTACCAGTAGCATCTGAAATTAGTTCTTCGGAAATTTCGCGGTATTCTTTCCTTATCTTTTCAAAACTGGAGAGTTTGTCGCCGCCGACTCTTTCGACAGCGGCCTCAAATGCCGCCTCTTTTTTCTTAAGCTCATGAACTCTGGGGTCCATATCACCAAACAGCACCGCTTTTGCACCAGTGTAAGCCTTGTATTTACCATTTTTGAAGGTAGCTATTGGCAACTCCAAGGTGTCAAACATACCCTTGAATCTTTTGAGCACCTCTTGAATGTCTGAATTTTCATCCAACTCGCCAAGGGTGGATTCGAAGCGACGGGCCAAGATATTATAACCCGCATCGGGGTCACGAGGGTCAAACGGCAGTTTGGCCGCATGAGCGGAACCCCCATTGGCGAGGAACTTAAGTTCATAAGCCATCCGGTTGATCATCTGGGATAGATCTGGGTTGTTCCTTCTCAAATTGTAATCAGCAAATATTCTGCGGAAGACCCCCGCAAGATAACGAAGCAGGAGTCGCATCGTACTGGGGTTGTCCTCATAAAAAGAGACATCCTCTTCTGTGGTGTAGCCGCGAGTTATACGTTGCAGACGCATACGCAGCATTTCACCAGTTATCTGCCTCTTGATCTCAAGATTGTTATTCGCGATCCCTTCCTTCAGGGTCCGGTTCAAGGCGTCAGTTTTGGCATTGACGGTGTACTCATCAACTATCTCCTCAAGTTCCGCATCACTCAGCGTCTCAATGAAAGCATCCAGTTCTTCAAGGGGGATAGACTTAAATTCTGCTATATGACCCTTCTCTTCAGAGATAAGGGCTTCCAGAGTCCCTTTGATATTAACATCATCTTCAGCAATACCACTGCGTTCAGCAATAGCCTGCACCAGATTCTCCCGCGCTACAAAAATAGCGGGAATTCTTTCCCCATCCTGCTCCAGCAGCACAGCTACAAAGGCCGCATTAGGTCGGCCCTCAAAGATGTGGGCTGCTTCTGCCGTCGTCTCGACAACCGATACGGCAATCGAAGGCGGGATGGCACCAATAGCTTGATCAGCTAGGGTGTGGACGCGCTGCACCCGTTCGGGAGAAACCGTTATATCACTATGGATGGCCTCTAAAGAGCTGAAGAGAACAGACTGTTGCGCTGGGTCGAACCGCTTTGAAGGCGGAATGATATTCCCGTCGCTATCTTTGACGATAGTTTCTGCTGACTTAATCTGATTGGGTCTAGGTAGAACAAGTTCAGAGGGGAAGCCCTTTGCTTTTTCATTTACTGGTACACGAATAGAATCATAAGGGAGTCTTCCTTCTCGTATTAGTCGTATAATTACCGTGTTGTACACCTCCGCTGGGTCTCTGCCCAAACTATCCAGCATTATAGATTCAGCATAAGTGACTCCTCTTTCTTCGGCATCAATTAGGTGATCAGACTTGGTGTCTCTTGAGCGTTTGACCCTCAAAGCCTCTTGAAGTAGCTCTGAAAAATGGCCTGCTTCACGCAGTCCTCCCCGTGACGATGGTAGAACCTCGCTAGTTCCTTGCCCCTCATTAAACTCCATAACTTTATCGGCATATTTTTTGTAGCTAGGGGGGGATTCGGGGACCAAATAAGGTTTTGTTGGTCCTTCTTTATTTCTTACCGTTGTTGTAATTTCCCATTTACCATCAACGAGCCTTCTAGTCTTAGATGATGTTACGAGACGACCAGATTCCTGATCAATGGTTCGCCCTGTGTCTGGGTTTTTGAGGGCTGCTGCTTGGAGACGCGCTGTTTCTTCAGGGGTTGCTACGCGCCACGTTGTTTTATGGTGCGGGAGCAGGGTGCGGGCCGCTTCACTCCTTACAACGTCGGGGTTATTGCGGTCGAAATCAAATAAGAGTTCGTTCGACGCATATGATGGATGCCGCGCATTGCGGGCAATTCTTTCCGCTTCGGGAATAGTAAACCCCTCCCTCCAATCCAGCCGGTATTTTCTTGCTAAACCCCACGCTTCCAGTCCCCCATGCTTCTCAAAGAACTCCTTATTGAATCGAGATTTAGCATAGCTGCGAACTGGTAAGTCAGGATCAACTAGAACCTTAGATTAGGGCAAACTAGTAGACGGAGGAAGACCTTCAAGTAAGGCTTCAACTTCTTGATGAGATTTTTGAATTGCTTTGTTATAAGAATCCTCCCTTTCAGCCTCAAATTCTTTTTGCTTAATGTATGCTTCTGGGTCAATGGCCCCCGCTATCCAAGCTTGGGGATTTGCAGGGCCAAAGTCGTCCCAAGAAACCCTGCCATAGTCCATATGAAGGCGCAGGGCAGCTAGATGCTGTGAAGTTAGGTCCCCAGAATCGAATCTGAAGACCGCTCTTTCCCAAATGTCTTTTTGTACCTCTTGGTCTAGAATGCTATCCACATAGTTCTGCTCTTCTTTAGTTAAAGCTCTGTAAACAGCCATAGCGGAAGCTTTCTGCACTTCTTCCGCAGGCATTTCGTCAACAACAAGGGGGGTTTCAGCAAATGCAACTACGCGTTCCCGCCTTAATTCTGCTTCAGTGGGGTCGATACCTAGTCCACTAAGATCTACTGCACGAATTTCACTAGCGGCAGACCCCGTAAAGACATCAACATCGGTGGCCCCTTCAGCTACATAGTAGCCGGGGCCATAGAAATTGTTAAAAGCTGGGTCAAGAGGTACGCCATCAACATAAACCCCTTGGCGGATACCTATGGTGGCGGTCTTGCCAAACCTTTCCTGAGCCTCCTCTATCTTCTTCTCAATAATCTGACGAGCAGTGTCGAGATCCCCAGTGTCAACTGCCCGCATGTAATTCTCATCCTCGCGGGTGAGTTCATGCACAGGAATAATTACTGTCGCATCTGGGTCTAAAGGATTTGAAGTTATCGGGTCAGTTACACCCTTGTAGTGGGCCTCTATACGGTTTTTACGCGACTCAATTGCACCTATCAGTGATACTGGTAACGTGCCCAACGGGTCTAGGGCGAACTCGACATTGGACTTAGCTATGAAGTTAGTGAGGTTCCCGAACGCTTTGCGGAACTCCCTGCCTGACTTGGTGTTTTTGCGGATGAGGCGGCGGAAAGGCTGCGGTGCCACAGAAGCCAAGAAGTCCAGAATCCCATCCAGTACACGCCTGAAAAGACTTGGCTTGTCTTTCGTGACGGAAAGAATCTTAAGGGTATTCTGGAAAGAGTTTGATGAGAAGTAAGTCGCAATAAACTCTTCAAGACTCTTAGTGGCATGGTGGAACTCCTCCAAGCTTTCTGGGGCGTCATTGCGGTATGACTGGATCTCTTCAAACAAGCGGACGAGTTTTTTCTTAGCCGCTCTCTGGGTCTCACTCAACTCTGCCTCTGGCTTGGCCAGCAAGCCGACCGCAACAGCGTGGAGATTCTCATGCAGAAGCACCGACTCGACGCCATTGCCGTAATACCCAGAAAGATTAACAGCAACGGTAGGAGAAACGGGGTCGTAGAACCCAGCTCGACCGTCTTCTATGTCATAGATCACAAACCCCGTGTTCCTGATTAACTCTTCATTAGTCAGGAGAAGTTGTGCCACTAGACGATTATCAGGATCTGTGCTGGTTTCTGCAATTACCTGCAAGGCCCCGATAACAGAAGATGAGTCGCCACTGACAAGGCCAAGGCGTTCTATGGTTTCCTGATTCTCCTGTCGGTAAAACTCTACCTCCTTGGAGCTAATTAGAGAGGGGGCACTGCGCTGGCGGGACTTCTGGGCAAGAGCTTTGAGGCTCGCGCCCAGCTCTGCTGATGAATAGCGAATACCGCTCTCAAACTCTGGGTCAACAGTCCGCATGGCCTTGATAAACCAAGGGGGCAGAAGGTTGTTTACGTTTTTTTCAGTAAGGGCAGCGGCTAATCTATCCCGTTGAGCTTGGTCAGAGCTGTGTAGCCCCACCCTTATGACTATTTCAGCTTTTGCTCTATTTGAGAGTCTTGAGAAGGCTTGTTCAGTTTCTTTCGTGCCCGTTGCCCCCTCCATAGCCAAAATCACCGCTTCCATATTGACTTTAAAGGACTCGTCGCCCTCAACCCCATCAAGACGCGGTGAAATCGTAGCCATGAACTTAGACAATTCGGCTGCGTAAATGCCTCGGTCAATTTCATTGCTGGTATCTAAGACCCCAGACACCCCCAAAGGATCGGGGGCCTCCTCAGTCTCGCCCCGCATGGCGGCATAGCTTTCTGCGCGCGTGGTGGTGCCCAGAGCATGTCCTGCTTCTGCTTCCGCAGCAGCCATATCTGCTACTGTCTGGGCCGCGTCATAGGACACCGCAGAGACCGAACGCGCTCTGTTAT
>Ga0098044_1000532_pt1 | contig 20251 bp, 17 predicted proteins | sample 10_taG_FD_75053 | JGI IMG/M metagenome (GOLD analysis project Ga0098044, IMG submission 75053) | Marine viral communities from the Subarctic Pacific Ocean - 10_ETSP_OMZ_AT15264 metaG | ecosystem: Environmental > Aquatic > Marine > Oceanic | place: Pacific Ocean | collected 2015-01-16 | reverse complement strand
GTTCGCAACCCGGGCGTGTTCGGCGATGAGAGATTGACCACAATATAGCTGGCCAGGGGCCAGGCCTTTTGCAAGCCAATGAGATAGTCATCAGCGGCTTTCTCCACGGGGGTATCAGCGTTTTTACCAATATTGATGCCCAGCACACCGCGAAAACGACTTTTTTTAATCTGTTCCAGGGCGTGATCAATGCCTTTGTTATTAAACCCCATGCGATTGATGATGGCTTCGTGCTCAGGTAAACGGAACAGCCGGGGCTTAGGATTGCCCGATTGCGGCCGAGGTGTCAGCGTACCCACTTCAATAAAACCAAAACCCAGCGCAGCCAGACCATCGATGTGATCCGCATTCTTATCCAGGCCGGCTGCCAGGCCCAGTGCATTGGGAAAGTCCAGCCCCATGACCTTGACTGGCGACTGACGATCCTGGCGCGCCCCGCCAAGCATGCCTGAAACTCCCAGTTGTCTGGCGAGATCCATACCGTCCAAAGCAATTTTGTGGGATGTTTCTTCAGGCAGACTAAACAATGCCGAGCGTAACAGACCATACATCATGTCAGGCGGTTCTCCATATATTGCGGGGTTAATACCCCATTATAAACCAAGGCAAACGATGGCGCTGGCACAATCTGAGACAAACTGCCCTCTCACCTTGCTAGACATAAGTTGCAAATTGGTTACAATCGCTGACTACATTGAAAATACCAGCCCGAAAACACAGGGAATTTTATGAGCTATCACAACACAATAAGCGCACTAAAGAATTGGTTAACGACTCAGATTATCGGGCAGGAAAGGTTGGTCGACCGACTTCTTATCGCGCTGCTTGCTGATGGCCACCTGCTGGTGGAAGGTGCTCCCGGCCTGGCCAAGACCAAGGCCATCAAGGATTTGTCCAGAGCTGTTGAAGGTGATTTTCACCGTATCCAGTTCACCCCTGACCTGCTGCCCAGCGATATCACCGGTACCGAAATTTTCCGCCCCGAAGATGGCTCTTTCCGATTTCAGCCTGGCCCGATATTCCACAACCTGGTGCTGGCTGATGAGATCAACCGGGCACCGGCCAAAGTGCAATCAGCTCTTTTGGAGGCCATGGCAGAACACCAGGTGTCTGTCGGTCGCGAATCATTTCAGTTGCCACCACTGTTCCTGGTCATGGCAACTCAAAACCCGATTGAGCAGGAGGGTACCTACCCGCTGCCGGAAGCACAGCTTGACCGTTTCCTGATGCATGTCGCCATTGATTATCCGAAAGCCGAAGCGGAACGCAATATTTTGCACCTGGTTCGCGATGAAGCGCGCCATGTCGCCCCTGAAGCACCTTCGGTCGTCAGCCAGGAAGACCTCTTTGCTGCACGCCAGGAAATCCTCGGCATGCACATGGCACCTGAAGTCGAGGAATACATCATCCAGCTGATCATGGCCACACGTAACCCGGAAACTTATGGTGACGACCTGGAGAACTGGATTGATTTCGGTGCCAGTCCGCGTGGCACTATCGCTCTGGATCGTTGCGCCCGTGCTCATGCATGGATAGCCGGCAATGACTTTGTCAGCCCTGATGATGTCCAGGCTGTACTGTTTGACGTACTGCGCCATCGGGTACTTCTCAGCTTTGAAGCCGAAGCCAGCGGGGTAACTGCCGACAAAGTCCTGGCAACCATTCTGGAGCGAGTCCCATCGGCTTAAGGCTGGCGCAGGAGTAATCATGGACGCCACGCTGAAACCGCTACCTCATCAGGCGCTATACCGAACCCGCGGTGCTGTTGTTACGCTGCAGGACTTGTTGTTGCAGCGCTATGCCGCACGGACGATAGCCTATGCCAACCACAAGCGATCCGTGGCAGGCATTTCCGGCCTGCATTTATCGAAAATGCGCGGCCGCGGCATCGACTTTGAAGAATTCCGCCCTTATCAGGCAGGCGATGATATTCGCACCATTGACTGGCGGGTCACTGCCCGTATCGGCAAACCGTTTACCAAGGTGTTTCGGGAAGAGCGCGAGAGACCGGTCCTGGTAGCCGTTGACCAGTCCAGCTCCATGTTTTTTGGCAGCCACACTGCCTTCAAATCCGTTATCGCCGCTCAGGCAGCAGCAATATTCTGCTGGCTGGCCATTGATAACGGTGACCGTGTTGGCGGTCTGGTCTATGGCGATGAAGACTTCGCCCTGGTCCGCCCCAAGCGAAGCCGCCGCTCCGCTCTGCACCTGCTGAATCAGCTGGAGAATTTTAATACGGCACTGGCTGAGCAGGCTGCCAATCCAGCCAATCACGATCCTGAGGCAGGCAGCCTGGCTTCCACCCTGGGACGTATCCGGCGCATTACCAAGCCCGGCAGCACTATCTATATCATCAGCGATTTCAGCAGCATCGATGATGCCGGTTTCCAGTATCTGCAACAGATTTCACGGCATAACAATGTGGTCTGCTGCTTCGTCAATGACCCGCTGGAAGAGAATCTGCCCATTCCCGGTTACTATAGTATTACTGACGGCCGCGACAAAGGCACATTGAACACCTTCAATCGCAAGGCAAGAGAGAGTTACCGGGACGTTTTCCATCAGCGTCTGGCCTTTCTGCAAGGCGAACTGAATAAAATGAAAATACCACTCATTTCACTACGCACAGACGAACCTGTCGTCGAACGGATACATCAATGGACCTCGCAGACGCTCTGAGTCAACTTAGAGACATACATATGCCTGCGGATACCACAGGCTTCTGGCCACTGGCCCCGGGCTGGTGGGCACTGATCGTGCTGCTACTGGCATTAATGGGCTGGCTATTATGGCGCTACATTAAAAAACAGCAACTGCAACGTCATATTAATGCGGCCCTGAATGAGCTGGACCGCTGCCGTGAAAGATTGTTGCAGCAAGAAGCACTGGCAGCCAAAGGCAGCCCTGCAACGGACCTGAATGCCGCACGCCTGGACTATGTTAATGGTGTGAATGCTGTGCTGCGCCGTGTCGCCCTGCTGCACTTTCCGGCCAGCACTGTGGCCAGTTTAAATGGCAAGGCCTGGGCCAACTTCATTGCCGCTCAGGACAGACGCAATAACCTCAGCGAAGAACAGTCCAAAGCCCTGGCTCATGGCCGTTTTGCGCGCCAGATCGATATCGATTGCGAGGCGCTTTACAACACAGCCCGACATTGGATAAACGATCTGTATGTCGCTAGAATCAAAGACAAAGCGAATCCACCAAGTGCGGTAGCCCAACAACATGCTTGAATTTTCCTGGCCCTGGATATTTGTGGTTCTGCCACTGCCATTTCTGGTTTACTGGATGCTGCCACGGGCACCACGCCAGGATGCCGCCCTGCGCGTGCCTTTTTTCCAGCAATTGCAGCAGTTGCATACAGATGCTGCCCATAAAATTGATCGCGCCAAGCTTAACCTGATTCTGTGCAGTATTATCTGGGTACTGGTCGTTATTGCCAGCGCCCGCCCGCAGTGGGTCGGTGAGCCCATACAGATCCCCACTACCGGTCGCGACATGATGCTGACCCTGGACATGTCAGGCAGTATGGAGGCCCGTGACATGTACCTGAATAACACACAACTATCGCGTTTCCAGGTGATGCAGGCCGTGATCAGTGATTTTGTGGAAAAACGCAATGGTGACCGACTGGGTCTGACGCTGTTTGCCGCGCACGCCTATATGCTCACCCCGATGACGTTTGACCTGAACAGCGTTCAAACCATGGTGGAAGAGCTGGAAATCGGCATGATTGATGAGTCTGCAACTGCCATTGGTGACGCAATCGGTTTGAGTATCAAACACTTGCGACAGCAACCTGAAAACAACCGGATCCTGATTCTGTTAACCGACGGTATTAACAATGCCGGCTCATTGACGCCAATCCAGGCGGCGCAACTGGCCCAGACAGAAGGCATCAAAATGCATATTGTCGGCGTTGCCTCGGATCAGTTTGGACAACGCTCGCCTTTTGTTGCCCGCACTGGCGGTGCGGTTTCAGAGATTGATGATGAAGCCATGCGCGACGCGGCCGCCATGACCGGCGGCCTCTATTTCCGTGCCCGGACGCTGGAGGATATGGTCGATATCTACGACGAACTGGATCAGATGGAGCCCATTGAGCAGGACGAACAAACCTATCGCCCAATTACAGTGCTGTTCCACTGGCCACTGTCGCTGGCATTGCTGTTGAGTTTTGCCGTGGCCTTCCTGGCCATCCCGTCTGCCCTGTCCTTTGGTCGCGGGGGTGAAACTGCATGAATGAATCCATGACCCTGATGCAGGCCCTGTCCAACTTTCACTTTCTGCGACCGCTATGGTTGCTGGCCCTGATCCCTGCCTTTTTCTTTTTCCGCCGCCTGTGGATTCTGGAATCCAGCAGCACAGCCTGGCAAAAAGTCATTGACCAGTCCCTGCTGCCTTACCTGCTGAAAGCCAGTCGACAGGCGAGCAAACGACTTCCTCTTTATCTGTTATTAGGCGTATGGGTGGCCAGCATCATTGCACTGGCCGGTCCGACCTGGAAACAGCAGCCAGCACCTGTGCAGCAGCGCCAGGATGCGCTGGTTATCGTGCTGGACCTGTCAGTACCAATGTTTGCCACCGATGAAGAACCCAACCGTATCACGGTCGCCAGGCGCAAGGTGCTTGATCTGCTTAACCAGCGGGTTGAAGGTCAAACCGGACTGGTGGTCTATGCCGGTGAAGCTCACATGGTAACGCCGTTGACCGATGACAGTGTCAGCATTCGCGCCATGGTGCCGGCCCTGACCCCCAACATCATGCCAGTACGCGGCAATAATCCGGCCCAGGCATTACAAATGGCCGTTAACCTGCTGAATGAGTCCAGTGTCAATTATGGTCGTATCCTGCTGCTCTCTTCAGGTATTCCGGCAGATGGCAACCAGGCTATCAACGATGTCATGAATGGCGTCCCCTACCCGCTGCACGTCATCGGTGTTGGCACCGAGGAAGGCGCCACCATTCCAACATCAAACGGGCAGGTACTGCGCAATAACAGCGGTCAGCCCGTGATTGTTCAGATGAACCGCGACAACCTGCAACGCATTGCTGAATCAGCTCGCGGCCTGTATCACGATATTACCCTGGATGACGAAGACCTCAACCATGTGCTGGCGGAAAACCGCATGGCTGATTCAGCGGACGACTACCAGGCCGCTGATGATGAGGTCGCACTCTGGGAAGATGCCGGCCCCTGGCTGATTCTGCTCGTACTGCCGCTGGCAGCGCTGTGCTTCCGCCGTGGCTGGGTGATGCAGTTGGCCCTGACCTGCGGCGCTACCTGGCTGGCCATGGCCGTGTTACCTGGCCAACCACTCCATGCCCAGGAAGCCAGCAATGAAAACAGTGCCCAGCAGTCACAGGATGGCAGTCCAGAAGAGATTGACCTGACTGACCCCCTGGCTAACCCGGAACTGCGCGAACAGTATTCACCGAACAACTTGGAAGCTGGCGAAGGCATGCAGATACAGACCATCGGTAACACGCCTGAAGCACAAGGCGGCGCTGAGGAAACTGATCCTGGCTTCCGTTTGCGCGACCTGTTTCTGAACCGTGAGCAACGTGCCATGGAAGCATTGCAGGAAGAGCGCCCGGTTCAGGCCTCCCAATTGTTTGAAGACCCTGAATGGCGCGGTACGGCTCACTACCGGGCAGGCAACTATGCCGCGGCCATTGCTGATTTCAGTGAGTCGAACGACATTGACTCACTCTATAACCTGGGCAACGCGCTCGCCTTTGCTGAACGCCTGCAGGAATCCATCGCCGCTTATACCCGTGTGCTGGAACTGAACCCGCAACACCAGGACGCGGCTCACAACAAAGCCATTGTTGAGGACCTGCTGGAACAGCAGGAGCAACAGGAGCAGGAAGAACAAGAGCAGCAGGAAGAACAGGAACAGCAGGAATCCGCCGAAGCTGAAAGCGAAGAGAACCAGGACGAAAACGAGCCGCAGCTGGAACAGGATCAAGAGCAGCAGGAACAGGATCAGGACCAGGATCCACAGGATCAGGAAGCGCCTGAACAGGAAGAACAGCAGGATGCGGAGACTGACAACTCCCAGAAAAACCAGCGCAGCCAGAACTCTGAATTTGAAGAAGACCAGGAAACACTTGAGCAATTCCTGCGCCGCATCGAAGATGAGCCCGGTGAGCTCTTGCAACGCAAATTCCAATTTGAATCGCGTCGTCGCATGATGGAACGTCGTGCTGCAGAACAGGGGGCACGCTAATGGATTGCCTGAATACTGTCAGCTTCAACAGGATCTTCACGCGTATGGGACAGGCATTGGTCAGCAAACGGCCCGGGCAAAAAACCAGACAAAGTGTGCTTGCCCTGCTGCTTAGCGCCTTTGCTTTGATCGTCAGTGTTGTCAGCCCGGTCTCCCTGGCCCAGACGGGTGATATTGAAGCCACCCTGACCCCCAAAGAATTGGTCCGTGGCGAAACCACCACGCTGACCATCCGTTCATTTGGTCAGCAAAGCGGTGTCACCATTGACCTGGATCCTTTGCGTGAACAGTTCGATATCATTTCCAGTCGCTCATCCAGCCACCTGCGTTCGGTTAATGGTCAGATCGAGTCCTGGACGGACTATATCCTGATACTGTTTCCGCGCGAACTTGGTGAACTGGAAGTGCCTTCCGTTTCAGTCGGAAACCAGCAGACCCCTTCGTTTGCCATTAATGTTGGCGAGATGCCCAACAATGGCCTTGAGCCTGGCCAGGAAGTCTACCTGGAAGCCGTGGTCAATAAAGAATCGGTATATGTGCAGGAACAGGTACTGTTTACCATTCGGCTCTACTACACCATTGCCGGTATCAGAAACCCGCACTTTACAGAAATTGACCCTGAAAATGCGGTTATTCAGCAACTCGGCCAGCCCCACCAGTATGAGCGCCTGATAGACGGTGTGCGTTACGGTGTTTATGAAAAGAATTACGTGATCTTTCCCCAGCGCAGCGGCAGCCTGAGCATCCCTGATATTGTCTTCCGTGGCGAATTAACCGACGGTTCCAGCAGCTTTGTCTTCCGGCAGCGAAATGTGCGCCCGGTCACTGCCTTTGCCACTGGCTATAATATTGATGTCAAGGAACGTCCGGCAGCATTCCCTGCGGATACGACCTGGTTGCCAGCCAGCAACCTGATTGTCGAAGAAACCTGGGACGGCGATATTGATTCACTGGAGCCGGGCGATTCCATCCAGCGCGAAGTCACGGTAACCGCCAATGGCCTGGATGGCCCCGCTTTGCCTCCCTTTAATATCGGTGAAATTGACACCGTTAATGTCTACCCCAACCCCGGCGATGTCGACCGACGTATACAGGATGGCAATGTGGTCGGTACCCGTGTGGAAAGCTACGAAATGGTCGTAACAGAAGCCGGCCAGGTGACTGTTCCTGCCCTGGAAATCCCCTGGTGGGATACGGACACAGATTCCATGCAATATGCCACCTTGCCATCAACGACGTTCCGTGTGCATGCGACAGGCAGCCCTGAAGCCACTGACCCGGAAGAATTGCTGTCGCAAATGGGACGACAAGGTAACGCCAACGCGATCGACCCGCTCATCACGCCACGACAGACTGAGGGCTGGATTCTGTACAGCTTGACCGCTGTTATCGCTGCTATTTTGCTCGGCATGTGGTGGCTATGGCGTCGACGCCTGCAACAGCTGGCGATGCTGGCAGCCAATCCGGAGCCGCCACGCCAGCCTGCATACCAGCGCCAGATTGACATTGAAGCCGAAAGCGAAGCCTTTAATGAGCTACTCACGGCGATCAAACAAGGGGATGCACAGCAAATCCGTATTCGTCTGATTGCCTGGGGGCGCCAGTATTACCAGGATCCTGGTCTGTACAACCTTGATGCGCTTTCACAGCGGTTGAATTCCGAGACCTTACAACGCGAGTTCAGAAAGTTGCAGGCCAGCCTCTACGCCAGTCCGAAGGCAACGGATGACCTCAGCGCGAAAGGTGGAGAAGACAATGCTGCCAGCAGCGCCAATCAATGGCTGGCTTTGCAGGAAGCATTAATCGCCCTGCGTGACAGCCAGCGCAGTAAACAGCAACAGTACAATGCCAAATATTCGTTACCGCCACTGTATCGCCACTGATAGCGATTCAGTGGCAGCAGCCCAACCAATACCATGAGCCAATCCTTAAAAGATCAACTTTCCAGTCTGGTATACAGCACCGAAAAGGGACGACTTTGCCCGGAATGTGGTGAGTCTGAGTGTGTCTGTCAGCAGCGCAAAGCGGAGACAGTCCTGGGTGATGGCAACGTAAAAATACGCCGCGAAAGCAAAGGCCGTAAAGGCAAAGGTGTGACCCTGGTAGAAGGGCTGGCCATGAATGCAGATGAATTGAAAACGCTGGCCAAGGCCCTGAAAACACACTGCGGCTGTGGCGGTGCGGTAAAAGCAGGCGTTATTGAAATTCAGGGTGATAAGCGCGAAGCTGCACAAGCCTTTCTGGCCCAGCGCGGTATCAAGGCCAAGCTGGCAGGTGGCTAGATCAACCACCTGCCCTTTCGCCAGCAACAGAATCAGGCCGCGTCGCTATCTCGCTCATCGTCATCATGTTTCTGTTTACGGCTCTTCTCGCGCTGTTTTTTGGCCGCATCATTACGCGCTTCTTCCAACGCTTTCAGGTAAGCCTCATCAACATCACCCGTGATGTAGTGACCATCAAAAACCGCACAGTCGAACTGAGAGATTTCCGGGTTACCTTCACGCGCCGCTGCCACCAGATCCTCCAGGTCCTGAAAAATCAGCCAGTCAGCGCCAATCAGCGTCTGAACTTCCTCTTCCGTGCGTCCGTGGGCAATCAGTTCATTGGCCGACGGCATATCAATACCGTAAACATTAGGGTAGCGCAAAGGCGGTGATGCTGATGCAAAATAGACATTCTTGGCACCCACATCACGGGCCATCTGAATAATCTGCTTACAGGTAGTGCCGCGCACAATAGAGTCATCAACCAGCAGTACGTTCTTGCCCCGGAACTCCAGCTCAATGGCGTTAAGTTTCTGGCGCACGGATTTTCGTCGTTCACTTTGCCCAGGCATGATAAATGTCCGGCCAATATAACGGTTTTTTACGAAGCCTTCGCGGTACTTCACGCCCAGGCAATTGGCCAGTTCCAGCGCTGAGGTCCGACTGGTATCAGGAATCGGGATAACCACATCAATATCATGGTCAGGCCGAAGACGTTTTACCTTATCAGCCAGACGCTCCCCCATACGCAAACGCGCTTTGTAAACAGAGATACTGTCCATCATGGAGTCAGGTCGCGCAAAATAAACATGTTCAAAAATACACGGCGTGATCGTTTTCGGTTCCGCGCAGACACGGGTATGCAAACCACCATTGACATCAATAAAGACAGCTTCACCTGGCGCCACGTCGCGTACAACAGTGAAGCCCTGCGAATCAAGTGCAACGCTTTCCGAAGCCAGCATATACTCGGCGTTGCCCTGTTTGTTTATGCGCTTGCCATAAACCAGCGGACGAATACCATGGGGGTCACGAAAACCGACAATACCATACCCGCTGATCATCACCAGTGCGACATAACCACCGCGACAGCGTCGGTGCAGTCCCTCCATGGCTTTGAAGACATCATCCGGCGTCGGAACTTCCCGGCCTACCTGCACCAGCTCATGAGCAAAAATGTTAAGCAACACTTCAGAGTCGGAGTCGGTATTAATGTGACGAAGATCTTCGGAGTAGAGTTCTTTGGCAAGTTGCGCCGAGTTGGTCAGGTTGCCATTATGAGCCAGGGACAGACCGTAGGGGGAGTTAACATAGAAAGGCTGGGCCAGTGCGGGACTGGAACTGCCTGCAGTTGGATAACGAACATGACCTATTCCCATATTACCCGTCAGGCGGCGCATGTGCCGGGTACGGAATACATCCTTGACCAGACCGTTATCCTTGCGAAGATTCAACTTTCCTTGATCGGAAGTCGCGATACCGGCAGCATCCTGTCCCCGGTGCTGTAACACGGTCAACGTATCGTAAAGCGTGACAGCAACATCAGATTTGGCAACAACGCCAACTAAACCACACATGCAAATAACTCCAAAAGACTAGCGAACGATCAGGTCGCAGCGGATACGGGTTGCGTACCAGATTTGACCTGTACCCAATCAATCACCCCTTCTATATAAGGGAGGGTTAGGGATTCCTGCCACCAGGGTTCCTGTGAATAAACGCTGGCGGCGAAATAAACGACGATGGCACAAATGACCACACCTCGGACCATACCAAAAGCGGCCCCAAGAATTCTGTCAGAGGCCTGCAAACCGGCAAAGTTCACCAGTCTGCTCATAAACGCATTAACGATTGAGCCACCTATCAGTACTGCAATCACTATGATTGCGAATGCCAGTGCATATTGCGCCGTTGCATTACTGGTGACTGAACCCAACATTGGGCTAAGCGAATCACTGTACTGGTAAGCGATAACGATGGCTGCTATCCATACCAGCAGTGACAATACTTCCTTGACCAAACCACGGGCGATACCAAAAAGCGAGGACAGGGCAATAACTGCCAATATCGCGATATCGACGAAGTTCAACACTTAGGGTCCCTCGATCTCGTAACGAACAATCATGCCACTGAGGTCGTAATCTGTTTTAACCTGTGCCAGTACACCCTGTGCTTCCTGACGGGAAATCAGGGGACCTACGAAAACGGCTGTCAGCTGTCGGCCGGAAGAACTGACCGGCCGGGTATAAGCGCGGTGTCCGCCGTCTGTCAGACGCTGCAACAGGTTGGCTGCATTGCTGGCATTACCGAAAGCGCCGACCCGAACACTCCACGCTTCGGGTAAGCCACTGACATCCAGACCTGGTTCGTCATTGCTAGCGGCATCAGCCACTTCAGTGTCAGGTTCAGCGGAATCATTTGCCGCCGAGCTGCCCGAAGCTGACTCAGAGGGGGCTGCGGGTTGCTCAGCAGAACTGACCGTTTCGACGACTGGCTCGGATGTCGTTTCTGCATTGTTATCAGCATCCACCGAAGCGGAGGATGCATCAGAGGCCACAGACGTTGGATTCTGAGCCCCAGGTGCTAAGTTATCACTGTCCGGGGAATCATCCGACAGCGGGTCTCTGACCTGGATAGCTTCACTATCGGCCTGGATCGTCGGGCGTTGCGGTAATTCGCGATTCGCTAACGGGCGCTCAGGGCGATCCGGTATATTGGTTTGCAGAGAGGATTGATAACTGCTCTCACCATCAAAGATGGCGGGCAGCAAAATGATGGCGACAATCGCAAGGACGACAGTGCCGATAATGCGTTGGCGGGTATTCTGGTTCAATGCAAGCAGGCCTCTGGCAGTATGCGTGCAACGGTAAAAAATGAGCCACAAACGACAATCAAATCTTCAGCACCAGCATCACTGAGTGCCTGTCCGAACCTGTCAGAAACATCACAACCTGTATCTGGCCTGTCTGATGGAACAGCTGGAACAATATTTTCCAGCCTGGATTTGAGCTTGTCGGACAACTCGCTAGCCTTCATGCAACGCTGCATTTCGAGATCGCCAATATACCAGAAATCCACCTGGTTTTCTAAGCAGGAAACATAACCCAGGTGATCTTTATCTGCCATCATGGCCAGGACGACTCTAACCTGCCCTGTGAACGGCTGGCCGGTATGCTGAGAGCCCGGGTGGCTTAGTCTTTCTCGACGACCTCTTTCTCGCCAGGTCCGGATTTCGTCAGCCAATACAGCTGCTGCATGCGGATTGTGCGATACATCCAGCAGTACTGCAATGTTCATGTCAGATTTACTCGCCACCGCCTTTTGCAAACGACCAGGCAATGTTATCGCGGGCAGACAGCGTAGCAACGCTTCCGCCAGCGTAGCCTGGCTGGGCACAAGTCCACTCAGGCAGGCAGCCTGGATAGCCGAAGCGACATTATCCGGGTGTAGCGAACAAGGCGGCACTTCAACCTGCCAGGATTCCAGCGCCTGCGGGCTCAATGCTCCCGGCAGGGCCTGGCCATGCGAGCTATTGTTGTCCTGCCCCGCAGCCATGACCTGGCGGGCAATGGCTCTGCCCTGCCAGATTCGGCTCTGACCAGGCGCCCCGGGATGTGCCTGGCAATGAAAATCCTGGCCAATCCGGTACAGGGGCACGGATAGTTCATCAGCAGTCACTATTAACGCAACCGGAGGATCGCGGTCAGCACAAACCGCAGGTTTGCCTGCCCTGAAGATACCGGCTTTTTCCCTGGCCACTGCATCGCGCGTATCTCCCAGCCATTCCTGATGATCCAGCCCAATGCTTGAGATTACCGCGACATCGGCATCAATCAGATTGACAGCATCCAGCCTGCCACCCAGCCCTACTTCGAGCACAGCCACATCCAGCGGCTGACGGGCCATGAGCCAGAAAGCAGCCAGTGTGGTGAACTCAAAAAAACTGAGGGAAGTGCCCTGACGGGCAGCCTCGACCACAGACAGGGCTTCACAAATGGCTTCATCGCTGGCTGGCTGACCATCCAGGGAAATCCGTTCATTGAATTGCAGCAAGTGAGGTGAGGTGTAGCTGGCACATCGGTAGCCAAGTTCACGAAACAGCTTGTCCAGAATCGCAACGTGACTGCCTTTGCCGTTCGTACCGCTGACGGTAATGACAATCGGGGCAGGCCTGTCCAATGACAGGCGATCAGCTACCTGACGCAGCCGATCCAGCCCCATGTCAATTTCCCTGGGATGCAGTTGCTGAATGTAATCAAGCCACTGCGCCAGGTTGGCAGGTTGTGCCATCAGGTTATGCTGCCGGTTTATTTTGCAACAGCTTGGAAACCAGTCTGGTAACCGTGTCGCGCATTTCCTTACGATGAACAATCATATCGATAGCGCCATGCTCCAGCAGGAACTCGCTGCGCTGGAAACCTTCCGGCAATTTGACCCGTACGGTCTGACGAATCACATCCGGACCGGTAAATCCGACCAGAGCGCGCGGCTCGGCAATGTTGATATCACCCAGCATGGCCAGACTGGCAGACACACCACCGTAAACCGGATCAACCATGACCGAGATAAACGGCAGGCCTTCACTGCGCAGACGCTCCAGTGCGGCTGAGGTTTTTGCCATTTGCATCAGGGACACCAGCGCTTCCTGCATACGCGCACCACCACTGGTGGAGAAGCAGACAAAAGGCTGACGGTGTTCAATACAGGTATTGATCGCCTGAACAAACTTTTCACCCACCACAGCACCCATTGAGCCACCAATGAAGCCAAACTCAAATGCGGCAACCACCAGGTCCACTGTGTTTACCTTGCCCTGCATCACAATCAACGCATCTTTCTCGCCGGTAGAGCGCTGAGCGGCTGCAAGCCGGTCCTTGTATTTCTTCAGGTCCTTGAATTTGAGAATGTCCACTGGCTCAATATCGCTGAACAGTTCCTGCTGCTCATCGGTATCCAGAAACAGCTCAAGGCGACGACGTGCCGTGATTCGCATGTGGTGGTCACACTTGGGACATACTTCCAGGTTACGCTCCAGGTCCGGGCGATACAGCACAGCCTCACAGCGCGGACACTTCTTCCACAGCCCTTCCGGGACACTGGACTTCTGCTTGTTGCCCTCGTCGGCAGCGCTGTTACTACGGATGGAAGGAAGGATCTTGTTAATCCAGCTCATAATCTATTCCTGTCTGATCGACGCTATTGCTGCGTCACTATAACATGTTCGTCAACGGGCTGTCTGATCCAGACCAGCCCTGATATCAGCGATCAACGCCGTACATTCTGCGTATGTGGGGAGTGTCTGCCCGCTCTTGCTCAACCCGGCGATCCGCTCAACCAGGGCACTGCCAACGATCACACCATCGGAAATCGCTGCCATGGCACAGGCACTGTCAGGATCTTTAATGCCAAAGCCGACCACAACTGGCAGCTCTGTGTTGCCACGAAGACTGGCAACGCGCTGTTCGATATCACCATGATCACTTAACGCGGCACCGGTTACCCCTTTCAGGGAAACATAGTAAATGTAGCCTGAGCTATGCTCGCAAATGCCACTGAGCCTCTTGTCGGTGGTGGTTGGCGCCACCAGGAAAATGACATCAAGCTCACTTTCGCGACACAGCGGCAATAACTCGTTGGCTTCCGAGACCGGCATATCAACAATCAGCACACCATCAACACCGGCGGTCTTTGCCCGGCTGACAAAGGTCTCATAACCCATGGCTTCCAGGGGATTGAGATACCCCATCAGTACGATGGGTGTATTGTTATCCTGTTGGCGAAATTCCGCCACCATCTCCAGCACATGACGCAGCCCGGTACCTTTGCGCAATGCACGCTCCGCACCAAGCTGAATTACCGGGCCATCGGATGAAGGGTCGCTGAAGGGAATACCCAGCTCAATGATATCGGCACCATCGGCCACCAGCTGATGCATCAGGGCCACGGTTTCTTCTGCCCCCGGATCACCTGCCACCAGATAGGGAATCAAGGCTTTGCGACCTTGCTCACGCAAGGTCGCCAGGGTTTGTTTAATTCGGCTCATGTCTCTACCTTTTCACTGCCTTGTTCAACTTACAGGGTGATGCCATCAATGGCAGACACAGTATGGATATCTTTATCGCCACGTCCCGACAGGTTCACGACAATGTTCTGTTCCGGACGCATGGTCGCTGCCAGTTTCAGCGCGTAAGCCAGGGCGTGGGATGACTCCAGGGCAGGAATAATCCCTTCCTTGCGCGTCAGCAGGCGGAAGGCATCCAGCGCTTCAGTGTCTGTAACAGAGACATACTTGGCGCGACCAATATCTTTCAGCCAGGCGTGCTCTGGCCCCACTCCCGGATAGTCGAGCCCGGCAGAGACTGAGTGGGTCTCAAGAATCTGACCGTTTTCATCACTCATCAGGTAGGTGCGGTTGCCGTGCAGTACACCTGGTTTGCCGTCGCTCAGTGGCGCCGCATGACGCCCGGTTTCCACCCCGTCACCACCGGCTTCAACACCATAGATAGCAACGCTTTGATCTCTGAGGAAGGGGTGGAACAGACCGATAGCATTAGAGCCTCCGCCAACACAAGCCACCAGCGCATCGGGCAGGCTGCCGAACTCTTCCTGTGACTGCTCACGTGCCTCCCGGCCAATAATGGCCTGGAAGTCCCTGACCAGCATCGGATAAGGGTGCGGACCGGCAACTGTACCAATGATGTAATAAGTGCTGTCGACATTGGTGGCCCAGTCACGCAGTGCTTCATTCATGGCGTCTTTCAATGTCCGTGAACCGGACTCAACCGGCACGACATTGGCACCCAGCAGCTTCATGCGATACACATTGGCTGCCTGACGCTGAACATCATCAGCGCCCATATAAACATGGCACTCCAGACCCAGACGCGCCGCCACAGTGGCTGTAGCAACACCGTGTTGCCCGGCACCTGTTTCAGCGATCACGCGCGGCTTGCCCATGTACTTGGCAAGCAATGCCTGCCCAATGGTGTTATTGATCTTGTGCGCACCGGTATGATTCAGATCCTCACGCTTGAGCCAGATTTTTGCCCCGCCGCCAACTTCTGTCAGGCGTTCCGCCAGATAAAGTGGCGAAGGTCTGCCAACATAGTGCTTGAGGTCTTCATCAAAGTCCCGCCAGAACTGAGGATCTTTGGATAACTGGCGATAGACACGATCTAGTTCCTCTACCGCAGCCATTAACGTTTCCCCCACAAACACACCACCAAAGCGGCCAAAATGACCACTGGCGTCGGGGCCGTCAAACAGATCCTGTGCTGTCTTCACAACACTTTCAGTTTCAGTTGCTGACACGATTTACCTCATCGAAAAATGCATCAATTAAGGCCGGATCTTTCAGACCCGGCTCACTTTCCACACCACTGCTAAGATCCAGCGCCCAGGGCTGAACATCGCGAATGGCTTTGCCCACATTGCTGGCCTTAAGGCCACCTGCAAGCACAATCGGCACTTCACTGGCTTCAACGCACTGTCGCGCCACACGCCAGTCAAAGCGTTTTCCGGTACCTCCCGGCATGCTGGGGTCGTAAGCATCCAGTAAAATGGCACTGGCATTCGGATGCGCAGTGATTTCAGGCATTGGGTCAGTTGCCATGCCATCGCGACCCGGCTTGACCCGAATTGCTTTCATATACGGCAACCCGAACGATTCACAGAACCCGGCATCCTCATCACCATGAAATTGCAGGCAGTCCAGCTTAATCTGGTTAAGCACACTTTTCACCTGTTCCGGCTCAGGATCGACAAACAACCCCACCCAGCTCACGAAAACCGGAGTGACCGACTGGATCACTGCCGCCTGGGTTGTGCTGACAGCACGTTTGCTGGCCGGATAAAACACCAGACCCAACGCATCGGCACCGGCTTGTGCCGCTGCCAGCGCATCACTGGGTCGGGTAATGCCACAGATTTTGACCCGGGTTCGACGTGGAATCATGCAAAGTACCGCCTGATCGGAAAACGGACTATTTTAGCAGAACTCTACTGACATTGGCATGTCATGTCAGACCACCCGGCGACGATAGAACGACAATACAGGGCGCAGCAGGCGCTTTGATTCTTATTAACACTGCCTACAGAAAACAGGGGCCGATTTCATTGACAGGCAAACCACAGGATTCCGGGTATTCCACGTTGACCAGAAAAAGCCCGTCCGGGCGCGCCGTATCTCCGCCCTGTTTGCGATCTCGTGTTTCCAGCACATGCTGCACCCACTCCCCTGGCTGCTTGCCGCTGCCTACCTCCAGTAGAGTGCCAGTGATATTGCGCACCATGTGCTGCAGAAAAGCATTCGCCTCGACCTCCAGCACGATAAAACGATGCTGGCGGTATAACCGGATAAAGCGAATTTCCCGGTTAGGTGAGTTTGCCTGACAGCCGGCCGCACGAAAAGCAGAGAAATCATGCTCCCCCACCAGACATTGAGCGGCCTTGTGCATGGCATCAATATTAAGCGGTCGGCGCACGTGTGTTAACTGTCCCACCAATACCGTTGGCTTGACGGGATTATCATAAATCACATAACGGTAGCGACGGCTCAGGGCAGAATGCCGGGCATGAAAATTGTCATCAACGGTTCTTGCCCACTGCACCCGGATTTCCGCAGGCAGGTGAGTGTTGGTACCCATCACCCAGGCTTTTTGCCCACGATCAATTTGCGCGTCAAAGTGAACCACCTGCCCGCTGGCATGGACGCCGGCATCCGTTCTGCCAGCGCATTTGATATCAACAGGGTGATTAGCCACACGCGTCAGGGCCTGTTCCAGAAAACCCTGGACGGTAGGAAGTTCGGGTGACAGCTGGCGTTGCCAGCCATAGAATGCGGCGCCGTTATACTCGACACCCAGGGCGATACGACTAGTCAAATCACTGTCCTGTCCGGTTAATTCATGATACTACAGAGCCTGCAGGAAACGTCGCTGCAAGACGCGCCAAGACAGGACACTAGAGGCGTTCCAGCAATTTACGGGCGTCGGCACGTTGCTCTTCGCGGCCTTCTTCAATGACCTCTGCCAAAATCTCTTTGGCACCTTCGGTGTCACCCATATCGATATAGGCGCGCGCCAGATCGAGTTTACTGGCCGACTCATCGCTGTCACTCAGGAATGGAAAGTCGGGGTCTTCCTCATCTTCATCCTCAAGGGATTCAGCGGTGGAGATAAAGGCCAGATCTTCCAATTCGTCGGGGTAGTGATCTTCTTTATCTGCGGTATCAGTTGCGGGTGCTTCTTCCGCTGAAGGTTCTTCTCCAGCAGATGGCTCTTGCTCCGCTAAGGGCTCCTGTTCCGCTAAGGGCTCTTGTTCCGCTAAGGGCTCCTGTTCTGCCAAAGGCTCTTCTACAGCTAATGGCTGCTCTTCATCAGCCACTGGCCCCTCTTCGGCTAAAGGCTCTTGACCTGCTGTGAACTCATCATCAATTGACTCATCATCAATTGACTCGTCATCAAATGAGGCCTCATCCTGATCTACAGGCGCGGGTTCAACATCGAGCTCAGTATCCAGTTCCTCGCCCTCTGTGCGATCAGCTTCTTCATCGGCGATACTGATATCAAACTCATCGGGCATGTCCGCATCTTCGTCATCGTCAGGCCATGACAAATCAGTTTCCGGGTCCAGCACATCTTCATCTTCAGACGCTGAAGCTGATGTTTGTTCTTCATCATCGAGTAGCTGACTGATATCCGTGCTATCGTCGAGAACCACCGATTCGTCATAAAGAGACTTGGGAGCTGCAGCGTTTTCTTCTGCAGCAGAATCATCATCTGGTGTGGCAACATCGTCTTGCGGCGCTTCTTCAGGCATATCGCTGAGATCACCCTCCGGCTCACTGCCGCCATCTTCGTCCAGGTCGATATCAGCCAGTGGATCAGCCCAGTCATTGTCCGAACCCGCAAAGTCGTCCTGCTCTTCGGCACTCTCCCCGTCTTCAGCGGTATCGCCAGGGGCTTTATCATCAGACTTATCAGCTATCCCGGCCTCTTCATTGAGCAACGCCTCAAAGTCGGTTTCTTCGCGGTCTGCACCAAATGAATTCTGCTCGGCATCAAACGGGTCCGAGTCACCCGCCTCTACCGCCTCTGCAGCGCCGACCTTATCTTCACCATCGTCATCGACTGTTGACTCATCATCGGCTGATTCTTCATCTGTATCATCCGTTGCATCAGCTTCAGCCGCTTCGGAAAAGACCAGTTCATCTTCCTGATCTGCCAGCAAGGTCTGGTCGCTTTCGGCACTGGCTTCCTGGTCCCGTTGTCTCGCCGCACGATTACGTGCCGCCAACAGCAACACCAGTGCTGCAATGGCCAGCACAATGCCACCAATAAACAGCAATGGGTTTTGCAGCATCATATTCAGCAGTCGCTGCACCGGACCTGGTTCAGGCGCCAGCGTCACCACTGTAGGCTCCGCATCAGGTTCTGCTGTTCCGGCCTGGTCAATCGGTTGCTCAGCTGCCTCCTGCTCACGCTGCTCAGCGAGGTTTTCCTGCAGCTGGGCCAGCTCCAGATCCCGCAGACGAATAATTTCCTGCGCTGAAGCAATCTGTTGCTGCAGCATCGACAGCCGGGCATTCAGCTCTGTGTTTTCGGATTCCAGGCGGTCAACCTCTTCCTGACGGACAGCCAGACGATCTTCCAGCTCATTCAGACGACGGTTACGTTCGGCATCCTGGCTGCCTGCCGCCTGAGGGTCGACATCCTGTTCATTCTGCTCTTCAACGCTGACAACCCGCAGTTCGCCTTGCGCATTGCCATTATCACTGGCTGATACAGGGCTCCGGGTTTGCACTGTGGTATTACTGATTGTGGAATTCTGGCGACGCACTTCATCGATGGCATTTTGCTGCCCGATCTGACGGATATCATCAAGAGCAGGAACACGCAGCACAGCTCCACGCTGCACACGGTTAATATTGTTGTTAATGAAAGCGTCAGGATTGAGTTGCTGTAACGCCAGCATGGTTTGCTGAACAGAAACCGAGTTATTCGGCCGAACTTCCAGGGCCAGCTCCCAGAGCGTGTCGCCGCTTTCTACGGTGACGGACTCTGGCATGGCCGCCACAGATCCTGATCCAGACTGGCTCTGTTCATCAACCGATGTCTGAGCCGTTGCAGCAGCCTGCACAGCCTCATTTGCCGGCTCGCTCTCTACGGACGACGCATCAGTATTTTCTGCCACAGCAGGCAGTTCTGCTTCTTCAGCCGGATCGGCGACATCCAGTTCTACCTGACGAGATGGCTCAACGACGCTGGACGCCTGCGCAGAACTGAACTCAGCCGCCTGCAGGCGAACGGTATACTCGGTCAGTAATCGGCCACCGGGCCATTGCGTATCCAGCACCAGAGGGACAAAAGCGGCATCAACCGGCAAACTGCTGCGCAATACGACCTGTAAGGGCGCATCAGCATTACCTGTTGTTTCGATATTGGCGGTCAGGGAGTCGAGCGCGGCATTGCGCTCCAGTGCGAGGGTTTGGTAGGCATCAAGGTCGGCAACCGATATCTGCAGCTGTGAGGCAGTCAGATTGTCAACATCGAGGATATCGATCCGCACTTCAAATGGCGCTGCTTGTCCATTCACTTCATTGGCAGAGCCAACTGCACCGCCGCTCACCAACGTCAGGTCACCTAGTTCAACCGCTGCTGCGCTGCCGGCTGCCATGAATGTCAGCACGGAAATTGTTCGCAGCAGCCGGTTTACCATTATCAGTTCCTTAATTTATGGTGCGCAGGGTGCAAT
>Ga0098044_1000529_pt1 | contig 20280 bp, 25 predicted proteins | sample 10_taG_FD_75053 | JGI IMG/M metagenome (GOLD analysis project Ga0098044, IMG submission 75053) | Marine viral communities from the Subarctic Pacific Ocean - 10_ETSP_OMZ_AT15264 metaG | ecosystem: Environmental > Aquatic > Marine > Oceanic | place: Pacific Ocean | collected 2015-01-16 | reverse complement strand
TGAACAATAATTCCTCAACCGTATTAAACGGACGATGAGCAAGTATCTGGTCTATGGCTTTCTCACCTAATCCCTTGATGGTAGTCAGCGGAGCAACAAGCGTTTCATCATCAATAATCTTCCAAGTCATCTCAGAATAATTAATATTGAGAGGCCTAATGTTGTATCCATGTTGCTTGGCAAGGTTGATAGCTTTTTCTTTTCGTGTCTCCGGTTCTTTATCTAAGAAAGCGGCCACCCACTCGGTAGTAAAATAGTTACAAAGCCAAGCACACTGATAAGAATAATAGAATAACTAATAGCATGAGACTTATTGAACCCATAGCCACTAAAGTATTCAAAAGTTCGCCAAAGGCCGAAGGCATCGTGGTCGATGATTCCTTTCTCTCTGCATCCTTCGATGAACTTGTTTTTGATTCTCTCTTTTTCTTCATGTCCCTTTCCAGTACCCTTCTTAGTAAGTACTTTCCGAAGTAAGTTTCCTTCATCCAAGCTCAGGTTTTTCCCTAGCTTATGAGCGAGGAGAGCTATCTGCTCTTGGAATATAAGAAAGCCATGTGTTTCTTTGGTGACCTCGCGGACAACATCATTAAGATACCGAACGCTGTTCGGAGACTCCTTGGCTTCAACATAACTCCTGTCAACACCAGCCGACAGGGGACCGGGGCGGTAGATCGATGTGATAGCTGAGAGGTCGATGATGGACCTAGGTTGGGCTTGAAGTGCAAAGCGTTGTGCTCCCGTCTCAGTGAATTGGAAGATGCCAACCCACTTGCCTTTATGAAATATATTTTCATATACTTCTTGGTCTCGCATGTCTAATACATCCGGGTGTAGGTGGGTATCATAGTACTCCTTAACCTCTCGGAAGGTTGGCTGCTCAACACCATGATGACGCTGGAGTATCTTTGTGATACAATCCTCGATCATCCTAAGAGTTGAGAGCCCAAGGATATCAAACTTAATAAAACCCATTGGTTCAAGTTGTCTAACATTCTGACCTTCGGACCAAGGAGTTTGCCTGATACCTTTACTAGCTATCAATGGCATATACCTATCTAACTCTTCACCAATCACAACGCCACCGGCATGACGGGAACATGATCTATACTCTCCATGTAAAGCTTCAACATGCTCTTTAACATGTGGATACTTCAATAAGAACTTCTGTAGCGTTTCAGAAAACTCCATGACTTCATCGAAGGTCGGAGTGTAGACACCAGCCTTGATGCCATGCTTCTTTTTGGCAAGCGGGGTTGCTTCAGACAGCATTTTGTTGGTTACATTGTTCGCTTCAATAAAAGGAATATCATAAAACTTTGATATATCCTTAATCAAAGATCGAAGCTGTAATGTGTTCCAGTTGGAAATAGGGACAACAACATTCTTTCCCCACTCGCCGATAAGCTTCTCTTTGAGTTCCATCGGATTGGAGACATCATAATCAATATCGGGATAATCTTTTGCGTCTGCGCGGAGAAACCTAGAGAATAGAAGACCATATTTAATTGGGTCAACCTGTGTTATGCCAAGTGCATAAGCAACAAGAGATCCGGCGGCTGAACCGCGACCGGGACCAGATAACTGAATCTCGTTAGTCTTATCACATACCGCTTTCATTGTTAAAAAATATTTTGAAAAACCACGATCAGCAATGATTTTAAGTTCATGATTTATTCTAGAAACATACTCAGGTTTCACTTTCGACAATTTATTTAAACCATCAAACGAGATCTTCTTTAGATATTCGTCGGCAGATATACCAGCAGGGACCACAAAATCAGGTAAGCGCACAGTATTATCAGGGACAAATCTCTCAATAACATTAAAAGCGATATTGTGAGTCTCTTCAATAGATCTCTTGATAAGTTCATCTTCATATTCAACTCCACACAAATCAGAATATTTCTTATAAGACTGCCACATTTCGTTTCCATTTTTTGGATATAGTTCATACCCAATCTCTTCGACTGAAAGTGGAATTGTCATGTCAAGCCATTCGGGTTTTCCTTTGCCAAGCCAGCCCAAACGTTTATATAATTCACGGTCCTTCCATGCATTTTGATTAGGATAATGCGAGTCGGCTGTTGATATTAATTTAATATCAAACTCCTTGTGCATTTGAATAACAAATTCATTTAGTTCATGCTGCTCAGGGACATTATTCCATTGCAACTCGCCATACCAACGATCACCAAAGATAGATACCATCTTCTCTGTAACTTCTCGCATCGACTGAAGAACTGCTTCTTTGCCCTCTTCGCGGTTTTCCCAATAGCAGCCAGCGTAAACACCACCCAGACAAGCAGAAGAAGCAATGACTCCTTCAGAATATTTTTCCAAGAGGTTGAAGTCGATTCTTGGCTTTCTGTAGAAGTATCTTTCACTATAGCTCTCCGAGATTAATTTAAAAAGATTGCTTAAACCTTTTTGGTTTTTAGCAAGAAGAACCAAGTGTCTTGAACGATTAATGTTAGAAGTGCCTTTTGATTTGGTCTCTCCTTCGTTTTCAATCGTTGTGCCAGACTGATCGTTATCAAGCTTGCGAGCCTTTTTCTTATCCAGCTTGTGTTGTTCATATTGTTCTTTCCATTCACCGATGTCAGAAATAAAATAAGCCTCAACGCCAAAGATAGGCTTGAAGTTTTTCCCTTCTTTCTTCATCTTTTTGGCATGAATCACTTGATATGCGAATCCATTCATATTACCATGATCGGTCAAAGCAAGTGCTTCGCATCCATTTTCATAAGCAAAATCCATGTGTTCTTGCGGATAGCCGAAGCCATCAAAAGGCGAACCAACGCCCGAATGGGCATGAAGCCCAACAAATTTCAAATCCATATTCCCTCCGAATATAACCATTAATAATGTAACCCCTTTCGGGGCTCTTGTCAAGACTTATCTGTCGCTTTTGTTTGGGAATTTGGCCCAATCCATTACAATTCCAAAAAAACTAATATAAATAAGTGATATTAAAAATACTTCCATTGTGTTCTCCTACTGAAGATATCCGGTTCCAACTACTTCCCACTCCATGTGGGTTTCAATATATGTGTTTAAAGGTCCGTAGGGCACCATATCAACCTTATGTCGAGCGAGGTGTATAACGGCTAGGCTATAGGGCGGAAAGCCCGATAAATAGCCACCGGGGAAGGTTAAATAGCCTTGGTCTGGCCCAACACAGGCGGCATAACCAAGTAGTTGTGTGCCTTGTTGATTGTATGCTGCTATTGTAACCATGAATACACCGCTGGAGCCGTATGGTGCCCAAGTAAATGTCATGCCGCTTCTTAATATGGCCGCATCAAAAGCATATGATGGATCCACATAGAGCATATTCCAAGGCTCGATAAAATCAAATCCCTCAGTTGAGGTGAAGTTAAAGGATTCATCATAAGCCGATAGTGTAACATCATGTATGGCGGTTCTATCATATTGGGTTTCATAAAGATATGCATAGTGTTCTCCTATAGATGAGCGAGTTGCAACAAATGAATGCACAGGACCATCGACTGTAACCTCTGGTCCGATGTCAATAGGGTTTGTAGATGGAACTGTGACTAGCAATTGATTAGTGCAAGTGCCAATCTCCGGTATCCAATCTGTGTGCAGGTCTGTCGTTGGCTCAAAGAACTTAGTTTTAAACTCAACCAACAGTTCTTGGCTTTCTCCAACGCACGAAGGACATGCCACTTGGCGTAAATAATAATTTACATATCCTCCGATGCCTTCGATTGATGGCTCGCTTGAAGGTTCCGAAGCAGGCTCCGGCGATACTTCGACAACGATATTGGTATCCGAAGTGTCTTGCTTCTTGTCAGTATACCCTATAAGGCCGACTTCAGTCGAACAAGCCAAGGCCATAATTAAACTAATCATTAAATCTCCACATTATATAATATTATAACACGCTATTTGATTTTGTCAAGGTTTATTTTTAATAAAACTTCTGCTGCCATATCTACCACGTCAACGCCGTCATCGACCCATTTAACTTTGACAACTTGATAGTCGCCCTCAGAACATGTTCTGGTTTCCAATACAACACCAAGATCCCCGGCCATTATCCATGAGCCTTCGCCGTCTTGATAATAAGGCGCATACATTACTAAATCTCCAACTTTAAAACGATTCGACCTTGAAGTGCTTCCGACATCCTTTGGAAATTTTGATTTCATTTACACCGAACACCTCTTCGTTGCACCAAACATAAAAATATTCACCGCTATCATAAATACAATAATATTTGTGCTTTTCCTTGAAAAAAGAAAAATCCTCAACGCATATTAATGTTTTTCCTTGAAATGAGTGTATAAGTTTCATCTTTTTTTATCCTTTGTATAAATCGAGAGTTCAGTTTCAAAGTAAGCAACCTCTATTCCTTTTATGAGAACTGTATAATCATAGGCACCAAAGTTATTTATTATGTCATCGTCTGCTGGGGTAGCGACGATGAGACCGACTTCGCCTTCTTTGATTGTACAATCATAAATATCTAATTCTAATGGGAACAAGTTAATAACTAAATCCCCTATTTTGAATTTTTTTTCGGTATTTCTCTTTGGCACATAAGCTACCTCTATAAAATATCTAGTTTTCATAGAAGGCAAGTTATTTTTTTAGTAATACAAATTTTACCTCTTTGGCTGTTTTATTAAGTGTTTCGCTGTAAAGCTCTATCTCTTCCTCAAAAAATAAAAATTCTGTACCATTAATAAGGACATAATAATCAACACCCCACAGTGCAAGAAAATCAGAACACCCGTGTTGGACCTTGGATATAACACCAACATCTCCGGGAGATGCTACGACTTGATCTATATAAATGGAAATTTTTTCGGTTATCCTTACAAGATCGCCAATTTTGTATTTTGGGTCGGGCATACATAATAACTATTACTCCGGTTCCATTTCGGCCAAAAGAGGAAGTTCATGCTGGATTGCAGCTTGCTTCACTTGAGCACATTTAGTTTCAGCAATCTCTCTCGTATAAACCCCGGCTATACCTCTTCCATTGTTATGTATATTTAACATAATCCTTGTAGCCTCGGCCTTAGATTTCCGAAATAGGTTCTCTAGAATTATAACCACAAAGTCCATTGATGTATAATCATCATTGTGTAGAACTACTTTATATTTCTTTGGTGGTTCAATTTTGTGTCTCTGTCTATCTTTTATACCTATATCTGATTGTTTATCCATTTTTTTCTTTGACATTATTAATCCCTCCCATCAACTATTATAAGTGATCCATGATTGGTCCAGTTTTTTAAATGACTTTCAAACCCGTGGCGAATAACTATTTGCTCAACCAGTTCTCTCATTCTTTTGGATTTACCCGTTATGATTTCAAAAGGCGGATGGTGTTTATAAATAAATTTTACCACTACGTCTTCAACCAAATCGTGTTGTTGACCATGTAAGTCTAATCTTTCCATCGTTCCTCCGTAGCCTTGTTTTTATATCCAATTCCACATGCAAAAACACACAATAATGTAAAAGCCAACGATAGCACACTAGCACCATGCGTCATTAAGACAAACAAGATAGCTATGTTTATACACATACATAACAATAACAAATATTTCATCCATCATCCTCCTTAAATGTTTTTAATCTCAACTGATTATCTTTTATTAATATATAGGTTGAATGTTCAACCCAATCACCGATGTTGGCATACGTTTTTATCTTTTCACTCTCATCAACCCAAATAACAACTTCGGGAATATGGGTGTGGCCCATTATAAAGACATCTGCTCCCTTGTTCCACTTCATGATATCCCAGATTCTTCTTAGCTTTCTTTTCTTTTGTTGTTGTCTGACATACCATGCGGCCAAATTCCATTTAAATATTCTCTCAAGGACATCATGAAAAATAGATATAACATTCATCGTAAATCTCCAATGAATGATTCCTGTTTCATATTTGTCACCGTGTTCTATTCTATATTTTCGACCGGCATATTCAAACTCATACTCTTCCACAAACTCAATTCCAGCTATTGTTTTCCCAACAAATTTATTAAAAGCAATGTCATGATTGCCAACAATATAAATTATACGTTTCTTCTGTTGATTCATATTTGCGATTAGTTGAAATAGATCAGCAGTATGTTCTGTAAATCTTGGTATTTTAATAAAATCTATTATATCACCCGCGAGTATTATTTCATCAAAATCAGTTGAGCTTAATAGTTTCTTCAGGTTTGATTCTTTTGAATGAAAAGAGCCCATATGAATATCTGATATTACAAGTCTAATGTAGTCGTCATTCATAAGGGCTCCGTATATAATAAATATATCCTATTTATTGGTTTGTGTCAAGTTAAAAAGAATCAAAATAAATAACTCCTGATACAACCGCAACACTGAGAGCCAATCCTAACATAATTTTAAGGAAATCTCCGACCAACATTGGGAAGATTACTTTAACTTCCTTGTCCTTAAATAGAAGAGAGCGTTTAGCTATTAACTTAGACTGTACAAATGGGACATCATTGTCACTTATTTCATAAACACTTGAATTGCGAGTATGGCGCAAGACAAAAGCAAACAAAGCGTCGTTTTTAGAGTGAATATACTTTCATTTAAGTGAAGCCAAGTTAATATTGTGAACACAAATATGCCGCTCGTAAATCCTAAAAAACGACATGTCCATAGTGCTTCAGCAGAGTCATAAATATTTTTTGTCCCAAACCAAAAGAAAAGAGAAACAGGGACAGAAAATATAACAGCGGAAAGTATGGCTTTGCCTTCCCAAAACTTCCAAACAAACTGGGAGTTAAGTTGATACCATGCTAATGTCTGAGCTATAATAAAAAGCGTAAATCCATATGCTATTTTTAAATCCACTTATCCGCCTCGCAGTGTTTTAAACAACGGGGCTCATACATTTCGCCGCCGCCGATTTCTAACTGCTTGTTTGATCCATGTTTTTTGAAGGTATAAAAGGCATCTGCACCACAAACAGTGCAGACAGCAGGGCACACCTCCACCTTCGTTGCCCAAGGGAGCATCTTGGATATTTCTTCAAATGGTACGCCCTTTGAAGACAGTTGAAGAGAAGATATTAATATTGAAAATCCTCTTTTATATAGACCGATTAATACTTCGGCGATGCCATCAACCATAAAGGCTTCATCGACTGCAATAATACCCGGAGTAGCAGAACGCTTTTCTAAGTATATATTTATATCCTCGGCCTCTTCAATCGGCACTGACAGTGTTTCATAACCTGTGTGTGATATGATTGCTACTCCTTCTGGGTCATACCGGGTGTCCTTGAGTGGTTTAAAGATATAGACCCTCTTTTGTCTCAGCCTAAATCTTTCAATAGAACTCAGCAGACGGGTCGTCTTGCCTCCGAACATCGGACCAGTAAAGATTACAAATTCATTCACATTTCACCAATAGTAGTGTATATATTATAACTTATTATTTGTGTTTGTCAAGTTTATTCTTCAATTTCTTCGTCTTGGCAATCAAACGATGCATACGTTATTTCTATCATTTCTCCATCTTCGGGAGCATCGGCAGAATTGAAGTTTACTTCGTTATTCTCAGCGTTATACCACCAAGCTGTAGTTGTTTGTCCTTCGATTTTAACTTCAATGGTGTTTTCTATAACCCCATCACTGCTCAACAAATAAGATAAAACCGGAACAGAATTAAATGCCATTGATTGTAGTTGCTGTCCCCAATCTAAAGCACAAATTGAATAGTTTGAGCCACCAAAGTGATTTACAATATCGTGATACCCTATACCAGACATTACGTTTCTGGTATAAGATCCATTATTGTATGAGCAGCCGGATGGGTGATCACCAACAACCGAATGTGCGATAATTTGATTTTTATCTACTTTGAGAGTTTCAATATATGATGCGTAGTTCATCCAGTTATATGAATACCCGGCCCTTTCATCTGAAACATATACTATTACAAGACTTGAGTCTTCTCTAAGAAATGCGCTTCCGGGGCCAGCATCTCTTCCGGACTGGAGGGCTTCATATGACATGGAGATTCCCCTTTCAAACCCAGAGCCATTAGTTCCAGTCAGGACTTGTGCGGATAGTTCGCTAACGGGATTTGTTGAAGCGTTTGTTACCATGGGGCCTTGAAAATTGTAATTGTCCGTGGTTATAACTGCTATTTGATAATCCGCATTAAGTGATGTAAATGCATTCATAAATGCGTTCATATTGTTTGCTAAGTGGGTTTGAAAAATATTCATTGAGCCCGAATTATCAATCACAAATAAAATATCCACTCTTCTGGTTGACGCTTGTTCAAAACTATCAGTTATGAAACCTGAATAGTCAGAAGTTGCAGCAAGATCTACTGTTACTTGTGGCTCGACCGGATCGTTAGAGTTTATATCAATCATAGCGATATCAGAAATTAAATCCTCTGGTGCATATATCGCTTCGATAACTTCTGTAGAGCCGGGAGAAACAACTAACGGAAATACTGGTTGAATGAGAGAGAAATCATTCGGAGGGCTGATCCAAAAATCCAAACTGTCAATTATTAAATCCATGTTGCCAAGATTATTAATCTCTACAAAGGTTACGTCCTCGCATCCAAGATAGACCACCCCTCGGTCTGTTTCCAAAGGGTTGACCTCAATAACTGGGGCATCTCCATAGCCATGAATGGGTATCTCCACAACTGGGTTGTCGGGGTCGTTGGAAACAATATAAAGAAATGCGCTCTTTTCTTCAAACGTCTCTGGTTCATAATATACATTAAATTCAACTTTTTCAGAGTTTTCCAAATCATAAGATGATGGTCTATCAAATGTAAAATTGGATTGTCCGTAGATTCCAATATCATCTATTTCCAACAAGCCATCGCCAGCATTAACAATTGTGACCAGATCGCCCAAACTCTCTAAGCCTGCAACAAGGTGTCCATAATCAATTGATTCTGGTGATACAACTATACTTGGAACCGGCGGTTCTGACTCCACCGTGTTCACTTTAATAATAGAATGATCACTACACCCCGTCAAAAAACAAAATAAAAACAATAACTTAACCATATTTAAGCCCCCCTAAAATAACTAGGGCTTAAAAAGTATTATCGCTTAATCAGTCGTACTCTTATCTTATTCTCACTCAGGCTTCTTGGGAGAGTTTCGTCGCCCGAAATAGGCTCTCCAAAAGATTGTTCCTGTTCTGGTGATATTTTAGAAATTTGAGGCTCCGGTGGGGGTGGGGGCATTACAGGCTTTAAGTCGGGGTCGCCTATTAGGCTTATGGTTTTATACCTAACCTTTGGGTCCACCGATGGCATATTGTAATGACCGGGTTCTCGTCCGATGTCATACTCTTTATCATGGTCGCGCCATGAGCGGATCCTACCAATAGATGATTTTGTTTGAGGGTCTCCTATATACATCTCAACAAGAGTTTTAAAAACCTCTTCAGCTTCAAGCTCGGCTTTTGGCGCATGTCTTCTTGTTTTTTCAACAATGCTATACATATAAGCAAACCCAGCCAACTTAAAGATTTCATTTAATAATAAATTTTTCTGATAAATTATTTCGCCGCTTTGTATAGGATCTTCGGGGTCCAAGCTGAGAAGAGGACCATAAGAATCAATATTTTCTTTATAAGCCTCTGACATCCAGTCTGCTCTTTCTACAATTATAGTTCCCTTAAAGTCCTTCGGTGTACTAACATATCTCTGTGCTTTTCCATTGCTCATAAAAAAATACCTTTTTTATATATAAATAGTTTGTTCTTTATAATCAAAGTTAAATAGATTCTTTAAAAAGGAAATAATAACTTTATCCCTTTGTCGATCTGATTCGGCCTGAGACATGAGCCAGCTATATGTTTTTTGTTTGCTATTTATTTTTTTATTAATATCTGAAATCTCGTCTCTTAAAATCTCATTTATTTTAGTGTATTTTGATGGATGAATATCTAGCTCATCTGCTATTTCAAGCAGCATGCCCCACTTATCATTTTCATATGCATAGGTTGCTTTTTTGAATGTTTCCTCTTTTTCAATATTTTCTAATGTCTTCTCCATATTTGCAAATTTGTCTGGATGAATTTTTTTGGCAATTGACCTATAAATTCTTTGAAAGACCTTCCTCTTTTTTAGTGTTCCTTCTGAAATCTCTACCTTAACTGGTTCGGCATTGTCTTTCGGAATTGGTTTTGATCCAAACAAAGTATCAACTTTTTTCTGGTTTTTAGACTCCAAGTCGCCAATAGATATGTCATTTTTAGAGCAAAAGTCTCTATAGTATTCTTCAAACACTTGCATATTATCAGCGATTTCTTGTTCCACATAATCAAGCTCTGAGTATCTAAACTTTAATTCATTTATTAGTTTTTTGTAAAGCTTGAATGCGGTTATACTCACTTATTATATTCTCCAGATCCGAATCTGATATTTTAATTCTGACGAAGGTTTTTTTCTCTCCGTCAGAAGATTCCCAAATTTGTATGGCGGCTTCAGTTAAGTCGTTCATCTCTAAATAGAAATGACCTGCTCCTTCGCCATCTTTGCATAAACGATATTTGTTATCTTTCATAAATGTCTCCTTTGATATTTATTCTCGATCCTTTGCAATGCTGTTAAACTCTCGATAAGAAAATAATTTTCTTGTTGGCCTCTGTATATCCTTAGACAAATCTGTGGCCATATAGTTTCGATATGATTCCCACGAATCCAAGTTAGAAAATTCTGGTGTTTTATAAATTGTAGATTCCTCAAGGTCAAGATCAGTAAAAACCTGTGAAATAGAAAAGTGCCTTGCACTCCATCTCTCTTCCAAGGGTAGTCTTTGTGTTGGGATAGCATTTACATCGTCTGGGTTAGACATATACATTCCTGTCCCTTTTCTGATGTTCTTCCTGTATTTTATAAATTCATTCTTTCCAAATGTAAATGAAGTATAAAGATTATCTTGAACTGTTTTTTGATCGAAAGATACATAAAAATTCTTTTGTGTTTTTATTTGTCTCCTCAACTTCTGGAGTGGTCTCGGATCAAACATCCCATAGGGAAATGAAACGTAATACTTGTCCGGTATAATCCATTTAGATAAATGGGAACTGACTTTTAAACAAGACACTGCGCCGTGGATTACACTCCATGACAGACAATCCCTTTTGTCTCTATCTTTTGGATGCACGGGGACCCAAAAGATGGGAATCCTTCTTCGATTTTGTGATGGTCTTGGGCCAAATGTATTATAAAAATATAAAGGATCTTCGATGAAATCTCCAACTCTATATCTTACCAAGGGTGAGATATCATCATTACATATAACCCATATTGTATCACAACCGGCAAAAGCAGCTTCAACAATTGCTGCTTCGATCATAGTGTAGTCTGGGCCGACTGGCAAGAGACAGTCTGGATATGGCATTCCGTATTCTAAAGGTAGTCCGGCAACTGGGATGATCCCTGCGAGGTGGAAATTTGTTTTTGACGGAACAGTTTTTTCGCTAAATTCCATGTTCTTCCTTGTTTGTTTGTTTTCTTTAAAATTTCTTCCATACTGTATAATGGCTTGTATTTTTTAACTATCTCGCGATGAGAGTGTTCAATATTAACAGCATAATGTAGCTGTAGTCCTTTTTTATTATAACCATTTGCTCGACCTCTGATGCCTTCGGTCTTCATCATTTTGAGAACTTTCAATCTCGCATAGCCCTCGCTGTATTCGTAATCTAAGATATTTTTCTTACTTATGGTGGAGAACGCCACAACATCTTTTTTAAATCTATTAAAACCTTTTCTCTTGGAAGGGAAAAAATATAACTTTTTAACAAAAGAAGATTTTCCGTCTTGCAAGAAAGAGTGCGGATGAGACATGCCAGATCTAACATCAAACCAATCATAAACATCAATAGAAGATTCCAATACCTTATCAAAATCTATTTTTTTATTATAAGAAATTTTTATCCTATTATTATCTTGTGTTGTTATAAAAAATGATTTTGATTGATTTCTAATATTCTTTACTATATTTGGAAATAGTATTATTCCGTTCATTGAAAGTAAAAAACTTAATCGATCCCAAAGTTCGGCCTTATATACGTCTCTAAAATTCTCATACCCCAAAAAACTCAAATCGTAATCTGGGTTTACCTTTTCTATTTCAAAGGGGACAATGGGATCTTTAATTATGATTGGAGTGTCGCTTAAGAAAGAAAAAAGAAGAGACTCTATTGATCCGCCTACAATTATATTTTTAAAATAATAATCTTGTTTCATGTTTCCTCTTGTTGAGAGTGAGGCATCATAAACTCCTGTGGTACATCAGTAATTAGTTCTCCTCCAAGCATTATATCGTAAGCCCAAAAACAAAATGCCTCCTCATCAGGGTCGGCATGTAACGGATAAAGCATATTTACAGGATTAGATATTATTAGTCCTACCCTGTCTCTATTGTTGTCAATAACCAAACGACCAAATTCATTTAGTTTTATCAGGTCTCCAATCTTATACTTAGGTTGCACCTCTCAGTTCCTTGTAAGATAAAACGGTTACAGGAAACAAGTCAGTAGCGATTTCAAGACAGGCTTGGGCTGCTTTTTGTATTTCCCATTGTGCCCCCAAGTGTGTTCGCAAGTCAATGAATTTAAGTAAGTTATTAAGATTAGTTGTTCCGTAATACTCCGTATATAAATTCTGTGGTAGAATCATTCTTGCTTGCTCACGACAAACACCTTCTCTGATTAAAGTTTTATACGCTTTTAGTGCATGGTTGGTTTGTTTTTTTAAGAACCCAGAAGCAGTGACTCCATACCCTGTGTCGTGAAGATCTGGGATTATAACCGGATTAATCAATGAATCTGAGTTAGAGGCTTGTCTGTTTGAATCGTGTTGAGTTCTAAATTGGTTTGGTATATAAAATTGGAGATCCTTGTCTGTGTATCTCCGCGAGATTTCATTGTACGACCATGTTCGATGGCGGTGATGCTGCGAACGAACAAATAAAGGAACAGTAAATTTAAAAGTAACAGCACAGTGCTCCAATGTAGAAGTGTGTTTGTGCTTAATGAGGTACTTGATAAGTTTACGATCTCGTTCATCCAATCCATGTTTGGCCATACCAAAACTGACACGGGCAGAATTAACAACTGTAAGGTCATCGCCCATGTGAGAAATATAATCAACGCGCCCAATCTGGTCGCCGTATAAGTCAATTGATCTTTCATAAGTCATTAATCACCTCACTGATTTGTAGGGTTAGGTGGAAGACCTTGGGGAACAACATGAGGTTCTCCACCAATTTCTTCTGATTCATCGAAAAACGGAATATAAAACTTCTTTCCACCAGCCTGTGAAAACATATCTGATCTCTGCTGGATGTCTGCATTTTTAAATACACTTGTTCTATAATCGGTAATTTGATACCCGGCCATTTCATATGAATCATCATACTTTAGTTCAACAAAGTAATAATGAACAATAACATCTTCAGCAAGTTTTTCTTTTTTTCCGAATATAAAAGAATGCTGGGGCCAGTCTTTATTGCTAGACCATCCGGCCATTTCACGAATGTTGACATCTGGTATAACAATGGAATTTTCATCATTATTAAAAAACCTACCTTGAATCATCTCAACTTTTTTATCAGATTGTTTCAATAAATCCATAAGTTGTTTCATTCTTCTCTCATTATCAAATGGAGAAGATTGTTGACCCATTGGATTTTCTGCACTCATCACTCCAAAACCAGCCATGGATTCATCAGATGGTCCAATAATATCAATAACCCTTTTGAACTTTCCTTTGAAGCGAGGCTTCGCGGACTCCATAAGCGGATGTTCAAGAATCATAGTATATTCAGGTTGTGCGCCTTTCTCTTCTTTTATCATTTTTTTAATTATATTAACATTTAATTTCATTTTTTAATTCTCCCAAGAACATAATTTTCCAATATTAAATAGAATTCAGTTTGTTCTACTTCAATTTTTTGCAACATTCTTTGTTCCACTATTATAATATCTTTTATTTTAAGAGATCCAAAGAATTTACTATCGCCAGCAGTCTCTATAACTTTACAAAGTTTATAAGGAGATTCTGGTTTTTGGTAATCTTGTGGAAGAACGATTATAGAATCGGCTTCTTCCTTTTTGTTTTCAATAGGTTTAACCAAAATATGCCTATTGGTTGGTTCTAACTTCATTTAGCCTCCAAAGTTTATTTCACATGAATCGTTAGTGCAGAACTTAGACCCAACACCTTCTTGTTCGGTTTCCATTCTTTGCAAGGGGTTGATAGCCGCGACCATTTGGTCATATTGTTCTTTTGTGATTGGCTCGTAAGGAGCCTGTTCATATCCAGTTTCCTGATATCTTAAAAATGAAACAGCTTTTAAGCGAGATTCATAAAGCTCTAAAGCATCTTTGATCTGTGTTGCTTCGTGTGCATTAAAAGTTACAGTTACTGAAACTGAGTTGTCTGCCCAATAATGTTGATATTGTGCCGCTACCTCTAGTTGTTCCCACATAGAAACATCCTTCTTGCCTTTGACGTAAAATGGTTCCTGAACTGGAAATTCTACGCAATAAGTATTAGGAGAATATTTATCATCCTCAATCTTATAACCTGCCGCTTCAAGTGAAGGAACCAAATCAGAGTCTTTAGAAAATCGAATCCTTCTGATATAATATTCACTTTCCGGGAAATGAATTCCGGGCGTTGAGCCGTTTAATAAGGATACAGTCCCTGAAGGCTTAATAGATGTCATCCGTACTGATCGGGGAATGCAGAGCCAATCTGAATATTCTTTATCCATCTCGCACACATGCTTATATGCATCATCGCACCATTCTAAAACGGTTCGGCGGGTGTGCTTATTGAAGGCTTGAACAACTCCCGATTGGGAAAGACCTATTCTTCTGTTTTTGAGCATAATGGCATTTGTTTCAGGCCAATGCGTATTGACAAGAGTAACAGTTTTGCCATACATATATGCGATCTCAAGCGTCTTCAGATAATCTTCATATGTCTCATGTTTAGCTGGGAATGTCTCGACGAGGCAGCAAAGCTCTCCGTCTTCAAGTTGTTGCTCGACGCAAGGATTGAAGCCCATGACCTTTAAATCATCATATCTTTTTCCGTCTTTCATCCTTCCATAGTGACGAGCATTATTGAGCCAAATGTAGCCCGGTTCGCCATTTTTTTGTGATTGTTTGGAGTGCCAAGTATAATCCATTCCAACCTTAGCTTCAAAAGAATTGTTCGATCCCCAGCGGTGATGATAAAGTTTTTCTTGATCATTCTTCATTGTAAGATATTCTCTATCATCCGCTTGGCCAAGGGCCAATGCAGCAGATCGACGGACATTTCCGGCAACAACACATCGACCAATAAGGTTTTCAATATCAACAATGTCCACCGATTGAATGGGCTTATCAATGCGGTCATTTAATAGCTCCTTCAAATCAGCGTGCAAATCAATAAGAGGGGCGGGACCACTTGAGGTTCCTCCAAAGCCTTTTATTGCAACGCCAGCGGGACGAATCTTAGAATAGTCAAATTCGGGAACTTTTTTTCCGTGAAAATAGCCATCGAGAAGCATTTGAACAGAGTTAACCCAACCTTCGCGAGAGTCATCAATGACAAAAGTGTCTCTAGTCCAAGTGGGTTCCCTAACCGTTAGGGTTTTTGAGCCAAGGGTATCGAAACCAACGCCAATGCCGACCATTAAAGCATCCATCATCCAAGCGAATAGATATCCACCCTTGGTTGACAAATCCTTTGTTGATCTAAAGGCACAATTAAAAAGACCGGCACCGGTTCGTTCATAAATGAACTTAGTTCCCATCATCCATAAGCCTCGACCCGGAGGTGTCCACTTTAAGTTGAAGAGGCGATCATATGCCTCTTTTGCGGTCTTTTGAGCCTTGGCATCATTCCATTCTAATCCAAGACGATGAGTGTGTTTCTTTTGAATGTCGAACATTCCTTCGATAACTCGACGGCATGTTTGATACCACTCTTCTGTTCCTTTGGCTTGCGGATCAAATTCACTTAACCTACGAGCATACGTCCTTTTAAAAGTCACATACCCAATCGGACCCCAAGGCACATCTTCGTCCTTGTAATTATTAATAAATTGATCCGACAAACGGAACTTTCTAATATTTATATCTCCTAATTTCATCAACATTAATACTCCTTTCACTTATTCATGGTTTTATATTTATTCTTTAAAAAATCAACAGTAGATTTTGTAGACTCTTGAACGGCATCGCCAAGAGATTCATCTTGTGGTTCTAGAACTTTCATTGTAACATTCGACCAGTCAGCAAATATAGGATAGACAAGGCCGTCAGGCCCATTCCGATTTTTAGCAATAAAAATCCTACCCTTGTTGGCTTGCTTATCTTCAATGGTTCTCGATAGGGAAAATATGAAGTCCGAAACGAAGCATTTGTTGAACGCTTCGGAAATTGCTTCCATTGTAATAACTTCCGCATTTAGACCTGACCTGTTTGTTTGCGAAGCTGTCCACACCGGGCAATCGTAGATTTGAGCGGTGCCTCTAAGCTCTTCATAAATATTTTCCAGATCATGTCTTTTCTCACGGGTTATTTTGACTGGTCTCAACAGGTCGGCATAATCTACAATGATCATATCAGGCTCGATGCCTCGCTTTTTTAAGCGTTCTATATGGTTTTTAATTGTTTCTGTTGTTGCAGATTTTGTTGGATACTCCTTAATAATTAGAGCACCATCAACATCTTTCACCCTTTCTAAAACTTTTTGTTTATTAACTTGCAAATCATTCAATGGAATGCCAGATATCGCAGAATCATAACGTGATCCCACAACAGTGTCAGCCAACTCAAGTGTATAATGAACGACAGTTCGGCCCTCTTTGACCGCTGCCGCACCTAGCGATACAAGTGCCATAGACTTCCCTGCTCCGGTTGGCGCAATAACAACACCCAGTTCACGTTTGCCAAGACCACCTTTGCATAGATTGTCAATGCGAGAGTGTCCAGTACTAACTGGATCTCGACTCTTAAGTTGGAAACGTTTTTCAAAATCTTTTAAATAATCATGTCCGAAATCATTATCGGTTCCAAGCTTTAATGCGTTCTCAATAACTTTTTGTATCTCATCAAACGATGATGTTTTAATCAACTTTACAGACTCCATCATTGCTCTTTTCAAAACCTGCTTACGGCAGAAATCAAGTGCATTATCTTTAATGTACTGGGATCCATCAACTTCGGATTCGGAAAGAACTTTAGCATAAAACTGCCTTATCTGTTTTTGAAGGGCATCGGAATACTCACCAAGCCCTGATGAAATATGAGTCGCCATTATCTTATAAGATGGGTGCATCTTATAGTCACGACGATAGTCCATAATGGTCTTGATGAATACTCTTAAATACTCATATTGAAGAAATTCAAGATCAAGAACTTCTGATATTTGATCGCAAAACGGTCGGTCTTGTAGCATCAAATGGCACAAATCTTCTTGAAAAGATTTTCCGAATCTTTGAAATGTTTCGTTGGTGTTATCCATATTATTCTCCTGCATCTTTTAACTATATAACATTAAATTGTAAGTCTGTCAAATGACTTTTTTATCTTGTGACATTTTTGAGAATGCTCCATAAGTCCGTGAAATTTAAAGAACCTTGACCATCTGTAAAAAGCATTTTTTTAAAATTTAGACCATTACCTAAACCTTCAAAATTGGCTATATTGTAATCAATTGATTGCTTATTAATCAACGAAAATGATGGGTCATATAATTGCATCAAATTATAGTTTTGCTCTACTATGTTCCTCTGAATCAAAATATTCCTGTGGATAACTTTCTTTTTCTCTGTTTTTTCGCATATTTCAAAGATTTCGCCGGAATCGACCTGACGCGATTCCGAGAGGAATGAAAAATTTTTGGCGATAGATTTTAACCCAACTCTGTCTACTCCCTTGAGATTATCTGAAGAGTCTCCGGCTATTGCTCTTGCCAATGCAAAGTTGTTCGGATGGATTCCAAACCGCATCGTTATAGATCCCTCTGTTTCCAAAGCATCTTGGATTGGTCTGTAGATGGCGGTGTTCTCATCGCACAACTGAAAGAAGTCCTTATCGCTTGATACAATGATCTTTTGCCAATCTTTATAATGTCTGTGTTTTGACACATAGGCGATTACATCATCTGCTTCTACTCCATCATAAGAAAGCTGCATAACAGGTAACTCATTTAAATATTCGTGAAGTCGAACTTGCTGATAAATGCGGTTCTGGTCTTGTTGTTTCGGATCAAGCTCAACCATGCGGCGGTTGAATCGGAGCGGCTTTCGACCAGCTTTATAATTCTTGTTTTGTGATTTTTTTCTTTGTGACCCTCCGATACCGTCCCAAGCAACGATTATCTCATGTGGGCGGGTCTTTCTTGTTAGTTTTTGAAACGATTTAAGAAAGCCAATTGAGCCGCCAATGGGTACGCCATTGTTATCTAAAGTTGGATTGACAACATAGTTTCTTATAAAAAGATTTAATGCGTCAATTATTAATAATCTGTTTTTCTCGGTCATATTCTCTCCGGTGAATTTGAAAGGAACACATGTTTAACCAACGAATTGGACTTACCAATACTATCGGTGATAAACTCAGTTATTTTATGATAAGACGAGAACTCTTTCAACTCTCCGTTGCTATAACATTTGAAGATGCCAAGCTTTCTAATAATGTCACACTTATTGATAACAAGGTGTGTTGTTCCTGTTCGTCTCGCGGCTTCAAGCATCATGTCCAGATTGAGCCAGTTGCAGTGTCTACGTCTTCCCGTTGTGACACCAAATTCTTCCCCTATATCGCCCAAGGATGCCAAATCAGGATCTTCAAAGAGATCATCGGGGAATAGGGGGTCCACGCCAGAACGGGTGTCGTATATCTTAGATATGCCCCATATATGGCGAATCTTTTGTGGCGGAAAGCCAAGAGAGCAAGCGGCATATGGTAGAGTTGTTGACGAGGTTACATAAGGATAGTTACCTTGATCAATATCAAGATGGTATCCTTGTGCCCCTTCGCACAATATACGACCAGTAAGCTTCTCGTCCCAAAGTAAGTTCGGAGGAAGAACATCTTTCGCTAGCTGTCCTGTTCTTGCCATCTTATCGGCATAACAAGGAGCTATTCCCTTTGACGTTGTTCCAAGTTTTTTTGCTAAACTTTTCTTGTCCTTATTTACATGCTTATCAGTTACAATATGTGCTCTTGGGGATACCTTTACAAGACTCCTATCAAAACCACTTCTCTCAAGATAGTCTAACTCTTCTATTAATGAGTCAGGATGTACCACACACTGAGGGCCAATAATAGATTTAATCCCGTGGAAAACCCCACTAGGAACCAAATGAGTCTTGTATTTCTTTCCTCTGAGGAAGACGGTGTGACCTGCATTATTACCTCCAGCCCAACGACATACATAGTCGTAGTTTCCTTTTTTGGTCAAGTGGGAAGTTACCTTTCCTTTTCCTTCGTCTCCCCATGAAATTCCAAAAACGATATCAACATATTTAATTTCGTTCATATAATCCTCCGTTGCTTTTATATTATAACCTATTCTCAACATTTGTCAACAAAAAACCCCCGAAAAAATCGGGGGTCTTAGGTGAAAAAATCATTTATACTTTTCTATAAATTCTTCTTCCATTATAGAAAGAACAACGGTTCTAAATTCCTTCTCTTTCATTTTATTCATCCAATCTTTGGATTGGAATTTATGCTCTTTTCCATCTTTAGCAAAGACTGACTTCCAAGCACCAGAAGCCTTATATCGGTCAGTTTTCATATTAGATAGAGCATGGAGCCATGATTCCTCATCTGCTATCTTAACTTTGTCTCCGCCCCACATGACATTAAAAATACATTCTCTACCATAACCAGCAGATCGAACCTTTTCAATACGAGCTTTAACCTCAGAACCAATCTGTGTACCATTTTCGTCCAGTATACGACCGGCCTTGGCTTTACGTCGAGTTAACCAAATACGGAGAGCAGTATGATATACAATTGATTTTCCGCCGGGTGTGAAATACGGAGTGGTCATTACCTCTGCTGGTCTTCCCATATTGGTTTTCAACTGATTGAGCAGTAAAAGAGTTGATTGTGTTCTCTCCAAAGGTATTTGGAGCTTTTTAAATGCCAGCGATAAAACTCTTGGCTTAACTGCCATGGATGACTGGGGATTGAAATCTCCCTCAACATCTCTTTCGGTTGGGGTTGCAGCTACAGAATCCCAAATAAATAGAAGCTGCTGTTC
>Ga0098044_1000527_pt1 | contig 20324 bp, 32 predicted proteins | sample 10_taG_FD_75053 | JGI IMG/M metagenome (GOLD analysis project Ga0098044, IMG submission 75053) | Marine viral communities from the Subarctic Pacific Ocean - 10_ETSP_OMZ_AT15264 metaG | ecosystem: Environmental > Aquatic > Marine > Oceanic | place: Pacific Ocean | collected 2015-01-16 | reverse complement strand
TTAATACTATTGGGGCAGTAATGGATTCGACTTATTGTTGATGACTATTAATTGCACGCCGAGGATTCTCGTTGGCCTCGTAAAAAACGAGAAACAAACATAGATGCCAAAAGTAAGGTATTAGGGCTCTTTGAGAAGGTAGCGGAGAAATTCGAAGCTATTGGTGACAAAGAGCTTGCGCTCGCCTGATAAGGTGAACGTCATATGACTGAAGGTTGTAGGTTATATGGCGCATACACAACCTGCAGTACAGTAATCCTGGCGAGGACCTGTACGAAGTTTTACGCTAGGTTGTACGGGGGTTGGCCACACTATACCCCGTACAACCGAACCCGAAAGGGTGGCTAAGCGTGTAGAAGTTGTTAGAAGTTGCTTTGAGGACGCGGGTTCGACTCCCGCCTGCTCCACCAATTTTAGTATATGCAATACGATGCTCAGGTATTAGGGTGGATTGCCACGTTTATATTACTAGTAGGGTACTACCTTAATGCAAAAAAACAAACTTCATCGTGGGTAGTATGGTTTATAGGTAACACATTAATGCTTATATACTCCGCAATTATAGAAGCCTATGCAGTATCTTTCTTGTCATTGTTTCTTATGATATTAAACGTATACGGCTATATTTCTTGGAAAAAGAAATAAATATTGATGCATGAAGAAGTTTAGATCTTTATCTGAAGTTTATCAGACTGGTGATGTCTACCGACATGAAGAAAAACAAGTAGTTCAATCTTTTAGCACTATTGGTGATGCATATTTACACCTTTACACAGAAGAGAGTGTAATGTCTATTCCCAATTTTGGCTCTGGATCGGTTAATTGGAGCAAATATAGAAAACGCCTTATTGAGCTAATAGCTGGCGACGATAATGAAATATTAATTCATAAATCTCACCATGACCGCTATGGTATTGAGCAATTTAACTCGTCGACTATCTTAAACAAACATGAACTTATCAATTTCATTAAAAATCTACCTGATGGTGTAGCGCCTAAAGCGAATTCGTGGCCTGCTATAGAGATTCTTGATGGTGATGAAGCGTTAAAAATCAAAATCGGTCACCTTCTAAAAACCGGTCAGTTTAGAGAAGAAAAGGAAGGACAATCAACTACAGATGTTAAGGAAGGGTTAGTGTCATTGTTCTTTGCAATGAATCACACTACATCTGTAACAAAGGACAATTTTGAAGAGACTCGTCGCAAGTTGAGACTAGCTGTCGATGAGAGACCTGAAGGAGAAACGGATATTGCTCTAAATGAGTTGAGTAAATTTTTAGGTGATATTGAGAACAAAGGAGACAAAGCACAATTTAGACATGAGTTAAACCAACCACTATCACAAGCAGTAACGATTTTAGAGTCACCTTACAAAAATTGGATACCTATGCGGGGGAATATTTTTCATGATGTTAGAGAGATTGGACGGATAATAACCAGATTTCCCGCTGATAAGTGGAACCCAGGAGACATATATTTTGTTAACCCTAAAATGGAAAATATGGTCCAGCAGACAATTGGTAAAATTAAGATGAATCCTGATGAAGAGTCAAATCTTAATATGTTAAATGATCTGTTTGTTACCGAGTGGGGTGATACTGACAGACCTCTTTTATCAATTTCTCTCAAATTCAAAAATGCTCAGGGCGGCAAAGCAAAGGATTATCTGAAAAAGTTTATACCTGCAGGTGTTAAGGGTAGTCCTTATAATCTGAGTCAAGAAGATCTTGACCTGACTGACCCACAGATATCATCTGAGATTATGAGATTAAGATCAAACATCTCTGACTATATTGCAAACAAAGGAACTGATGTTCGCATCGTATTTGATACAACTAACGATACGATGGAATTGGAACAAAATCCTAAGAGATTGAGAGAGAAGTTCGCATCATTGAAGCTCATTGACTTCTTATTTGAAAGTGCAGATGTGGGTGGATTAGATGATGTGATTGTCGGGGCCATAGGATTCGGTCTGAGCTTAGCAGGTGTTAATCCTACCTTCTTTAAGGTAGTAGCTAATACTAAAGGGACCGCAATAGATGAGCCCGAGAAATTTTCAGAGAAAGGCGCTATAGCGCTATATCCCGTTGAGGGGGATGATGATCCAATGATCTATATCAGAGATAATAATACTTCAAATAAAGTAGATATAAATGCTAGCATTGAATTAGGTGTTGATATAAAGAATGTTACGCTAAGCGCTAGAAGTAATGGGTACACTCAAGCGACATTTGAGATTGAACGGGTACGTTAGTTTTTATTAGGTGGCAGCGATTGCTTCAATTGCTTTTGTTTTATCTTTCGTATGATTTGCCAGCTTTTCTTTAGCGCTCTCGAGATCTTCCTGTGCGTCAGCAACTTTAGCGTCTCCTGTCTGCCCTGTTCTAGCCTCTTTTGCTTTTTCTTTTGAAGTCTTATTATCTTCCCGACTGGCGATAGCTTTGGCTGCATTACTTGCTGTTTCGTTATCTTCTTGACTTGCCTCGGGCGCTTCAGTCACGAGGTCATTAAAATATCCATGTAATAGATTGTCGAATTTAGATTCTGAATTCTTTTTAGCCATATTCTTAATTATTTATGTTTCTCAGTGATAAATCAATAAATATTTTATGCATTACAATGAGAGACAAAGATCAAGATATGCTGTTTGAAGTTTACCAGCAGATATATGAAGCCCCTATATCTCCCGGTGAGTCATGGGACGAACCATCAACTGACGTTGCTAAAAAGTTCAAGGGATTAGTATTACCTAAGAGAAAAGAAGATGTCCGGACTTTGTTGGGTAAGCGTGGCCTTAAGGACGAGGAGTCTCAAATAAAAGGTATTGATGCGATGAAGAATTTTCTTGCACAACACGAGGGAAGTTACTATCCTGGTGGTGTTATGGAGTTTCGAAGTGATGCTCTAGAACGTATGATGGCCGGAACTGGTCTGCCAAAGATTAATGCCGGTTATTGTGTACGTATAATAGCGAATGCTTTAGTATTTTTGAATGTTTTATCTATTAAAGATGACGAAATAAAAGTTCAAGATACAGAAAAGCTCAATAATGCAGAAGAAATATTAGATACACCAGTAAATAGCCCAAAGAAAGATATGTCAGCAACCACAGTAACAGCCCCAAGTAAATTTAATCTCAAAGCAACATATATAGTCAATGTTGCAGCTATTGATGAAAACCTTCCCAAAATCGAGAGGGAGCTAATCGACTATATTCAAGAAGGAATGTCCGGAGAGGAGATTCTATACACCCTAAAAAATACAATATTATTCCGTAATCCGGAATCAACCGGTGGGTTAGATAGTAATATAAATAAGCTCAAGAAGATGATCGCCAACTGGTTACAGTCTGGAATTCTCAAGCAAGAGGAGAAATCAGAAGAAGAACATGGTAGCAATCTTCCCGAATTAGGTCAGTCTCATGAAAACCCAAACGCAGCAGGAGATTATTTGAAAGATATTGGCGCTAATGTTCCTACTGCTGATCCTTATAGTGGTGAAGTTAGTAGTGGTGATTGGTAATTTATCTGTATCCAAACACGCCCTGGCTTCGTTCTTTAGGCTTCGCGAATAACGCTTTAGTTCCACTAGCAATTTTACCGGTTGCCCATTGACCAAGAGGGTCAGTATATCTATTTGCACCTTGTTGAAGTTGGTCAGCAGCCCATACAGCAGGCTTACCGTACCATGCTGTTTGATCCTGTTCTTTTTCTTTCCCTTGCCCGGGTAGACCTCCGCTAGCTCCAGCTGTAGCGTCTGCTTTTGACTTTAATTCGTTTGGATTGATCCACGAATCTGCCTGAATTTCAGCAAGTTTTACCCATGCATTAGCTGAACCAGGCTCTTGAGCCGCATCTGAATACGGCCCATCAACAGGATGTCCAGCTACAATTTGCTCTGGATTAGTACCATCACTGATTTGGTATGCTCTCCAATATTTACCGTCACCTGCGTGGGTGAAAATTGAATTTTTTTGTGCTAGGCCAGGCTTTGTAAAATCCGGAACTGCTCCTTCACTGAGTATATTACAATACTGCTCGAATATCATTCTGTCGTCATGGAGACTCACTACAAGTATTTATTGAAATCGTATCGTCAAACGATTAAATTATTGTATGGACTTGGAAAGATTTGATGAATTTAGAAACAAGTCACATATGTTAATTAGTAGTTCTAATTGGGTAACTGAGCGAATTAATTTAGCTATAGAGAGAGCAAAACACTTGCCAAGCGATGTAGATGATAGAGTTATTGAAGATCTGTTAGATGAGATGGACCAACTTCAATTAAAGGCAAACTGGGAGGAAATGCAACATAAACGCTTAGTTGTAGAGTATAAAGATATAATAATAGACGATGAACGAGAATAAAGAAAAGTGCTTGAATATTACGAAAGAGTATATAGAATTTATAGAGAAAGAATCATACTACATATTGGAGAATGTAAATATAGAGAAAGAGCCAGTACTGGCAGAGGAATCTATGTACAGAATTAATCAAAAAGCTCATGAGCTTAAAAAGGTAATAGAAATCTATTGCTCTTAGAATGGTTAGATTATTCCACGTTTCGGCATCTATCTTAGCATGTATAATTTATATCATTATGATGCTATTCGCATTTTTTGTTGGAAATTTATTTATATTTGTAGATTATATTAAAGGAAAATAATGGAAAAGTTAGAACTAAAAGTTATATCGACTACCGGTAGTAATAGTAATCATGTTCAATTGTTTATTAATGACGATGACTGTGGTTACTTATATCTCAACGATAATGAACTAGAGTCATTAAACAGGGTATTCAGATACAGCCAATCACAATTCGAATACGAGTATGTTGATACCGGGAAAGATGATGAGTCATATGATAAACAATAATGAGTTTAACATTAAGATAGAAACTGTATTAGATGCTCTCATACATAGAGCTAATAAACAAAACGTTGAGCTGTTGATCGACAGTGCGTATGAGGATGAACGTCGTGAGTCATCAGCTATTATACATAATGTTAAATCAAATATGTTTGGAGTTGTTGGTGTAAATGTGTCAGAATATCCAGATGATGATATATGTTTTTTTATTTTTAATGATAAGCTGTATACCTATGCTAAGATGGAAGGATTCGAGCAAAATCAAGTATTAGATGCTTTTGATGGAAAGGTTTTGAAAAAGGTAACTCGCAGAGAGTTCTTTAGTTCTATATTAAATAATTAGAGTATGGCAACAAATGACTTTGTTCAAGATCTTGTCGAAAAATTGTCTGATGATAAAATTGAATACCTCGTTATAGCAATCCAAAAAGGTAAAACGGATCATAGAGCTAATGCATATTACAACATTACTTCTGACGACGGAGTAGATATGATTTTAGCTACTGTCGATGAAATTTTCAATATTGATAATACCGACAAAAATTCGGACAACACAGACGACCCTGACAGCTTCAAGGAAGGTGCCGACTAGAAAAATAATAGTTGATTTCATATTATCAATACACTATAATTAGTGTCATATGAATACATCATTGTTCACTGAAAATGCAAGACCAAAAACTCTGTATGTAGAGTTTACACGTAGTAGCAACGGCACATATACCGTTGAGAAGGCCCGCGTACTCGACAAGTATAATCAATACTCGCGAGACATTCGTAAGATTAATAAGCGCGCTGTAACTCAAGAGCTTAAAACTGCCGCTTATAGCGGTAAATTGGACGTACTGTAGTATTGGTCTTATTGCAGTCCCGGAGCTAATTAGCTCCGGGGTTTTTTTCTCTTTTTAGCTGGACGTTCCTGCGGATCGGTACTATAATGTATATAGACAATTAAGAACATTATGGAAGCAACAGTACAGCAAGTCGAACAAACTAACAAAGCAACAACTCCACAGCTCACCTGTATTATTACCGGTAAGACTCGACCAACCAACGAGAAGTATCTGAGGTCAAAAGCAGAGATGAAGGGGGTAAGCGTCGAGGATTTTACTCGATACTACGCCTCCAAACAGGCAGTCAAACGTCTGCGCGCTGGGATGTCTGTAGAACAGACTCGTCAGGAGTTAGGTACCGAAGTGACTACTCCAGTATCAGAAGGTACCGTCAAAGGTATCTTGCGATTGAACGGTAAGTCTAAAAATTAGAGAAATCTAATAAAATAATGCAACCCTACTATTGGTAGGGTTTTTCTATTTCGCGAACTAAATAAAAATATGACATACAAAGCTCTTCTCAGCGAACTACATGACTTAGATGATGATCAATTAGATATGCCTATTCTTGCACTAGTTGATGATGAATTTTATCCAGTGACTGAACTTACGGTACAGGAAGGATCCGATCGATTGGAGGACGGTTACCCTTATATCGAAGTAAAATAATTACTTGGCGTTGAAAATTTCAATCAACTTATTGATAACTGCTGTGACATCGTCAACGTTAACTTCAGCTTTTGCCTCAACTTTAACTGGTTCAACGGCTACTTCATCACCGTCAATATCATAATCTCCATAAACATCTTCATCATCTTTGATGGTATAGTCGTGTGTAGGTACTTCAACAGTAATACCTTCGACAGGCTCTACAGGTATATCTGTAGCAGATTTATATTGAGCTGAGCCAATATCGGTTAAAATTATATGTAACAGCTGTCTTGTATGTGCTTCTTCCTTTGATCTCCCTACAAAATCAATGATCTCCGCTTGGGTAAACTTACTTTTGAGTTGAGTTAGTGGGCTACTAAATGAACTGTAGGCTAAGTGTGCTACATAGTTTAAGGTAACCTTAGCACAATCTTGAATGAGGAAATATGCACCGCGTTTATTGATAGTGACACCAGTATCAGGTTTGTTCGAAGCAATTTTCGCGGGCCGAAGAAGGTTTCTTTGCCTTATACTACAGTTTTTTAGAATTTTTTCTTCAAATGTCATTGTATATATATTTATTATTCGGATGCAATTTTTATTAAGGGTTCCATTTTCTTTTAGATAAATTTACTCCATGTAGTGGGTAATTGTCTCTATCTTTGTAATATCCTCTAGCTCCATGTTTTAATGATGGCCCTGATATAGGCATTGGAGGCTTTATGGGTTCCCTTTCCGGTGGTTCTGCTGGCTTCTCAGGATCTGTTGGATTATCAGTTGGTGGGTCTTCTGGACCACCTCGTCCCGGAGGATCCTCTGGTTTTTCCCTTGGATGCCGTGGAGGCGGGGTAGTTTTGATACCATCAAGCTCAATTCTCCTACCTGGCATAATTTGAAACTTAGCAACACCATCTCGCCAATCAATAAGTTCACCAACATATGAAATATAACAACCAGAATCATTGGAAGAGCAATCTGTGAGCATAGAGCCAGGATCAGTAGAATCACCTATATAAGCAGCCATCCCTGAATAAGGGTCAACCTGGACCTTCTCTACCATTGTTTGAGTCCACCCTGTTATTTTTGTTAGATATTCCTTGAGATATTGCCATCTTTCTTTCCATGGACCTTCTAAGGTTGATGTTGGTTGGAGAGCTTCAACATTTGTCGGCATAGTAGTTCCACTCATGCGTAAAACATTTCGTTCTACCCATTCAGGATCTACATTTGTAGTCTGTAGGTTGTCCCATTGAGGACCTAAACCAAAGTATCCTAAATTGTATCCAATACCAAAGCCACCGCCATCACCGTATGTATCAGGCGGGAGGAGATAATGTTTTAGGAATGAATACTTGGCTCCTGTTACTGACTGGCTTCTGATCGGATCATCTTGTGTACCTGTACCGGTCATTGGTAGGTGAGGGTGCCTGTAGTATAATGGTATGCCAAATTCATCAACGGCAGCGGCACCGTAACTACCTGTTGGGTTATGTGAATCGATCTGTCCTGGTATTCCTAACCAATTAAATCCTTCTTGGCCGCCAGCACTAGTAACACGATCCGGATCAGCCCAGTGTGCATCCCAAAACTCATGTACCAATGGAGCTCCGCGTATAGATGAAGTGGCTGTAGCTGATGATCGAATTCCAATCTCACCTGAGCCTCCATGCGGCGTTCGGTATGGCACTGCACCGATACCTACGCTAATCCGCCATTCTCGACCGTGCGGGCCTACATATTTAGGATCGACCTGCCCGGTGTCTCCATCATCCATACCTGGCGCGCCTGGTGGTGGCCGGCCGAGACTTGAACCGTACATGATCCCTCTAATTCTATGAGCTTGTGCAGTGCCTAGCGTGCGAGTATCAGGTCTATACGAAACCACTTTTTTTGGTACAAATGATTGAGGTATATTATATGGTCGCTTTGACGGTATAGCCATAACTTATAGATATTTATGTTGTTCCTTCTATAGAAGATAAATACTTTTATGAAAACCCCTGCTAGGAAAACTCTAGGCTCCGCGCTTGGCGAGCTTATATCTGAATGCTCTAATGTACATGGATATATACCTAATATAAATCAAACGTTAATGGACAAGTGCAACAGAAACTGTATCATACTTTCAAACAAAGCTAGTGGTAAAGTTGCATTAATGGGTAATATGATTGATAAGGATGGTAAGAGATTTATAAACGCCTATATGGTCAATATATGGAAGTGGAATTGGGCTTCAGATGAAGGGTTTACAATAGATAATATATTTGGTGATAATGTATTATGCGATGATGTTTTTAGTATGGTTTCTATTGATAGATTACCACTTTTGTTGAAATGAAAAAGGGATTTTATTTATATTTGTATAGATGGGTTTTCTTACCCTCACTGATTATATTTTTTATTTTGAACTCAGGGTGTGTTATATTGAACCCTCCAAAAAAGGATAAGCTAGGTTACTATGAATCACACTATACAGCCTGTGGTCCAATAGCTGTCGCACAAGCCATCAGACATTATTGTGTGATGAATGGTATAAAATTAAAAAAAGATATTACACCTATAGACGTTAGTAGAGAGATACAGGATAGAGGCTCACGTCTCGGTATATTATCTATCTTTAACACCAAGGCTGTTGAAATCACTTGGCCGCATGAGATAATAGAAGTATGTAAACATTATGGCTTCGAGGCTAAGCTGGTAAAGGATATTTCTGAAATAGACATGAGTATAGATACTGCTATTATATTAGTACATAAAAAACACACTTTAGTTGACTATCATTGGGTATGTCACCCAGCGCGTAGTATTACTGCATACGGTAGAGATAATACGGTTATCGATGATGTTTACATACTAGTACCTGCTTCTTGATTCACATTTTTCGTTTGGTAAATACCTACGCAATGGACCAAATCATTGTTGGTCATACAGAAGATAAAAACTATAAACTGGTAGGGAAACTGGCTGATGGTACTCCTGTGTATCGCTATGATCCCATTCCAGAAAAGCGCGCCACTGTTGATGAGGCAATACTGAACGAATATAATTCATCTGTAGAAGTTAAGGATACTGAAACACAGGAACTGCTAGCTAAATTTCATTGGGAAGAGCTTAAAGATCAAGAGAAGGTAGACCTTAAGAATAAAATACGTCAAGGGTATGTTGACATTTCACCTATAACCCCGCCTCGATTAGAGTCTAAAGTTGAATTAATAGAAAGAGAGGAAACTGATCCAACAACATACTTGGAGAAATTTCACAAGGATGAAGATAAGCAGAAGAAAGAAGAGAGGAGGAAGCAGCGTTTCGACGAACAACGTGCTAAGAATAGGGAAAAAAGAAAATCAACACCTATTGTACCTCGTCGAGATGAGAAGAAGCATGAAGAGGTTGACCACGTTGAACAGGTAGAAGGGTATAAATCTATTTTAGAAAAAAGAGAGTGTAAAGTACCTGATGCTGAACCTGAACCTGAAATAGATGAGAAGCCTCCCACTCACAGTAGTGGTTCATTGTGGGATAGCTACAACCAAGCAAAAGAAATCGGCAAGGAAGTAGAGAAGAAGCTCGAAGATGAGTATGATCAGTCAGTTTCTGACTACTATAAGAAACTTGAAAATTTTCAAGATAAACAAGTAAAAGGTAAACCTGATTCAGATACTTCTGAATACTATGAAGAACATGAATCTACTGAAGGCCCTGCCGAAGAAATACCTACTACATCCTATCTACAGATATTCGAAGAAGAGCAAACAAAAGAGGAGGAACACGAAGATCGTGTCCAGCGTATTGTTGAAGAGCATCAACAGCGATTAGATAAAGCTCGAGCTGAACAAGAAAAAACTGATCCATTATTTGATTATGATAGCCCAGAAATACAGTATGAAGATATTGATACTGAATCATATAAAGAAGTAATGGAAGCTGTAGAGGGTGAACATCAAGCTAAGGAAGATAAGCGAAAAGAAATTAAGCGGAAAGCTGAAGCTCGAATTGCACGAGAAATTAACGAAGAGGAGCTACGAAAGAGGGATTCAGCAATAAAATATATCAATCAGTTATATGATCTAAATCAGCAAGAGCAAGAACAGCTCAAATTAGTTGAGAAAGAAATAGCTAAGAAACAAGAACAGCTACGCGAAGTATACCAAGTATTGCTAGAGAAGCAATCCGGAGAAGATATACATGATGAATTTGAATACCATAATGTGCGGGTTAATATCTACACCCGCACAGTTACTGTTACTGACAAAGAAACTAACAACTCGTTCGCCTTTTCATATTTAGGTACTTTGAGAACATATGATATCGACGGGTATAAAGTTCAGCTTTATTCTATATCTAAGGATAGGTCAACATGGGTCAATCCAGAGCTAGAAAATGGATGGTATGTTACTCATTATTATAATACCTACGATATACGGGACGGTTCAATGATTGAAAAGGATTCGTTTACTATTGTTAAACCTGATCCTGAAATACCGCTTGAGGAAGACGAAGACTCGTATGACGGAGCCGCGGCGAAGGGCACTGCCACGCTTAAATGGGCTCGCGAAACTAGCGGTATAACCTTACCATATATTGGTAGCTCGCAACTCACATTTAATGTTACAGAGGAATGTACCTGTGCTCATATGGGATACAGTAGCCCTGAGACATATCTAGCGCGCGGCCAAGCTGGAATGACAATACCAACTAGCATGGGGTCAACGTCTGGCACCGGACAGATAGGGTTACACGCTCATGTTACGGGTCGAAGTGATAGAAGTATTACTGCTGAGTATACAACAGTAAGTGCTGTAGATAGTGATATACAGAATGCTCTCCCGTGGGTTCATTATACCCCTGCATCTGGTGTTCTACACTGGAAGAAAGGAGTTACAGGGTCACAACATTTAACAGGAATTTCTATTTTAGAAAAATATGAGAGTGAACGCCTAGGAAGAACATTTCAAGTTAAGTTCCAGAATGTTAAAGCTGACGGGGTAGCGGTTGATGAATCTACAGTATTTGCTGAAGGTCTTGAGAATCCAACCCCTATTACAATCAAGCCCAGACATCATGGCTTTTTTGCATTTACAAAAGGTGGAGGATATTCAAATTGTAGCATATTAGATAACTGGACAGATGTTTACCCGAGTCATGCTCTTAGTGCGGTAGCACCCGATGGATACGCTCTAGGAGGAGCGAGAATTGGTGTTGAACGGCTTAGTGGGTTCAGTGGAGATGTCACTGTTAGGTTCTTGGTATCGGCTGGCATGCCACCATATGCTACATCGAACGATTATACTATTAATGGCACACCACCGAATGGTTTGAGTGACGCCACCGGTAGCGGAGCATATAACTATGGATACGAAGCTCTAGACGCTGAGGTAGCATTTGTCTCTGGAGGGGGTAGAATATATGAGACAGACCCTTTAAGTGGTTCTATACAAACTCTAACATGGATGCATGGTGAATCAGGTACAAAATATATCGACATACGACATTGCAAGGTAGCTACTGACGTTAATGTTCAGGCAGGGTATCGTTGGTACGCTGTGTATTTGACGTTTGACCAGTCATATCAGATGGGTGTGTCAGCTACGCCTGGATCTGGATACAGACCTAATACCACCAGAACTCCGACTGCATGCTCAGTAATCGCTCAGCTAGATCACGGAGCACAGTATCAAAATTACGCAACTACATTAAGGGGGTCATCAGCTGCGCCATTTTTTGTAGCAGTTAGCGGGTGGGCGACTGGTGTAGTGTCAGACTTTAGTTGTGAAGATCCTTACTCTGGTGCTGGGGGCAATGGCCCATGGCGCGCCGTACAGCTCTACGATGATTGTACACCCTCTTCTACTGAATTAATTATTCGTGATATTAGCGATATATGGGCAGGCTCGAATGTAGAGGCGATAGGCGAGGTCTTCAGAGTCATGGACACTGTAAGTAGTACCGCGGAGTTTTGTGTTAGGATAGAAGAGTATCTAGGAGATGATAGTAGCGCTGAAGCACATATGTTACAACATTATCCTGATCAGAACTGTAATGCATGTAGAGATGATCTACCGGAAGGGATTTAAGGCTTGACGTTCCTGAGAAATCGATGTATAATACTTGTATGAAGAAAATAGAAACAACGTTCACAAAGTATAATATGACATTCACTCAAATTGAACGCAAAAAAGACTACGCTATTTTTAAGCAAATAGGTAAAAATTGGGTGACACCATATTATGAAGTAATTAAAATTGGCCGGCACAATGGATATAAGATGGGAGGGGCATATATCAAATCCGCCGAAACATATCCAGGAGCGTCACTCTGGGGAATTCAGGGATGGACATTTACAACTTTAGAAAAAGCTAAACATAAATTTTCTCAATTACTAAAAAGACATAAATCATTACAATATGCATAAAGATCACTGGATAGATTTATTGCTAGGTACATTGCTGGTCAGCCTATTAGCATGGCTATGGAATACTAACTCGTATACTGTTGAAATAGGTATCATGATAGGTATTATGACTATAATATGGATATGGACATGAGCGCCGGAAAGGGCGACAAACCTCGAAATTGTTTTAGTAAAAACTTTAGAGCTAATTACGACTTGGTTATATGGAGCCAGAAGAAAAGTAAAAAGAAGCGTTGCACTTCCAAAGGTAAGTCTATACAATATTACAAATGATTAAGAAAACAATTCTTTTAGGGAGCTTAGCAGCATTCTTAATGTCCGGGTGTATTACTAAGACTGGAACAGGTGCTTTACTAGGTGGCGCTGTTGGAGCACTAGCCGGTCAGGCTATCGGCGGTGACACGACTAGTACACTAATTGGTGCAGGTGTAGGTGCTGCGGTTGGTGGGGCCGCTGGTAATCAAGAAGATGCTAAGGATAAACGGCGATAATTATGACTACACGAGAAGAAAATTGGGAGTTAATGTCGATACTAGGTATGACGTGGAGCGATGCATCTTCTATATTAGACGAAGATGATAGGAAGTTTCTACTAGAGAAATCAGTCGAAGTTAAGGCATATGCCGAAGAGCAGCATCGGCAAGCTGAAGCTCAGCAACAAGCATATATAGAACAACAGCAAGCTGCTCAACAGCAACCTGCTCAACAGCAACCTGCAGCTGACGATCAACCACGAACGTCAGATGGCAGAGCAGTGAGGCCATGGTAATATATAGTTGCACTGCCTGTGAGTATAGCATATAATACTTGAGTATGAATAAAATTATTATCACATTTGCAGCTGCAATTATTTTTATGACAGGGTGTACGAGCACAGTAGTGCTCGGACCAAAAGCCAATCCACCAGCGCTAAGTGTCACTGGGACATGTAAGGACGGCGTTAGCGTCGTGCTTCCGTTTGTTCGAGTTAGCACCAAGCCTGAGTTGGATGTGAAGAAATAGTTCTTTTACATAATTTGTCGCGACGGTGACAAAACGGAAAGTAGCGTAATAATGATTTGCAAGAGTCATAGCGCACTGAAAGCGAAGAGGTAGGAGATGATCAATCTCTAGGAGCCGATATAGCAACGTGGTAACACAAGGCTATGAGTGTGAGTAAGGTACGAAGTAGGTAGGGATAAAAGATCTTTATCATGCCCCGAAAGTAGTTGCTGGTAATAAAGCAGTCCAGTCTTTCCACAATTTCAGTGTGAGCTCAACCACACGAGCCAGCTCCTCATTTATATAACAGAGCTGCGGCTCAATGAGCTCACACTTTTTTTTATTTTATACTTGCATTCATGTACATGAGTCATTATAATGAATGGTAGAATATGAAAGTACAATTAAAACAAATAGAAGAAAGAGTTAAATCTTTCTTGGAACTAAACTCTGTCACATTACCATCTAGTGTAATCAAAAAGCCTAGAGCTGTTGCTGAAGCATTTGAGTCGTTATTGCTAGATAACTTTGAAAGTATTCTTGGTGACTTAGGAACTAACTGCAAACCTTCGGTCACAGCAAAAGCTACTGCAGATGTATCATATATAGACAGCAGCGGTAAACACATTGCTGTTGATATTAAGACACACTGTATGGGTAAATGGGGAATGCCTAATTTAATATCATATAAAAAGCTCGCTAAGTTATATGATGATGATGATAATGTCTTTGTGGTGTTGCTTATCGACTATAAGATAACAGGTAACTGTGCTCGAATTGTTGATGTTATTTTTACTCCCATTGAGAATTTATCATGGGATTGTTTGGCTATACAAGGTACATTAGGACAGGTTCAGATTAAAAATGCTGAAAAGATTGTGATGAATGACATTGACCGAGATGCATGGATGACTGAATTTTGTAGTCAGGCTGCATATGGCATTGAGACTAAGATGAGCAGTCTAGCATTAGAATTGCAGCTCTTCGAAGCGCTATATCGACATTGGGAAGAAAAAGCTTGTATTTCCTCCGAATAGTATCTATAATGTATATAGTGAAAATGAAAAATAAATATGAACTTAAATCTCAATAATAATAAGTTTACTTGTGTTTCGGATATTAAAATTCCGGACATCTACTACCAACGCATGAAGACCGGCGTCGGTCGTATTGATCGATCGTTCGGAAACGGGTTTCTTCCGGGCTCTATCTTTACGGTCACAGGGTCTCCCGGGGCTGGTAAGACAACGTACCTATTACAGGTGCTCGAGCTTCTCGCGAAACGTGGATACAAAGTCGCATATGCATCCGGAGAGGAATGTGTAGAGATGATGGCCTGTAATTGTAAGCGAATCGGAGTGAAGCACGTCAATGTCTCTAATGAGACAAACATCGATAAATTGATCAAGGTGACTGAAGAGTATGACTTTGTTGTTATCGACTCATTCGCTAGTATAACTAGTAACATCAAAAGCTCTAGACAACATGAGAAATATGTTGTTCAAGAACTATGCAAAGCATCGAAGAAGAATCAATGCACTGTAGGTTTGATCTTACACATTAGTAAGACAGGTCAGTACAAAGGAGGTACAATCATTCCTCACAGCGTAGACACAGTTGTACATCTGCATCGCGATATGGTAGAGGGTCAACCTGATCGTTATGTGTCCTGTATCGTGACTAAGAATCGATTTGGTCCGACATCAGAGACTACACTGCTATTGACCGGTGCAGGTTATGACTGGCAATATGAACCTAAACCGATTAATGTATCTACAACAGCAGCTGCCCCTAAGTCGCAGCGTAAGGATGATGAAATGAAGAAAGTTATGGAGCTAGCTAGTGCTCAGGCATATATTAGCCTATCTAGCGCACGTATTACTCTTAAAGAGAGTGCACAACGAGCATCGTACATTCTCAGAGAGCTGACACTTAATGGGAAGCTTAAGAAGACAGGTAGAGGTCAACGAGCAAGCTACAGAAAGACATGATAAATTTTAACCTCGTTAGTAGAAATGGTGATGTGGGAGAACCGCATACAGGTATCATTTATGCCTTCATGAAACATTTACTAACGAGGTGTTAATTATTTATTAGAAGCATAAATAATTTTAGTGGAAATAAAATACAATACCATTAAATTAATATGAAAAGCAAAATTACATTATGTTGCGGGGGGAGAGGCTGCCCAGTTATTGAAGTTAACGGTACTGATCTGACAATTACAGATGATAACGGTAACATAGTTAAGATGACTAAAGAACAAGCACAGCTGATCCCAGCAGCTCTTAAGAACTTATATGATAACACTAATACTGATTGCTAGCGTAGGACTAACTTGGCTTCTTAAATACGGATCTATTCTAAACAGGCCCCGACAAGCACTTGTATCGCGGAGTAGATTTTTTCATGACCTATTCTCATGTTCAATGTGTTTAGGATTTTGGTCGGGAGTTATTCTGGGAGCAATATTTTATGAGCAACTGGGTCTACTGGTAGTAACGTTACCACTAGCTTCATCAGGCTTATCGTGGTTTTGTGATACTGTAATCGAGCACGTACAGGTCATGACCTTCTTGAACGATACAGCGGTGCATATCAATCAACAGACTTTAGATCGTATGACATCACAACATGAAGGCGCCTCGCATACGAGGGAAATGTCACCACCTATGCCACCACAACAACCGCCAATGACAAAGGGATGTGGTTCATGTGGTGGTAAAGCCCCTGCACCACCTAAAGTAGAAGATGTTGAGTAGACTATTTAACGCAGCATTTATCGCTACTACGTTTGCCGGCATTCTCTTTGATAAGATCTTCTAAGCGGTCTAACTTAGTCAGTACTTGTTCTTTGAGAAGCTTATTATCATTTGTTAGAAGATCAACTTGATGATACAAATCATTGATCTTATCTATTTCTGTGTTGTTTAGTGCCATAATATTATTCTTTCTTTTTAATAGGCTTTTTTCTAGAAGCCTTCCTGGGGAGGACCTTCTTTTTTCTTCTAGAAGTCTTTCCAGTAGGTACAGCGTTTAGATTTCTCATCATTTGAGCTCCTAGACGAATCTTAGTTGTACTATTAAGATCCCAAAATCCTTTTTTTGGCATTCCTTTATCCATATAAGCGCACAGCTCGAAGCGTGAAAGTTTCTGGAGATCATCATCAATTTTTAAGCCCAATATATTATCTCGCTCTTCATTCGGGTAATTTCTAAATTTCTCAATGAAGATATAGAACGTCCCAACCGTCCATAATGCCCACTTGACTAAAAATTGCCACATAATTACTATTACTTAATCATGTTTATGACAAGAGCAACCTTTACATTTACAGTGTTGTTCTTTATTCATAGGACTATCATGTTCATAGCAATATATGTCACGCAACTTGTACAATTCACTCAATAAGTCCTCCATTAATGGTAATGCATTAGAGTATGGGATAGTTCTAAGCTGCCGTAGATGTGCTTCAGCTTGCTCCTTGACTCTTGCCTGTTGAGGGTCACTCATGCGGTCCGTTTTCTTGCTCTTTACACCAAGCTAGAAACTCATCCCATTGCTGTTCTTCTGTAACATGTTTCCAGCTCTTACCACTCACCGTATCAGTCTCTGTTATCTGTTTTTCATTCTTCACTAAATTCTTATTATATCTCTTCAATGCGTTTAGCTTTGTCGTCAATTACCAGGTCGCTGGGAGGTTTGATATAATTACCTTTTGAACCAGTTGATAGATCGTGAAATTTGCATCCCCATGATTCTAGTTGCTTCCAGGTAAAATCATAATAGCATCTCCCTGATGCTTTAGATTTCTCGGATCCACCTCTTGCTGTCCAGTAAATTATCTTCCAACCCTTATCATAAAGATCATTTATCTTAGCTATGTTGTCATGATTCGGTTCAGCTAGATCATACTGTCGCTTACCTGGATAAAATGCAATTGTCTCATCGATATCAACTAGAGCAACTTTTTGATCATCTGCTTCAAACTTTTTTGACTCATGGAACTCTAACTGTTTGGCGTACGCCGTGTATTGTGTTGCTTCTGGGTGTTCATTCATGATTTTTTCTTTCTCTTTTTGTTACTAAAATGCTCTGGTAAGACTGCTCTAACTTCATCAACAAGTTTAGCGTCGACTGCTTCATCAGCACTAATCCACCAATCTTTTCTCTCCCAATTACGCTTTATCTTATTACGTGTTAGGTTAGATCTGCTAGTAAAAATGTCTAAGATTCGCTCCTCAATTCGTTTAACGAATTTAACTTCATCTTCAATTTCAAATGTCTTACCGTACGCGCCAAAGGCTGCTCTATGAATCATAAGCCAGGACTGATGACCTACCCATCTAACGTCTCCAGCTTGGAGAAGAATACCAGCCATTGAAGCAGCCATACCTAAGGTACCTGTAGTGACGTGATGACCTTTACTCCGTAAATGTTGTATAAAATCAAACAATTCGAACCCGTCGATAATACTACCACCTGGCGATGAAAATATAATCTCCATATCACACTTCGGATTGATTCGATGCCATTGAGTAAGCTTCTTCATACATCCACTAACTGAACTGCTAGACACTTCGCTACCAAATCTATACAAGAAGTTTTCCTCATCAACTGCCTTTTCTTTGTCGCGCTTTTCTTGTTTAGATATTAAATCCATCCGTTTTATCTCGAGCTCGAGATAGACTTTATCTGCTTCAAGCTCGTTCTTCTTAATTATCGCTTCTGTATTTCTAACATCAGCTTCCACTTTACGAGCTTCAGCTTCTTTCAAAGCAATATCAACATCGATTTCTTTTTGTGTTCTAAGGTCTTTTTCTTCACTCATAAATTATTTCTTTCTATTTGCTTTCCGCTTTTTCTTTCTTGGCTCTATAACATAAGGGCCATAAAAATAGTGCTTAATAAATCCATCTACTAATGGCTTACCAATCTTCTTTCTGATTTTATTCTCATGCCGAGTAAGAGGGCAATCTATTCTCGTACATGCAGATACAGACAGCCATGTCATTATTGGAAATACTATATACCACGGCTGGTGACCTGTCAAGCACAATATTGGTAATACTATTATAGCGCCTAGATTTGCGATTACAACTATCCAATGTATAATGACGAGAAACTGAAGATATAGATGGTTCCCTGAAGGAAGGAATGCTAAACGACGATTTTTGTTAAATTCTCCCATGAGTGACCTGTCACTCCGTGGAATCTACCGCGGATCTTTAATTATTTAGGCTAAGCGACTACCCTTTCAAGCAACTATCCTTTGAATGCTTGCTGTAATAGAGGAAAGCCATCTTCCCAGTTAGATATAAGAGGTCGTGAATTGCCTTTAGACCATTGCTTCCTGACTATCTGAGCAGGTAGCTCTACGCCGTAGTATTCCCACCCTCCAGGTATCACTCCTAACACAGGCTTCCCTCCGTTACCAAATTTCCAGGTCATATCGATAACTTTACCGTTGATAGTGTTCCATGCATGTTCCATAGGAAGACCAAGAGAGTCTGCATAACCTTCACAGTAACCTATAGTCCCTGCTAGTCCTATATCCTGTGCATTATGGAAGCATTGCTTAACCTTGTAGCTACATTGACGCTTTAATACATTCTTTAACAATTCCATCTCTTCAGGGGTCAGCTCAGCTGATTCATATAGCTTACCGTGCTTTAGAATAAAGTCTGCAGGGCCACCATAAGCCATTCCTTTCATCGTCTGATTCTTCTGGAGCATCTGAAGGTATTCTACTACAGATTGACCTTCTTCTACTAACTGATGATATTCCTTAAATGTAGGTATCTTACTCATCGGACCAAGCTTCATAAATTAATTGTGCATCATGATCCATTTATGTCCTCGTATCCATGGTCAATAGCCCATTGTGCAAGCACTTTCATCTGTCCAATTCTTCTCTGAATGTCAGTATAATCTAACCCCATGCTGTAAAAGTTACCTTCTCGTTCATTAGGTCTTTCGTGCTGCTTCATCCGATTGATATTACTCCCAAACCTCTCAATTCTATCTAACAAATCATGAGCACTTATCGTAAAGTGTTCAGGGTCAGGCATGTCTCCAGCTGTGTATCCTAAGAATTTGAATATTTTAGCTGCATTGCTGTATGTGAAATGTACATTAGGTTCATTATTATCAGGAGGCATCTCGGCAATGTTGATTCGCCATACTGGTTCACCTTCACGGAATCCAGATCTGTCTAGTCTGGGACTTGCTATCTTAAATCCGTGACCAGCAAGCCATTGCTGTGCAGCAATAGCAGTGTGTTTATGGTCCTCATCATCTTGAGTGTTTGCTTTGTAGATGTTAATATTTCCCTGACGTTGATCGAAGTTGTTATTATCAGGGGTTATGTCATCATGCATAACTCCAAACTCAGGATTCAATATGCGCGCCAGGGTAGAGGTGACTCCAAGTATGTCTCTTGTCCATAGATCACCTAAGTGGCCAGATACAGACAAGTCTAATCCTTCTGTTATGAATTGTCTGAATGATATCACATAGTTATTTATGTGATTACTCGCTCTATCTTCTTATAGTCACCATCTAGGAATTT
>Ga0098044_1000526_pt1 | contig 20342 bp, 19 predicted proteins | sample 10_taG_FD_75053 | JGI IMG/M metagenome (GOLD analysis project Ga0098044, IMG submission 75053) | Marine viral communities from the Subarctic Pacific Ocean - 10_ETSP_OMZ_AT15264 metaG | ecosystem: Environmental > Aquatic > Marine > Oceanic | place: Pacific Ocean | collected 2015-01-16 | reverse complement strand
GTCCCTTTCTTCTACGGTCTGAAATGGGTCAATAGCATCATAAACTTCTATTAACTCTTTAACTAAATCTAACGTACTAAGTCTATTAATTTCACCCTTAACTATTAAATCAACAATCCAATGAGTATGTGACGGTGTCCTCAATCTCTTCCCAGGTTCCTTATATTTTACAATAAAGTCTAAGTCAGGATTCTCACCCCTAAAACCTTGAAAGATTGCTACTATGGTACCATCAGACAACTCAAATTGATTGAGAGATTCTACTCTTGGACCGTTTTTTATTTTATATTGAAGTTTTTCCATTATCTATATTTTACAACTTTTGGGTTAAGCCCCCAGTTAAATTTATACTCTGACGTATATTTGTTATTATTATGTTTTTTACAACAAGTACCACAAGCTTTTTCTACTTTTGTTCTTCTCGCGTAATAGACTTCTCTTTCACAATTAGGACACGAAGCAACCCATTTCATAAATTGAGACTTATCAACACCAGACCCACTACTACATCTTTCACCACTACACCCTATAGACTTAGCAATTCTTTTCCACTCTGAATCATGGTTAGAGTACCCTCTTTTTTTATAGTCTAAAGCGTGAGCTATTTCATGGAGAATAGTATTAATAACCCTCTTCTCATTAGTCTCATGTTGGGTCATAGGTCTAGACAAGGTAATAATTTTAGTTCTACCATTACAAGAACCAAATCTTCTAACAGCTCTATCCCATTTGAATGTGTAACCAACAAGACCGTGTTGTCTTAGTAGTTTAATTGTGATATTTCTTGTTTTTTCTAAATTCATACTACAAAGATAAGAAAAATAAATGACACCACCAAGCTAATCTACTAATCTTTCACCAGTTTCTTTTATTTTAAATTGAGATAAGTTGTTTGTACCACTTCCACCACGTTTCTTTTTAACATGAAAGACAATACCATTGTTATAAAGTTTATTAGGGGTATCAAAAATATCCCCATTAAAATGTAGAAGACCATCCCTATCCAGTAAAACATCATATTCTATACCGAGATATTTTCTCACTAAATCAAGAGGAGCCCCGTGTTTTTCAACAACCTTCAATAATCTGGTATCCTCTTTTAATAAAATATTTTCTTCTTTAATTTCTTGAATATTATATACTTCCGCACCGTATGCATTCATAAAATTAATAAAGTCACCTTCTAAAGTGTCGTCATCATCCTTAAACCACTCACCAAAAACTCTACGACTATCTAATATACTATGTAGCATTTTTTCTACTCTTCGCATATTATCTACCTTATAAACAGCAACAATTCTATACCGAATAGGTGATTTGGTTTTAGTTAAAGAGCTTTCTCTACTAATAGGGTCTATAGACAACCCTATTTTTTTATCTGAAATGCCTATTTCTCGATTAAGAACATCATAGTGCTCTCCTAAGTAAATGTATCCTTCCATGTTTAATTTTTTATATTAATATAAAACAAAGAGGGGGGTTCCTTTCTATGTGTTGTAACACTAGTTCTGCCCAATCTACACCAGCTATGAAATAATATATTAATTATCAGACCCTGCGTGCCACCTCTTTGTATGGTACAAATATACAAAAATAAATTAAATTAACGAATATAATCTAGAAATTTTTCTTATAGAATCTTCACCAGCTCTATTAAATCGTTTTTCCCAAAACCTTAAAAAATTTAGTGGTGAGGAAGTTACCTTTTCAGAAAGTGTAGGGATTTTAAGACTTTCATCAGCTGAAAAATCTTTTAAAAAGTCATGATACGTTATAGACCAGTTATCTATAAGTTGAGATAGAACAACCTCTTTAATTTCTTCTATTGGGGTTTCTTTACCATCATATTGCCTAATTCTATCTATAGTCTCTTGAGGTATATCCAATTCTTTTATAAACCTTTCAGCATTAAAATTTTTAAGTCGTTTTGCGTAAGAAAAAGCCCTGGAATTTTTAAGGAAGTCTATAAATTCATCTTTCGACGATATTTTTTTACTCCTTAACATACCATAAACTTCTGATACCCTAGCATTCAGTTCAAAAGATAAATGCAAATATATTAAGAACATCAACTCATCCCAATCATCAACCGCACCCATTTTATTCAACATTTGAGTTAAATTGGACACTTGTTCAAAATCTGGAGAAGCTGCATCACTAAGAATACGATTATAAAACTCAAAAACATGAGTCAACTCATGAAACAAAACGGATTCAGCATATGGTTTTATTTCAGAATCATACAACTCCACAAACGTACCATTTTCATATGAAGATTTTGGTATAGTAAGTTCTATACTTACAGTACCCCCAACAAATAAAGGAAGAGTCACACCCTCCTCAAATGTAGCATCTAAAATCTGCATATCTGAAGTATCAAACGAAGCGTTTTGAATATAATCGTCACCTGTTATGATGGAGTTATCGGGTACAATGTCTATAGAGACATTTAATTGGGGTTCCGCTAAAGGAAAAGATTTAAAATTACTGTTGTTGCTATTCCAACCCAATGATATTGCTTTCTGTTGAACATCTTCACCATTAAAGAACACCTCTTTATCATCAGATGACAATAACATTAACAAACCATCTTTAATTATTGAAGAAAAGGTGTCCACCCAAAACTCAATAGATTTAGGGACCCCCAAAGCTTCTTTAATTAGACGCTTAGATTGTTTTTTTGTTATTATAAACTTCATGGCTTATAAATACCCTTACACTATTGTTTCTCAGTTAATTTAAATTTTTCTGTTGTTTTATTATAACTCATAGTGTAGGCGTGATTATCTGTTATTATGTCTTTAAGTATTTCCGCGGCAATAAAATCCTCAACCTCGGACTGGATAGACCTTTTTAATGGGCGTGCACCAAATTTATCATCATAACCTATAGTACAAATATGGTCTACAACTGAAGGACCAAATTTAATATTATACCCTTTATCTACCAATCTAGATGTTAAATGAGACAACTCAATCTTTACAATCTTTTTTATATTAGACCTATCTAAACTTTCAAATATTAGAATATCATCTAACCTATTTAAAAATTCAGGGTTAAACGTGTTTTTTAACGATTTTGAAATAATACTTCTTACCCGTTCCTTATCTGTTTGTTGAGAAGCTTTAGTAGCAAAACCCAAGGAGTTACTAAAATCTTGAGCGTGTTTAACACCAATATTAGAAGTCATCATTATTAAAGTGTTTTTAAAATTAATCTTTCTCCCAGAAGCATCAGTAACATATCCATCGTCTAATATTTGTAATAGAATATTAAATATATCTCTATGACCCTTCTCTATCTCATCGAATAGAATTAAAGAATATGGATTTTGCCGTACTTTTTCAGTAAATTGACCACCTTCATTATAACCAACATAACCAGGGGGAGAACCGATTAATCTAGATACAGAATGCTTTTCTTGGTATTCTGACATATCTACTCTTATCAGAGAATCCTCCGACCCAAACAGCAACTCAGACAACTTTTTTGCTAAATGAGTTTTACCCACCCCAGTAGGACCTAAACATATAAATGACCCTATAGGTTTATCCAACTCCTTAATACCAACAGAATTTCTTCTAATAGATTTAACAATAGCGTTAATTGCCGCTTGTTGACCTATGACTGTCTTTTTTAATTGTTTATCTAAATTTAGTAAATTTTTCTTTTCATTCTGATTCATTCTACTAAGAGGAATTTTAGTTATATTAGAAACTACTTTCATAACATCATCTATAGTGATTGAAATTTTATTTTTAGATTGTTTTTCCTCCCACATTTCAGTCAAATCTATTAATTTTTTAGTTAATTTACGTTCATTATCCCTAATATCTGCAGCCTTTTCGTAATTTTGGGTTTTAACTACTAGAATTTTTTCTTCTTTTACTTGTGAAATTTTAGTTTTTAACGTCTCTATACTTTTAGGGGTTTTTACTTCTATTTGAACCATCGACCCAACTTCATCCATTACATCTATAGCTTTATCAGGAAACGCTCTACCGCTAATATAACGGTCAGCTAGTTTTACACATAACTCGATACATTCATCATCATATATTACATTATGGTGATTTTCATAAACATATTTTATACTTTTTAATATCTTCATAGTTTCATCAGCGGTTGGTTGGTCTATAGTAACTTTTTGAAATCTTCTTTCTAGAGCACCATCCTTTTCGATTTTTTCCCTAAACTCGTCAAGAGTAGTTGCCCCAATACACTGTACCTCACCACGGGCTAATGGTGGTTTAAATATATTAGCAGCGTCTAGATTTCCAGACGAATTACCAGTACCCACAACTGTATGTATCTCATCAATAAAAATAATAACTTCTTTATTATCTCTCAATTCATCTATTATAGCTTTCATTCTTTCCTCAAATTGACCACGGTACTTAGTACCAGCAACCAACGACGAAAGCTCTAAGAGAATTATTCTTTTATTTAGTAGTTGTCTAGGACAATCCCCCATCTGTATCATCATAGCCAACATTTCAACCACAGAAGTTTTTCCTGCTCCCGGTTCCCCAATTAATACTGGGTTATTTTTCTTTCTACGTGCTAATATTTGGATAATACGTTTTACTTCCGCTTCTCTACCTATAACAGGGTCTAATTTCCCCGCAGAAGCTAAAGATGTCAAATCTCTAGAAAAATTATCTAAAATCGGAGTTCCGCTATCAGGTATATTAGGTTGTTTTCTGTCATCACCACCAAGTTCACCCATTTCTGAATCTGTACTAAAATCTATCATATCTTTTTTTATTTAAATTTATTATATTTGTTTAGAATAATCAATACCTGACAAAGTGTCATTCCATTTTGTCAGGTTGACATTTAAGTAGTTATTTTCTACCTTTGGTACAGTAATTGTAATATAAAAGTAATGAAAGTAATTTCATAACCAAATAAAATAAAAAAATAAATTAAAAAATGGCAAAAGTAATTGGAATTGATTTAGGAACAACGAATTCGTGTGTTTCGGTGGTTGAAGCGGGGTCTCCCGAAATAATTGTTAATTCAGAAGGTAAAAGAACCACCCCTTCTGTGGTATCTTATAAAGAAGGGGACCGTATGGTTGGTGACCCAGCAAAAAGACAAGGTGTAACCAACCCTAAAAACACTATCTATTCAGTAAAAAGATTCATAGGTAGTAAATATAGTGAGATTAGTAAGGAAGCAAAAAAAATGCCTTACGACATAACCAAAGGAGCAAAAGATATTGTCACTATTACAGCTGGAGACAACTCTTATGTCCCACAAGAAATTTCTGCTGTAGTTTTACAAAATCTTAAAAAAACGGCGGAAGACTATCTGGGAACAAAAGTAAGTGATGCGGTAATAACAGTGCCAGCATATTTTAATGATGCACAGAGAAACGCAACAAAGGAAGCAGGAGAAATAGCGGGACTAAAAGTGCTTAGAATAATTAACGAACCAACTGCGGCAGCTTTAGCCTATGGTATGGATAAAAAGAATAAAGACATGACCGTAGCGGTTTATGATTTAGGTGGGGGTACATTTGATATCTCTATATTAGAATTGGGTGACGGTGTTTTTGAAGTAAAATCTACGAATGGTGACACACACTTAGGTGGTGATAATTTTGACGAGAAAATTATTGATTGGTTAGTTGACGAATTTAAATCTGAACACGGGATGGACCTAACTAATGACGCGGGAGCGTTACAGAGATTAAGAGAATCAGCGGAGAAAGCAAAGGTAGAGTTATCAAACTCAACGACAACAGAGATAAATTTACCATATATTACCGCGGACCAGAGTGGACCAAAACATTTAGTACGTACATTATCTAGAGCTAAATTCGAATCAATGGTAGAAGATTTAGTTAAGAAAAGTTTAACCCCATGTAGAAAAGCTATTAAAGACTCGGGAATAAAAGCAACTGATATTGACGAGATATTACTAGTTGGTGGGTCTACACGAATTCCAGCTGTACAAAAAGCGGTTGAAAAACTATTCAAGAAAAAACCATCTAAAGGTGTAAACCCAGATGAAGTAGTAGCGATGGGAGCGGCAATCCAAGGAGGTGTTTTGGCTGGAGATGTAAATGATGTTTTATTGTTAGATGTTACACCACTATCATTAGGTATAGAAACTATGGGAGCGGTGATGACAAAATTAATTGACTCTAACACGACAATACCAACGTCAAAATCCCAAGTATTTTCTACAGCGATAGACAATCAACCAGCGGTAGATATTCATGTATTACAAGGAGAAAGAGCAATGGCAAATGACAATAGAACCCTAGGGAAATTTCAGTTAACAGACATCCCACCATCCCCACGAGGTATTCCACAAATTGAAGTTACCTTTGATATCGACGCTAATGGTATTATTGATGTTAAAGCTTTAGACAAAGGCACAGGAAAACAACAAAATATTAAGATTGAATCTGGAAGTAGTTTATCCGATGAAGAAATTGAGAGAATGAGAAAAGAGGCGGAGATGAACGCTACAGAAGATGCAAAGAAAAAAGAAGAAGTGGACAAAATAAATCAAGCAGACGCTATGGTATTTCAAACCGAGAAACAATTAAAAGATAATGAAGATAAAATTGACGAAAGTGACAAGACAGAATTAGAAGGTATTTTAGAAAAATTAAAATCAGCTATTACTACAAAAGACCTTACCTTAATAGATACTTTATTAGAAGAAATGAATAATAAATGGCAAGCAGTATCCACAAAAATGTATGAAGAAACTCAAGAACCTACATCTGAAGACCAACCAACAACTGATGAAGCAACTGATGTTGAGTTCGAAGAGGTAAAATAAATGGTATAAATTTGGAAAGGAATCATTTCCTTTCCAAAACCAATTTTTTATAATTAAATAAAAATATTATGATGAAAATTTACACAAACCCAACATGTCACTACTGTAATAGACTTAAAACTGTTTTGAACGAAAAAGAAGTTCCTTACGAAGAAATAGTAGCGTCCGAAAATGAAGAAGAATGGAATGAAATTACACGAATTGCGGGAATCGGAATGACACCAGCAATAATCTTCCAAGATGAAATATGGTTACCAAATAGAGATTTTAGAACACCTGAAGAATTAATTGGGAGAATTACTCATTTTACCGAAACTCCTATGAGACCCTTAAAATTGGAAGAAAGATTAGACCAATTACATAACACAGTGAAGAATTTAACTCTACTCTTGAATCAAATGAGTCAAACTATCCAAACATTGAATAGTAAGGTACCACAAACACCACCACAAGGAACACCACAACCAGTACCCCCACACCCACAATAAAATGGCAATAAAATCAGAAAAAATAGTGGGTAAGTTAATAATTAATGAATATGATTCGTCTAATTTAAAAACTAGTAAATACAATACAGAGAATAGTGAATTAATTGTAGAGTTTAAAAAAGGAGGAAAGTACTCATACAGTAAAGTGCCGATTTCTATTTTTACAAAGATGAGAAAAGCTGAAAGTCAAGGTTCTTATTTTTCTAAGAATATTGCTAAAAACTATAAATATAAAAAATTGTCATAGACAAATCTTCCTTATATTTATTATATATGGAGACTAGTGATAAAAAAATTGTAAATAGCTTTAAGGTAAAAGAAGAATTAAATCCCGATATCTGGAATCAAGAAGATGGAACATTTAAAATGAAACCCGAAATCAGGGATTCTTTGTTAAAAATTGTAGAAGATTATTTAGCGTTTATTGATTTAGATATAGACATAGAAGATGTAACGTTAACAGGTTCATTATCTAACTATAATTGGTCAGACTTTTCAGACGTAGACCTCCATATATTAATTGACGCACCCAACTCAAAAAACTCCCTATTAAAAAAATACTTAGACAGTAGAAGAATTATATGGAATTCCTTAAGAGATATAACAGTTAAAGATTTTGACGTAGAAATATACGTTCAAGATATTAGTGAACCACATTTCGCAAGTGGTGTATATTCAGTTATGTATGACGACTGGATTTCAGAACCAAAATATGTGGATTTTGTGATTGAACCAACAAAGATATTAACTAAGTCAAAAGGGTGGATAGACAAGATAGATAAAGTAGAAGACGACTCTAAAAGAAAAGAACCGGAGGAAGTTTTAGACAATATCGCACTATTAAAAGATAAATTAAAAAAATATAGAAGTGCTGGGTTAAATGACGAAGGAGAATACTCTTATGAAAACCTCACTTTTAAATTTTTACGAAGAAACGGGTACATAAAAAAGTTACACGACATCAGAAATGACTTAATTGACCAAACACTTACAGTTGAAGAAAAAGTTTTCGGTATTTAATGATATTTATAATAAAATAATTAATTAGTTATGGCAGGAGGAAATTACGGAGGCAATTCAATACCAACTACCCCTATAGGGGGAGCAACTTTGTTGGCTGGTAAACTTACCACATACGCAAACTATAAATGTACCACAGCTGTTGGTGGTACTAATTTTGTATATAAAGGTGTTACTATAACAACATCATCTAACGTACCAGTAGAGATGGTAATCTCACCACCACACTTAAACAGCCAAACCGGTGGAGTAACCTTCTTATGTTATGACTGTACTTGTGCTGGAGCAATGACAGGGAATACAGATTCAAATGTAGCATCAGCATATAATAACGAGTTCTATTCTGGAAGGACACCAATACAACAGGTAACCTTTTTAGGTATGGGAGCAAATCAGAATTAAAATAAAAAAATTAAAAACAAATAAAAATGGGAAAATTAAAACCTATAGGTAGTGAAAAATTAAAAGGGCAAGACAAGATTGCGAGAATCATGGAAATTGCTCGATATAATGAAGTTGTGAAAAATGAAGAAAGACATATCGCAACTAATTCTTTTAGTAAGATAGCATCCGACGGTAATACCTACGCAATTATTCAGGAAAGAGATGGGTATTATTTAAAATGTGGAATCAATGAATCTGAATTAGACTATGTTAGTGGATTCATGAATAAAAAAAGAGATAGATTTAAAAGCTATGGTGCGGCTCTTAAAAGAATGAATCTAATATTCAAACCATTAAACGAACAATACAATGAAGGTGTGGGTGATGGTATGTATGATGAAATGGAAGAACAAGAAAAATTTGTTTTAAATGTACCAGATGAAGGTGGTGACGAAGAACTTGATATGGATTTAGACATGGAAGGTGGAGAAGAAGAAGAACTTGACATGGATGTTGAAGACGATATGGGTGATGAAGAACTTGATTTGGATGTTGAAATGGGTGACGATGAAGGTGAAGAGGAAGTTGAAATGGAAGGATTCATGAAACCAATCCAAAAACTTACCGGAAAATTAGGACAAAAACTTAGAGATGTAGAAGAAGAATTAGGAAGTGCAGATATTAAATATGTACTTAATTCTGTTATTTCTGCGGTTGAGTTAGATAATCTAGATGAAGAAGACAGAGATGATATTTTAGATAGATTTGAAGAAGATGAAACTAGTTATGGAGACGAGGAAGGTGGTGATGATATTGATATGGGAGACGAAGAGTTGGATATAGACCTAGAAGGTGGTGACGAAGACATTGAAGATGCAGAAGGTGTAGAAGATGTAGAATTAGAGGATGAAGAATTAGCGATGGAATCGTTAAAGAATAGAGTAGGCAATATATTAGAATCTTATATACAAAAACGTGAAACAAACACACCACAAAATTACTTAAAAAATAGATTAAATGTTGTAAAAGATAGAAAGAATCTCAAAGTTCAGTATGAAACGGTAGAACAGGAAATGGGGACTGAAAAACTATTAAAGGAAAACAAGGAATTTAAATTTGCGGGTAAAACTAAACATAATAATATAATTTTAAAGTCAGCAACTAGAAAAATACTAGTAAATCAAAATGGGTCGGTAATATAACCCATGAAACTTTTATTTATAAATGAGTTAGGGCCAAATTATAAACATGAGAACATATACGAATTTATATTTGGTAATAACACAGAAGAAATTTGGGGAGAAGAGTGGGACTCAGAACCAGCACACGGGAAACCAGGTCCACCTGAGTTACCATACATTAAGGAAGTTGGTATATTAAATAATACTAATATTAAATTGGACTTAGTTCAGAATTCCGATTATTTTAGTATGGAACACGCTTTAGACAACGTATTAGCTTTAGGGTGGGAAACATACGAAGATGAATATGATACTGGAGATGAAGAGAGACTAGTTTTTCATTTTGGTGACAAAATAGAAGAAGTTAAAGATAAACTATACGCTAGAGATATAGTATTAAAATTTGATAAAAAATTCGAGCATGTCAAAAAATAGAAAAGATTTAATTAAAAAATTTATAAATGAAGGGTTCACACATAGAACCCTATCTTTATTTTCCGACAAACAATTAACAGAATTAAGTAAAAAAGTATTCACAGAACAGGTTAGTAAAGAAGATGAAAGAAAAGCAAAAAATACATTAATTCAGAAAAAAGAAGAAGAACTCGCGTACCTAAAATCAGATTTAGATGAAAGTGATGAGACAGAAGAAGAATTAGATATAGAAACAGATGATACCGGAAATCCTGATGTTGAGATTGACGGAACACCATTATTAAGAGAAAAAGAAATAGAAGAAGATTTCGATTCAAAAGCTCAACAACGATATCTTTACGCGGTTAATCCAGCAGCTGCAGAGAAGCTAGCTTCTAAAATGACTAAAAAAGATTATGAAGATTTACCTGAAAGAGTTAACGAAGAAGAAATTTTAGAAAAATGGATAACTACATTAGTGGAAACTAATACAACACCAGAAATAACAAAAGCCAAATTTCTACAAGCTATAAAAGAAAATTTAGAAAGTCCATCTGAAGAAGATAAACCATTCACACTTAATACCCCAGAACAGGAAAGTTCATTTGATATGGTTACTAGCATAGCTAGTGAATTAGAACCAAGTATGGCAGTTATGGTAGATGGATTTGACGACGATAACCATTTAAACGGTTATTTAAAATCTGACGAATCAGATAAAATAATAGACCTAAATATTTGTCCTAAAGGTGATATAAAATTAGATGGTAATATGGTAGGAGAAATAGAATTAAGTGAAACGGAAAGAGATAATGAAGGTGAGTATATGGGGGCACCTGAAGATACACAAGCACCAACTATAGCACCAGTTAAACCAGCAACCACACCAACTACAAAACCCGGTAGACCAGGACCATTTAAGAGACCCAAAACCACACCAAAACCAAAAGCAAAAAATAAAAGTACATTACCAAGTTGGTTAAAATCTACAAATTTGGGAAAAGCTTTAACACAACATGGCTAAGAAAAAACTACACGAAGCCCCACCAATAGACTATGGTGATAATAGAGAAAGAATGTCCCCTGACATTGAAGCAAAACTACGTTCACAAGAACACCCATTAGGTGGGCACCAAGCTTTTCCAGACATTGATAAAGACGGAATACCCGATAATTTTGAAGAGTTAATAGCATCCCAACGATTTCAGGATGTTGTACAGAAAGTAAAAGACGCTACTGGGGTAGAGAATATTGACCCACAAACTCTAATGTCATTACAACCAATGTTAATGCAGGCAGCTCGAAGAGTAATGGAAATAGAAAGTGAGAATAAACAAGCATTAGAAGATTTAGCGGTTAAGTTAGTGGTAGATGAGATGGGAATTCCCGAAGGAGATTTACAATTTGACGCCAAACTAGAAAAACCTAATATGGAAGGTATGCAGACAAAACCCAAAAAGAAAAAGAAAAAGAAGGAACTAGAATTTCCTAATTTTGAAATGGAGGACGAAGCTGCGAAGAGATTACAAAAACTAGATTTAGAAAAACAAAAAAGAAGATTTATAAATTCCTTAATACAGGGGTCAGCAAAAAAAGCTCATTATATGTATCATTTAATTAGAGAAAAATTAGATGAAATTAACCCAGATTTAGTAGGGTTGTACTCGATAGTAATGTCCGTTAACGATTTACTTTATTGGGTAATGCCAGATATGGAAGGTATGATTGGTGGAGGTGGAGCAGAACAAGCAATGGCAGGGAAAGAAGAATTAGATTTAGAAACAGACCCACCAACCATTAAAGCAAAAGGACTCATGTTCCCTATTTTAGTTCATGAATTATATAAAGGTGTTATGGAATATGTTTCCGCTCATGGACTACCATCAGACCCAGATATGGCAGAAGAGGTAATTGGGGGTGAGGACACTCTCCCAGCAGAAGTGTGGGACTTAAGATTAGGACCTATAATTTGGGAAAAATTTCTGGAATCTTATCCAGACAATTTCTTTGATATTGAAGAACAAAAAAGGATTAAGAATTATTTCTATTATAAATTCGTAAAATTAGAAGCAGAAGAATTTTTAAATTTAGCGAAGGACATATTATCTGGGTCCGAAAAAGGAAAACAACAAGTTAAACAAATGATTGATGATATAGTTAAACAACTAAAAAAAGAGGACTATGAGGATGTTTCTGGTGAGAGTAGTGATGCCCCAGAGATAGATATAGATTTACCACCACTCCCAGCATCACCTGAAGAATTAGATATGGACACCATTTTAGATAAAATCAACAAAAGTGGAATGAACTCCTTAACCCAAGAAGAAAAAGACTTTTTATATAATCTGGGGGGATAAAAATTTTTACATATTTATAGCATATGAACAGAGAAGAATTAATACAAGAATATGCGCGTTGTGTCCAAGACACAAATTATGCTATTAAAACCTATCTAGAAACTTACGATAATACACAATCTAAATACGTACCTTTTGTTTTGTTTCCAGAACAGGAAATGATGCTCTCAAACTTCGAAAAGTACAATGACAATATAACTAAAAAATATAGACAGGCTGGGGTGTCCACCGCTACCGCTGCCTGGGTATCCAAAAAACTACAATTCGCTTCTAAAACAAAACCAGAAAAAATTCTTATTATTGCTAACAAATTAGATACAGCGTCGGAATTTGCAAATAAAGTAAGAGGTTTTTTAAATCAGTGGCCTGAGTGGATTAATGTAGGATTTTCAAAAGAAAAAGACTCACAAAAACATTTTAAATTAAATAATGGTTGTGAAGTAAAAGCTGTAGCTACGTCAGTAGATGCGTTAAGGGGGTATACCCCCACCACACTAATATTTGATGAAGCAGCATATATAGAAGCGGGTGATGATTTTTGGGCTGCTTGTATGGCCTCTTTATCCACAGGAGGTAAAGTAATAGTTATATCTACCCCAAACGGATACGATAAAATTTATTATGAAATATACGAACAATCTATAAAAGGTTTAAATAGTTTTGTTATTTCTGAGTTACATTGGGAAAATGACCCTAGATTCACTAAAGACTTATTTTGGGTTAAAACGGATGATATAGTACACTTTCTATTAAATAGAGAAGATTATGATGAAAATAACTTTATACACGAGAAAGAATTATCAAAGTTTGTTGAATTAACCCAAAACGGATACAAACCATGTTCTTCGTGGTTTGAAAGTATGGTAAAAAAACTTAAATACGACAGGAGAAAAGTGGCACAAGAAATTGAAAGTGCGTTCTTAGGTTCAGGTGACAATGTGGTACCTGTAGACACTATAGAAAAAATAAAAAATGAAGATATTAGAGACCCAGAAACTATGTTTGTAGGTAATCAATTATGGGTTTGGGAGGAACCACAAAAGGACCATCGATATATACTAGGGTGTGACGTAAGTAGAGGGGATTCAGAAGATTTCACATCAATAGTCATTATTGATTTCGACGAAAGACGCCAAGTAGCGGAATATTTGGGTAAAATTCCACCGGATTTAGCCGCGGACTTAATATATAAATGGGGTGGAATGTACAAAGCTTATGTAGTAATAGATATTACAGGAGGTATGGGTGTAGCGACCTCCCGAAAACTACAAGAATTGGGATATAAGGATTTATATGTAGAAGGAACCAACACTGCTGATAAATGGAAATATGACCCAAACGGTGGAACCAAGATACCAGGGATAGCATTTAACAATAAAAGAACTCAGATTGTTTCCGCGTTTGAAGAAGCATTACGACATAAATTTATAATTAGGTCTAAAAGACTATTAAATGAAATGTATACCTTTGTTTATATAAATGGAAAACCTAATCATATGAAAGGGAAACATGATGATTTAATAATGGCATTAGCAATGGCTTTATATGTTGGAGAACATTCTTTCTCACAATTACAAAGGGCAAATAACCTAACAAAAGCTATGTTAGATAGTTGGGTAACAGGTACTTCTAGTGATGAATCCACACCTAAACACAGAAGTCCACAACAAAATCAACCAATATATGGTGTACCAGGTAATACCCATATGGACGCGAAACAACGATATAAAGACTATGGGTGGTTATTTGGTAAAGTACAATGATAAATGTTTTACTATTTATAATATAATTCCTATTATTAGACAACATGGCAGATTTAACAATATATCAAAGACTAAGTAAATTGTTTGGACCAGCAGGACCAACAAGCACTGAACCATCGTATCAAAAATTCAATATAGGTTCAGGAGACATCTTAAAAACTGACTCAAAGAAAGAATTTGAAAAAGAAAAATTACAAATTCAACAATCATTATATCTATCTAATCAATGGCAAAAGATAGACAACGAATTATATACTAAATCCATTTACTACGAACCAACACGACTTGCTTCATATTATGACTATGAATCTATGGAGTTTACACCGGAAATTTCTGCAGCTTTAGATATCTACGCAGAAGAATGTACTACCCCATCTGAAAAAGGTTATATTCTAAGTCTATATTCAGAATCAACTAGGATAAAGTCTATTTTAGGTGACCTATTTAACAACATCTTAGACGTTAACACCAATTTACCAATGTGGATTCGTAATACATGCAAATATGGAGATAATTTTGTTTATTTAAAAATAGACCCAGAGAAAGGAATAATAGGGTGTAATCAATTACCAAATATTGAAATGGAAAGAAACGAAGGTCATAGTTATTTAAATCAATTAAATAATGATGATGAGGAAGCACATGTTGTAGAATTTAAGTGGAGAGAAAAAGAACTAAAATTCAATTCATGGGAAATAGCTCATTTTAGACTTTTAGGGGACGATAGAAGATTACCTTATGGTACATCTATGTTAGAAAAAGCCCGAAGAATATGGAAACAATTATTATTAGCGGAAGACGCTATGTTAGTATATAGGACATCTAGAGCACCAGAAAGAAGAGTATTTAAAATATTTGTTGGTAATATGGATGATAAAGATGTGGAAGCATATATTCAAAAAGTAGCTAATAAATTTAAAAGAGACCCGGTAGTTGACCCATCTAACGGTAATGTTGATTTAAGAATGAATCAAATGGCGGTAGACCAAGACTATTTTATCCCTGTTAGAGACCAAGCAGCCGCTAGTCCCATAGACACCTTACCAGGAGCTACTAATTTAAGTGAAATTGCCGATATAGAATATATCCAGAAAAAACTTCTAGCTTCTCTAAGAATACCGAAAGCTTTTTTAGGGTTTGAAGAAGTAGTGGGTGAAGGTAAAAATCTCGCATTACTAGACATTAGGTTTGCACGAACTATAAACCGTATTCAAAAAGCTATAATACAAGAATTAAATAAAATTGCTATAATTCATTTATATGTTTTAGGGTTTGAAGACGAGCTAGAGAATTTTTCACTAGGACTCACCAATCCTTCAACACAAGCAGAGTTACTGAAACTAGAACAATGGCAAACAAAAATAACTTTATATAAGGATGCGGTTGGTGACCCAGGAAGTGGTATAGCACCAGTATCCGCTACATGGGCAAAGAAATTTATTTTAGGTATGAGTGATGAAGAAATTAAATTAGATTTACAACAACAAAGATTTGAAAAAGCTTTATCTGGTGAATTAGAAAAAACCGCAGAAACAATTAAGAAAACAGGGTTATTTAATACGGTTGATAAATTATACGGTGAACCGGTAAAAGCAGATGAACCAGCAGGTGAAGGTGGTGAGGAACCAGGAACCGAAGAAGGTAGTGAAGATATGTCAGCTTTTGATATGGGTGGTCCGGAAACCGAAGCACCAGGAGGAGGAGAAGAAGTCACAGAACCAGACCTACCAACAGCAGAAGGATTTAATGAAGAAAAAGGATTACCTCTATTAATGGAAGAAAAAGGTTTGTCATTGTCAGGCCTAGAAGAGATACGTAACAGGACTAATGATAATATCGACACAATAAATAAAGAAGTTAAGTCATTATTAGAAGATTAACTATATTTATTATAAAAAGCTATCCATGAAAAGATTCTCATATTACAAAAATAGTATAGACAGTATACTAGAAAATTCATTTAAAGAAAGTAAAACGTTTAAGAACAATTTATCAGTTATTATGGGTGCGATGAAGTACTCTAAAATACTAAGAGAGTTTTTTACTTTATATAATGAAATAGAAACTAAAAAATTCGAAAATACCGATAAGAGTTCTCAATATATAAACGAAGCCTTAAGTTTTCTAAAAGAAAACAAAACAAAACTGAAAAAGGTAACACCAATTCTAGATAAAATTATAGAAGACAGAAAAGAACTATGTAAAAAATCAACCAATATAATTTATGAAAAAATAGACGATATTATCTTTAACACCAAGATAACTAACCTTAACTCTATTGCAGAATCCAAAACCTATTTAATAGAATCAGCCCTCAACTCAAATAAAAAAGTATTAAAGAAGATAATAAGTCCTAAGATATTATCACATGTTTTAACCAAGAATTATGAAGAAACATACGGAACTTCTTTAACTGAATCACAAAAACATATACTTAAAAATACTTTATTAATGACTGAAGACACATTAACCAAAGAATATAACACAACTAAGGAAGTTACCTTAAATAAAATTAATAGTTTACTTGCCGAATCTACAGATGAAAGTCTATCAGCAAAATTAGTACAGGTAAAGAATGAAATCACGACGTTAACTCAATCAAAAAAATCATATATTAAGGTTAGGGGCCTTCTAGAGGACTTGAAGTAAACAGGGATATTTTTTATATTTTATATATAAAAATTAACAAATGTTAAAACAAGGAAGAGAAGTAAAAACTAATATTTCAGACGTATTCAGAACATCATATGGTACGGTAGATATGTCCACACTAAAATCGATTTTTTTAAATCTATCAACGTGGGCTGAACCTGTAGAAGAAAAGGATTGTTGGGTTAGACCGATAAAAAAATTTAAAAATCATATAAAAAATACGGTTCACAGACAACTAACCTACACACCATTTAAAGATATCGCTATAGTAGATTTAGACTTAAGAGCTAGTGGGGTAAAACCAGGTAAAAGAAGTTTTATGAAATGTGAAGTAACCCTATTTTTAGATAGCAAACAAAACTATAATATAAAATCTACAGAAATAGCTTCCCCAATAACACAACTAACTAATAGAATCATCACAGAATCTTTATTATCCTCTACTATATTTAAATTTCATACCACTAAGAAGGAGAAACAAGTAAAACTAACATAAATTTTTTACTTTAAGTTTATATTTATAGAAAAACTAGTTTATGAGAGTATTAGAAGCACGTGAAATAGGTCACGGAATATTAGTAGAACACGATGGGTATATTTCACCCTTAGACAATAAGGGGGTCATTAAAGAAATAAACGACCCAGATTTCGACGGTGAAATATATATGAACGCCATATTACAAAAATATGACACCCCTAATAGAAATGGTAGAATCTATCCCGAAAAAATACTGAAAAGAGAAAATGAGAGATATCAGGAAGTAATAAAAAAAGGTGGTTCTATTTCCGAATTAAACCATCCAGAATCTTCCTTAATTGATTTAGATAGAGCTTCACATATAATCACTAAAACATGGTGGGATGGAAATAGATTGATAGGTCGTTTAAAATTACTTACTTCACCCGCGTATTTAAAAGATGGGGTGATATCTTGTGTGGGTGACCAAGCAGCCAATTTATTAAGACAAGGGGTTACTTTAGGCATATCATCAAGAGGTGTCGGTTCACTAACAAAAAATGGAGAATATAACGAAGTACAAGATGATTTTGAATTAATTTGTTTTGATTTAGTTTCCTCACCATCTACACCTGGGTCATACTTATTTAAAGAAGATGAGTCCGCAGACACCGTAGATGAAGCTACCACAACCTTAGAGGGGGTTGATACCGAAAAAGGCAATATAGATAAATCCCTAAATCTCATGTCTAAATTAGATAATTTCTTAAATAGATAAATTCCTTTTAATCCTATATAGATAAGGATTTTTTACAATAATTGTATATTTATAATAAAACCGCATATACATGTATGTGGCTTTATATAATAAACTTTAAAAAAATAAAAAAAACGTGAGCGAATCAATTTTAGAAAAAGCGTTGCTCGAGGCTGAACAGTTGGAAGACACTATGAAGTCTAATGCAAAAGAAATACTTTCTTCGACTATGAAGGAAGAAATTCATGAGTTAGTAAAAGAATCGTTAAATGAAGACGATTACATTAAGGAGCAAGAAGAAGAAGAAGTTGATGTTATTGATATTGAAGATGAGGTAGAAGGTGATGAACTGGATACTGACTTAGATATAGCTGATGACATTGAACTTGATATTGAGGACGAGACAGACGACGAAGTAATAGAGTTACCTGAACTGCCACCTCTAGATTTAACATTAGCATCCGATGAAGAAGTATTAAAAGTATTTAAAGCAATGGGAGACGAAGATGGAATCATCATCCAACAAGATAATGAGAACATTGAGTTAACTGACACTACTACTGATACTGAGTACATCATTAAACTAGAAGAACAAAAAAAATCAAAAAAAATGAAAAGAGTAAATGAAACTAAAGAAATGTCCGAAACGGAAGACATGGATAACATGGAAGAAATGGAAGATGAAGTAGTTTATGAAATTGAACTAGATGAAGATTTTGATGAAACTGGTGTTTTAGGTGTTGACGCTCCTGAATCAGAAGACGCGGAAGCGGAGTATGATAGGGAATTAGGTGAAGACCAAAAATACGGAGGTAACAAAGGTGACGAATCACGAAGTCGTAGGGACTACGCTGAAGGAAAATACGGTGGAAATAAAGGTGATGAATCTCGTAGTAAAAGAGACTATACCGAATCAACAAAATATGGAGGTAATAAAGGCGATGAGTCTAAAAGCCGAAGAGATTATGCTGAAGGAACGTATGGTGGAAACAAAGGAGATGAATCAAGAAGTCGTAGAGATTATTCCGAAGGAACATATGGTGGAAATAAAGGAGACGAATCTAAAAGCCGAAGAGATTATTCCGAAGGGAAATACGGAGGTAATAAAGGAGACGAATCTAGAAGCCGTAGAGATTATTCTGAAGGAGAATATGGTGGGAATAAAGGAGATGAGTCTAGAAGTAAAAGAGATTACACAGAAGCTTCCAGAACTTTAGGTCTTGGAAGAGAGTCTGGTGGTAAACACAAACCTTCTGGAATCAGAAAAGCCATTACTAATAATCGTAACTTAGGTGAAAGTCGCATAAGAAAGTCCTACAATCTTCTTAAAGAAGAGGTAGAAACTTTAAAAGTTAAAAATTCTGACTATAAGAAAGCTTTGACAACTTTTAGAGATAAACTGAATGAAGTGGGTGTGTTTAATTCAAACTTAGCTTACGTAACACGTTTATTCACTGAACATTCAACTACCAAGCAGGAAAAAATCAACATTTTAAAACGTTTTGATGGAGTAAATACATTAAAAAGTTCTAAAGAGTTGTATAAAGTAATTAAAGAAGGTCTTTCTCAGAAAGTAGACAAACCAACAAAAACAATTTCTGAGTCAGTTCAAAAAATTACTAAGACTCCTACTAGTGGGGGTAAACTATTGGAATCAAAAGTTTACGAAAATCCACAATTTAGTAGGATGAAAGACTTAATGTCGAAAATTAAATAAACGCTTTTTAAAACAAATAAAAAATTATGGGAGCACTATTAGACTCGGGTATGGTAGGTAACATTGGTTTAAAACACCTTAAAGTTATCAAAGAAGATACCCTTAACAAATGGAACAAACTTGGTTTTCTTGATGGTCTTAAAGGACACATTAAAGAAAATATAGCTCAACTATATGAAAATCAAGCAACACACCTGATTAATGAAGCTACAACAACTTCAGATTCAGGTTCTTTCGAAACAGTTGTTTTCCCAATAATTAGGAGAGTTTTCTCTAAATTATTGGCAAACGATATCGTTTCTGTACAAGCTATGAACTTACCAATTGGTAAATTATTCTACTTCGTAC